>Ga0210040_10001710_pt1 | contig 32545 bp, 28 predicted proteins | sample CryGeyCG12114_NA_FD_185462 | JGI IMG/M metagenome (GOLD analysis project Ga0210040, IMG submission 185462) | Groundwater microbial communities from aquifer - Crystal Geyser CG19_WC_8/21/14_NA (SPAdes) (version 2) | ecosystem: Environmental > Aquatic > Deep subsurface > Groundwater | place: USA...
GCCGACTTCGACCTGCGCGTGCTGGTCGAGGAGGTCGGCGACCTGCTGGCACCGGCGGCGTACGCGAAGGGTCTCGAGCTGCTGGTGGACTTCGACCCGTCGACGGCGCGCACGGTCCGGGGCGACCACGTACGCGTCCGGCAGGTCCTGCTGAACCTCGCCTCGAACGCGGTGAAGTTCACGGCCGAGGGAGAGGTCCAGATCAGGGTGACCAGCTCGCCCGTCGACGACCGGCTGGTCGCTCTGCACGTCGAGGTCGTCGACACCGGGATCGGGATCGCGGAGGCCGACCAGCCGCGCGTCTTCGAGTCGTTCTCCCAGGCCGACGCCTCGACGACGCGGCGCTACGGCGGCACCGGCCTCGGGCTCGCCATCTCCCGGCGGATCGTGGAGGCGATGGACGGCGAGATCGGCGTACGGAGCGTCCCCGGGTCCGGCAGCACGTTCTGGTTCGACCTGCGGCTGCCCACCGCGGAGCCGCTGCCCCAGGCCCAGCCCGACCTGCCCGTGCTGGGACTGCTGCCGGCTCGGCTGCGGGCGCTCGTGGTCGACGACAACGCGACCAACCGGACGATCCTCGAGGCCCAGCTCGGCTCGTGGGGGATCGCGGTCGACGTCGTGGACAGCGCCGTGCACGCCCTGGACGCGCTGGCGACCGCCCGGACGACCCGGGACCGGTACGACTTCGCGGTGCTCGACATGCTCATGCCCGACGTCGACGGGCTCGAGCTCGCCCGCCGGGTGTGCGCCGACCCCGACCTGGCCGGCCTGCCGATGATCATGCTCAGCTCCGCGCCGCGGGTGGCGCAACCCGTGCTGGACGAGGTCGGGGTGGCGCGCTGGCTGAACAAGCCCATCCGGGCCGCCGCCCTGTACGACAGCATCGTCCGGCTGGTGGCCGACACCGACCGGTGCCCCTCCGCGATCGAGGAGGAGCAGGCCACCGAGGGAGCCGCTCCCCAGACGCCGGTCCGGGGCCGGGTGCTGGTCGTCGAGGACAACGAGCTCAACCAGCTCGTCGCCCGGGGGATGGTCGAGCGGCTCGGGTTCGCGGCCGACGTCGCCGGGAACGGCGTCGAGGCGCTCGAGGCGATGGAGCTCCGCACCTACGACGTCGTCCTGATGGACTGCCACATGCCCGTGATGGACGGCTTCGCCGCCACCGAGCGGATCCGGGCGGTCGAGCGCGGGCGCGCCCGGACCCCGGTCGTGGCGCTGACCGCCAGCGCCCTCGCCTCCGACCGCGAACGGTGCCTCGAGGCGGGGATGGACGACTACGTGGCCAAGCCCATCGACCCGGACGTGCTGGCGGACGTGCTGGACCGCTGGACGGCGGCGGCGACCGGTGCCGGCGGGGACAGGGGCGCCCCCGAGGGTGGTGCCGCCCTCACCGTCGTGCGCGACGACCACCTCGATCCCGCCCAGATCGAGGACCTGTCCGAGCTCCGGACGCCGGACGGCCGCAGCCTGCTGGCCACCTTCATCTCCTCCTTCACCCGGCGGGCGGACAACCGGCTCGAGACGATCAGGAGCTGCGCGGAGGGCGGCGACGACGAGGCGCTGGCGATGGCGGCCCACGAGCTCAGGGGCTCCGCCGCCACGATCGGCGCCGTCCGGGTCGCCTCCCTGTGCGCGGAGCTGGAGCACGGCGGCTCCGCGGTCCTCAGCCTGCGGCCCGGGGTGCTCGACGACCTCGAGGCCGAGCTCGCGCTCGTGGTGCTCGAGCTCGACGTCATCGCCGGTCAGGCCGCGTGAGCGCGGTTCCCGCGGTCGGCCCCCGTGGGGCCGACGAACGACCGCCGGGCGTCGGCCTGGTCCCGCACCGGCTGCCGGTGCTGGCGGCGAGCGCGACGGCTCGCACCTCGCTCGCCGCGTTCCACAAGGCGCTCGTCGCGCTGGGCCTGGGCCACTACAACCTCGTCCGGCTGTCCAGCGTCATCCCGCCGCACACCGCGGTGGGCGTGGGACGCCTCGGTCAGGGACCAGCCCTGGAGGTCGGCGCCGGTCGCACCAGCCAGGAGCTCACCGCGCCCGCACGGTGGCGCGGCCCGCGCCCCGAGGATCTCGTCGACGGCTACCACGGAGACCGGCTCTACTGCGTGTACGCCGAGCACGGCACCGACGTGGCCGGTGAGGAGGTCTGGGCGGGCGTCGGCTGGGCGCAGCGCGTCGACGGCCAGGGCGGCTACTTCGTCGAGCACCACGGCTCCACGCCCGACGCGGTCCGCGAGGAGATCCGGACGAGCCTGGCCGACATGGTCGAGGACGAGGTCGCGGAGTTCGCGCCGGCGGAGTGGCTGCTCGAGGGCGTGGTCTGCGAGAGCTCGCCCGTCTGCGCACTCGTCGTCGTCCCGTACGCCGTCGTCGGCTGGTAGGGAACGTGCCCGCCCCCGGAGCTCGCCGGGGGCCGGTCTGACGGCTGCGCCCCGACCGGCTCAGACGGAGGCGGCGACCGGCTCCAGGTCGTGGACGAGCCAGACGTTCGGCTCGACGTAGGTGCCCGTCCCGTTCGCCACGACCAGGGGCGCGAGGCCGCCCGGCACCACGTACGACCCGGGCCCGGGCAGAGGGTCCTCGACCCAGGTGCGCCATTCCTCGACCGACCCCGCGATGGTCATCGACGCGGCCGCGACACCCAGCACCCGGGCTCCGGCGCGCACGTGGGTGCGCACCCACGGGTCGAACGCCTCGTCCTCCGGCGTGCGCCAGGTGAGGTACTCCTCCAGGCCGACGAGGGGGTAGCGGTCCTTGAGGACCGGCCGGACGGGCGCGATCAGCGCGCGCCCCCCGGCCCGACGGGTGGCCTCTCCCAGCGCCTCGATGAGACGGACGGCCAGCCCGCGCCGGCCCGCGCCCGAGGCCACGGTGATGGACAGGGCCGTCGCGGCGGTCGCCCGGGCGCCGGAACGTTCCCCCGCGGCCGCCCGGGCGACGGCGTCGTCCCAGCCGGCGGGCAGGTCGGCGACCGACCCGTCCCAGTCGAGCGGCAGCGAGAAGGCGACACCCCGGACCCGGTCCTCGGTGTCGAGCGCCAGCACCTGCTGCTCGGGGAAGGACTGGACCAGCGCGTCGACGTCCTCGCCGTGACCCGCCTGGCCGGCCAGCATGAACAGCGGCCACCGCGACGACAGCAGCGCGCCGATCTCGTCGCTCAGGTCGGGCCGTTCGGCGAGGGTCACCAGGCGCAGCTCGTCGGCCGGCACCGGGCGGGGGTGCACGGTCTCGGCCCGTGGCCGCCCGCTGCGGTAGTCGGCGACGCTGTAGGTCTGCGTGTCGAGCGGGGAGACGGTGCTCCTGGGGCCGAAGAGCCAGCCGCTCCAGCGGCCGATCCCGTGCTCGTCGGTGAAGGCGGAGGTGTCGAACCCGATGACCCCCCGGACCTCCTCCAGATGGGTCTTGATCTCGGACGCCATCAGCAGCAGGGCGCGGGAGCGCCGCCGGTCGGGGTCGATGAAGATGTAGCCGAGGTAGAACAGCGCGTCGCGCCCCGCGACGTCGGGGAAGCGCGTCCAGAAGTAGGACGGGTTCACCCACGGGACGGCCGTCAGGTCCCGGGTCAGCGTGGTGAGGCCGACCGGGACGCCCTCGTCGTCACGGACGACCACCTTCAGGATGCGGGCGTCGGCCATCTCCGCGTCGAACTCGGCCCGGGTGAGCACGTGCCGCGCGGCGGCGCGGGTCACCAGGGGGGCAAAGGCTCGGAGGTAGAGCGGGTGCAGGACCGCGAGGTCCGTCCCGGTCACCATGGTCTCGACGCGGACCTGCACGGGGTCGACTGTAAGCGCTTGTTTCACCGGCTATGGAATGCGGGCCCTGCTGCGAGCCGGTTCTCGTCGCCCTGGCCGCGTCGGACCGGCCCGACCGCGGCGACGTCCGCCGCAGGGACTCGTGGGGACCGACCGGGCTAGGCGCGTCCACGTACCTTGGCGGCCGTGAGACGGTGGCTGGTCGTGGTGCTCGCCGCCGTGCTCCTGGTGAGCGTCCCCGTCGCGGTCCGGCACCGACCCGGCGGCGGGCCGACGACGGCTCCGAGCGCCGAGCTGCTGGCCCGGATCCAGGGTTCGGCAGCCGTCGGCTGGTCCGGCCGGGCCGAGAGCACGGGGTCCCTCGCGCTGCCGAGCAGCGACTCCTTCGCCACGCTCGGCGAGCTGCTGGGCTCCCAGGTCGAGCTCCGGGCCTGGTGGCGCGGCACACGCAGCTGGCGCGTCGACCGGATCCGCAGCACGGGCGAGACCGACACGTTCCGCGACGGGGGCGGTCAGGTCCGGTGGATCTTCGAGTCCGAGCGCGCCACGTTCTCCCCGGTGTCGACGATCCGGCTGCCCGACGCGGTGGACGTGCTGCCGGCGACCCTCGGGCGCGACCTGCTGCAGGGCGCGCGCGTCGACGAGCTGTCGGCCCTCGCGGGCCGACGGGTGGCCGGTGTGGACGCCGTCGGCCTCACGCTCCGACCCTCCGACGCCGCCACCACGGTGGACCACGTCGACCTCTGGGTCGAGCCCGTCACCGGGCTGCCGCTGCGGGTCGACCTGTACGGCCGGGGTGCGGCGCTGCCGGTGCTCACCACCGCCTTCACCGACCTGACGCTGCAGGCCCCGGACCCCGCGGACGTGCGCTTCTCGGCACCCGCGGACGTCAGCCTGGCCTACGAGGAGTCGACCGACGTGGCGGCCGCCGCCAACGCGCTCGAGCAGCTCGACCTGCCCGCGACCGTGGCCGGGCTCGCCACCCGCGACGGCAAGGACCCTGGGGCGGTCGGGGTCTACGGCCGCGGTCCGACGACCTTGATCGTCTTCCCGCTGCGGGGCTCCGTCGCCCGACCGTTGCGCGACCAGCTCAGCAGCAACGGCGCGGCCACGCAGACCGCAGCCGGGACGCTGGCCCCGGTCGGTCCCATCACGGTGCTGCTGACCCGCGTCCCGGGTCGCGGCGGCGGGTTCCTGCTCGCCGGGACCGTGACCCCCGAGACGCTGACCGCTGCCGCCGCGCAGCTCCAGGAGCGCGCATGAGCGAGCAGCCCGTCATCCGCACCCGGGCGCTGACCAAGCGCTACGGCGAGCTGCGGGCCGTCGACGCGGTCGACCTCGAGGTCGGCGAGGGCGACGTCTACGGCTTCCTCGGCGCCAACGGGTCGGGCAAGACCACCACGGTGCGGATGCTGCTCGGCCTGGTCCTGCCGACCTCCGGGGAGGCCCAGGTGCTCGGCGAGCCGATGCCCGAGGCGCGGGCGAGCGTGCTGCCGCAGGTCGGCGCGCTGGTCGAGGGGCCGGGGGCGTACGACCACCTCTCCGGCCGGCTGAACCTGTCCCTGCTCGACGCGGCCGGGCCGGACGCGCTGCCCCGGGCGCAGCGCCGCAGCCGCATCGACGAGGTGCTGGAGCAGGTCGGGCTCGACCCCGGCGACCGGCGACCGGTGCGGGCGTACTCGCTGGGCATGCGCCAGCGGCTCGGGCTGGGGGCCGCGCTGATGCGCCGGCCGCGGCTGCTGGTGCTGGACGAACCGACGAACGGGCTGGACCCGCAGGGCATCAGCGAGATCCGCACGCTGCTGCTGGCGCTGAACGCCGGCGGCACGACGATCTTCCTCTCCAGCCACCTGCTCGCCGAGATCGAGCAGATGTGCACCACGGTCGGCGTCCTGGACCGCGGCCGGCTGGTCCTGCAGGAACGCCTCGACACCCTGCTGCGCCCGACCGGGCTGGTCGAGGTCCACTCCCCAGACGCGCGGACCGCGACGATGCTGCTCGGCGACGCCGTCGTCGAGGCCGCGGGCGAGCGCCTGCTGGTGCGCGCCGACGACGCGGCGGGGCTCAACCGGCACCTGGTGAGCGCAGGCGTACGGGTCGCCCGGCTGGGCCCGTACGAACGTGACCTGGAGCAGGTGGTGCTCGACGCGAGCAGCGTCGCGCCGCCGACGCCAAGCAGCCGGGTGGAGGTGCTGACGTGATCCGGGTCGAGCTGGTCAAGCTGGTGCTGCGCCCGCGCACCTGGGTGATCCTCGGGATGCTCGTCGCCCTGCCGACGCTCGTGGCGATCCTGCTGGCCGTCACCGACATCGCGCCCGGACCGGGCGAGGGACCGCCGTTCCTCTCGGCCGTGCTGAGCGACGGCACGCTGTTCCCGCTGGCGGCCCTCGGGGTCGTGCTGCCGCTGTTCCTGCCCATCGCGGTCGCGGTGCTCGGCGGTGACGCGGTGGCCGGCGAGGTCCAGTCCGGCACCCTGCGCTACCTGCTCGCCCGGCCGGTCGGCCGGCTGCGGCTGCTGGTCGCCAAGCTGGTGACCGTCGTCGCGTTCGTGGTGATCGCGGTGCTGGTCGTGGCCGTCGTCGCGTACGTGGAGGGGCGGCTGCTCCTCGGCACGGCGCCGGCGGCGGGCACCGTGAGCCTGAGCGGGTCGACGCTCACCCCCGCGCAGCTGGCCTGGCGCACCGCGCTCGCGCTCGCCTACATGGTCGTGTGCATGCTCGGCGTGGCCGCGGTGGCCCTGTTCCTGTCGACGGTCAGCAGCTCCGCGATCGGCGCGGCGCTGGGCACGGTCGGCGTGCTGATCGGCTCGACCGTGCTGCTCGGCCTCGACGCGGCGCAGGCGCTGCACCCGTTCCTGCCGACGCGCTACTGGCTGGCCTTCGTCGACCTGTTCCGCGACCCGGTGCTGTGGGACGACGTCGTGCGCGGCACGCTCGTCCAGCTGGGCTACCTCGTCGTGTTCGGCCTCGCCGCCTGGGCGAACTTCTCGACCTCCGACGTCGACGACTAGCAGCTGCCCGCCCCGGGTGACCTCGTCTGGACGTGACGAGAGCCAAGGTTCGCCTGCTCGGGGGTTCAGGTGGACCTTGGCTCTCGGGAGGGACATCGCGCCGCGGGTGCCGGGTGTTGCACCTGGCCCGTGAGGCCTGCGTCACAGAGGACCGTCCGGTGCTCGTGCCGCTCACTTCCGACCGCTCGATGGGCGTTGGTGCCGGTTCCTGCGCCCTGAGGCCTGGCGAGCGGGAGACAGGCGCATCGAGGAGTCAGAAATCAGCGGCAGCCTGCCGGGGGGGCCGTCGGCGGGTCCACCCCGAGCACGGTGGTCAGGGCCGCGAGCACCACCGGGTCGCCAGGGAGCCCGCCGTGCGGCGTGGTCGCCGTGGGGCACAGGTCCTGCACGCGGAGGTTCAGGGCGCCGCCGAGCGCGGCCGAGGACGTCGGCGTCACCACCTGGTCGTCGTCGGAACGCACCGTGGCCCACGCCGGACCGGTCGGGGTCTCGTCACCCGCGTTGAGGCGGCGGAGCAGCGCGCTGTCGGGCAGGAGCTGTTCGCAGGCGGCCGGGCAGCCGCCGGCCACCTCGGCCCCGAGCGCGGCCACGCTGGTCCCGTGCTGCGGCGACCCGAGGGTGAGCACCCGCCGGGTCTGGGTGTCGCCGCCGTGGTCGCGCACCCACAGGCGGACGACGACGCCGCCCGCCGAGTAGCCGACGACGTCGACCGACGGCGCCCCGCTGGTCTGCAGCACCTGGTCGGCCACGTCGCCCAGGTGGACCGCCTGGGCGTCGAGGTCACCGGTCCCGTCACCGAGCGGGTCCACGACGGTCACGGCCCGGCCCTGCGACCGGAGCGCGGCGGCGAGCGGGTCGAGCGAGGCCGTCCGCCCGCCGTACCCGGGCACGAGCAGCACCGGGCCCGGCTGGTCCTGCGGCACGGGACCCGCACGGTTCACCGAGCGGACGACGAACGTCGCCACCAGGGCCAGCACGAGCACCCCCACGCTGAGCAGCACGCCCAGCACGAGCCGGCGACGCTGCGGCGAGAGGGAGTCGAGCACCGAGCCGTGCCTCCTTCGTCGCGCGAGCGGTAGGTTGCCGTCCCCGGCACGCGGGTACGACCGCGGCAACCTACCCCTCGCAGGCCGCGTACGGGTCAGGTCAGCGAGACGTGCTCGTTCGGCACGCAGTGGGTCATCACGAGCCCGGCGACGTCGCGCGGTCCGTTCTTGCCCAGGTTGGCCGCCCGCTCGAGCTCGGCCTCGGTCAGCGACTGGGTCTGCAGCGGCTCCAGGCCCCGTACGTCGTCCGCGCCGATGCCGAGGCCGTCACCGACCCGCTGGCCCAGCTCGTCCTCGGCCATGAACAGGTGCCAGACCATCCGCTCCTGGATCGGCCGGTCGCACTGCGACAGCCCGTCGACCAGGTTGGCGACCAGCTCGTCGCGCTCCCACTGCTCGCTGAGCAGGTAGCGCTGCCCGGCCTGGGTGTAGTCGTCGGTCCGCGGGATCCGCGCCCGGGTGAGCCGGCCGACGATCTCGGGACCCTGCTCGTCGTGCGTGGGCGCCTGCGCCTCGCGCAGCCCGCCGAGGATCGACGGCTCGTAGTTGACGTGCGGGTTCTGCCCCTCGCCGCGGCCCTGCGCGTACGCCATCTGGCCGTCGCGCTGGTTGGTCGCCACCCGCGTGTGCGGCGCGTTCACCGGCACCTGGAGGTAGTTCGGGCCGACGCGGTAGCGCTGGGTGTCCGAGTAGGAGAACGTCCGCCCGACGAGCATCTTGTCGTCGGAGAAGTCGAGCCCGTCGACCAGCACACCGGTCCCGAAGGCGATCTGCTCGCTCTGCAGGAAGAAGTCGTCCGGCACGCGGTTCAGCGTCATGGTGCCGACCTTGCGCAGCGGGAAGTCGTTCTCCGGCCACACCTTGGTGTCGTCCAGCGGGTCGAAGTCGAGCTCCGGGTGGTCGGTGTCCTCGATCAGCTGGACGTGCAGCTCCCACGACGGGTGCTCACCGCGCTCGATCGCGCCGTACAGGTCCTTCGTGTGCACGCCGAGCTCCTGGCCCTGCGCCACCGCGGCGTCGGCCATGGTCCACGACTTCACGCCCTGCTTCGGCAGCCAGTGGTACTTGACCAGCTGGGTCTCGCCGGCCTCGTTGACCCACTTGTACGTGTTCACGCCGAAGCCCTGCATCGTGCGGTAGCTCGCCGGCGTGCCGCGCGGGCCGAAGACCAGGGTGATCATGTGCAGCGCCTCGGGCGTCTGCGACACGAAGTCGAAGACCCGGTTGGGCACCTGGCGCTCGAAGGTCACCGGGTCGGGCTTCTGGGAGTGGATGAAGTCGGGGAACTTCACCGCGTCGCGGATGAAGAACACCCCCAGGTTGTTGCCGACGAGGTCCCAGTTGCCGTCCTCGGTGTACATCTTCACCGCGAACCCCCGGGGGTCGCGGACCGCCTCGGAGGAGTCCCGGCCGCCGGCGACGGTGGAGAACCGGACCGCGACCTCGGTCTCCTTGCCGGGGGTCGCGAACACCTTGGCCCGGGTGTACCTGGAGACCGGCTCGTCGCCCACGGTCCCGTCGGCGACGAACACGCCGAACGCCGTGGCGCCGCGGGCGTGCACGACGCGCTCCGGGATGCGCTCGCGGTCGAAGTGGCTGATCTTCTCCAGGAACTGGTAGTTCTCCAGGGTCGCCGGCCCGCGGGCTCCGACGGTGCGCTGGTTCTGGTTGTCGTAGACCGGGTGGCCCTGGCGGGTGGTCAGGACCGGCCGGTCCTCCTCTCCTGCCGCAGGTCCCTGGCTGGCGACGTCGGTCACGTTGATCTCCTAGCTCGCTCGGTTCCGGAACGCGGCGGGGCTGTCGACGCTCCTCGTCCCAGGTCTACCCGACGACGCGCCCCAGATCACGTCCGAGCGCGGTCACGGCTCGAGCACGGCGGCGTACGCGTCGACGCCCCGGTCCTCGATGGAGGTCGGCAGCTCGAGGTGCCAGGCGCCCGACGGCAGCAGCCCGGCGCCGCCGAAGCGTTCCGCGACCTGGAGCTGGGTGACGACGTCCTCGCCGCGCAGGTTGTGCGGGAGGTCGGCCCAGAAGCCGTAGCCGCCGACCTCGCGCAGCGCCTCGGTCCGGAACAGCACGCAGCCGGCCACCCACGCGACCTTGTACGCCGCCCAGCCGCGGGCGTCGAGCGCGCCGGGCGGGAGGCGGTCGAGCAGGTGCTGCACGTTCGCGGCGTTGTGCAGGCGCCAGCGCTCCCAGCCCGGGTCGCCCTTGCGGACGCGCTCCGGCTCGACCCGGCCACCGGGCCAGAGCTCGAACGTCTCCAGCTCGGCCGGGCGGACGTCGTCGAGGTACGACGCGGCCGCGTGGGCCATGCCGACGAAGCCGCAGGCCAGCACGTCCATCGCCTCGATCAGCTGGCGCAGCACCCAGCGCTCGAGCAGGACGTCGTCGTCGAGCATCAGCAGGTACGGCCGCTGGGCCCGGTCGAGCAGGTGCTGGCGCTGCTCGGTCACGCCCCGGCCGGGCCCGGTGCGGTGGTCGACCTCGACCTCCCACCCCCGCAGCCGCATGACCGAGACCAGGCTGGCGATCTCGGGCTGCTCGACCGAGCTCGAGCCCGGGGTCTGGTCGGCCAGCACCAGCCGGGCCGACAGGTCCTGCGACAGCAGCCCCGCCAGGGTCACCGCGAGGGCGGCCGCACGGTCCCGGGTCGGGACGAGCACGTCGAGGTCGTCGCGGTGCGGGACGGTCCCGTGCGAGAGGGTCGCCGCGGGACGGGTGGCGGACGAGGCAGGATCGGGGGCCGGCACGCCGCGCATCGTGGCACGCCGGGCGCGCCGGCTGCTGCGCGTCTGGACGGGTGGAGGGAGCACGGTGCGGGTCGCGCTGGTCTGCGGGACGTACGCGCCCGAGCGCGACGGGGTGGCCGACTACGTCCGGCGGCTCTCCGAGGAGCTGCGGTCGGGCGACCCCGAGACCGACGTCGTGGTCGCGGCCCGTGCGGACGACCCCGGCGCTACGCCGTCCGGAGCGGTCGCGGTCACCGCGGACTGGTCGGTCCGGGACGTCCGCCACGCCGCCCGTGCGCTCGACGCCCTGGAGGCGGACCTGGTCCACGTGCAGTGGGCGCCCTCCGCGTACGGCTGGTCGGGCGCCGTCGGCTGGCTGCCTGCGCTGCTCCGGACGCCGGTGGTGACCACGCTGCACGAGTACGGCTGGTGGGGCTGGCCGTCCCGGGTGCCGTCGCGGCTGTGGCCGGCGCTGGAGCGGGGTGGCCGCCTCGACCGGGAGAGCGGGCTGCTGGGACCGCGGAGCCGGGCGCTGGTGGTCACGAACGACGCCCATGCGGCGACCGTGAGGTCCCGGCTGCACCGCGAGCCGACCCTGATCCCGATCGGGCCGAACGTCCCCGGTCCGGGACCGGACGCCGCAGGTGCGCGGGACCGCGTCCGGGCCCGGCTGGGGCTGGCCGACGGCGTGCCGCTGCTGGTGTTCTTCGGCTTCGTGCACCCGGTCAAGGGCGTGCGCGAGCTGATCGACGCCACCGCGCTGCTGCGCGACGGCGGCGTCGACGTGCACGTCGAGGTGGCGGGTGGGTTCGCGTCCCTGGCGCTGCCCGGGGAGGAGGCGCGGTCGTTCCGCGCCGAGGTCGAGCGGCGCATCGCCGACCGGGGCGTCGGTGACCGGGTGCGGCTGACCGGCTGGGTGGACGGTGCGGAGGTGTCGGAGCTGCTGTCCGCGGCCGACGCGGTGGCGCTGCCCTTCACCGCCGGCGTGACGACCAAGAGCGGGTCGCTGCTCGCCGCGCTGGAGCACGGTGCGCCCGTGCTGGCCACGGTCGCCGACGTCCGCGACCCCGCGCTGGTCGACGGCGTCACGGTCCTGGACGTGGGCGCGCGTCGCGATCCCCGGGCGATCGCGGAGTCGATCCTGCGCGTGCTGGAGGAGCCGGAGCTCGCAGCGACCGTGGCCCGTGGCGGGCGGGAGCTCGCCGCCCGGCGTGGCTGGCCGACCATCGCCGCGATGCACCGTGCCGTCTACGCCTCGGTGCTGAGCACGTGAGCGTGGAGCCGACGACGGTGCGTCGCATCCTCGTGGTCGAGCTGCTCGGTGGGTTCGGCGACGTGCTGCTCGTGCTGCCCGCCGTGCACGCGCTGGCCCGCAGCCACCCCGACGCCGAGCTGACCGTCCTCACCTTCACCCCCGGGGACGTGCTGCTGGCCCACGACCCGCTCGTCGCCCGCGTCGTCGGCACCAGCGACCACACCGACGGGGCGCCCCGTCGTGCCGTGGCCGCCGAGCTCGCCCTGGCCGAGCGCGACGGCCGCCCGTACGACCTCGCCGTCACCACGACCACGTACGACGGCATCGCCGACCTCTGCGCCGAGCGCGTCCCACGAGCCGTCACCAACCTCTGGCGCCGCCCGCCCGTCGACGAGCGCATCGACCGCCGGTTCCTGCGCCTGCTGGTCGCCGACGGCCTCGTCGACGAGGCCTACGCCGACGAGCCCCTCTCGATCGCCCTCACCGGCCGTGAGCTGGCTGCCGCCCGCCTGCACCTCGCGGACTTGTGGGCGACTGACCACCTGACAGGTGGTCCAGGCGTCAGAACGCCGGTCGTGCTCGTGCCCGGCTCGGGCATGCGGGTCAAGGAGTGGCCGGCGCAGCGGTGGGCCGAGCTGGCCGCGCGGGCGACGGCCGCGGGCCGCACGGTCCTCACCGCCGGCGCCGCGGGCAGCACACCCGTCCCCGGGACGTCGCTCCTGCCGCCCGGCGGGCTGCGCGAGCTCGCCGCGAACCTCGCCGTCGTCGGCGAGCGCGGCGGCGTGGTGGTCGGCGGCGACACCGGGCCGGTACGGCTCGCGACCGCCGTCGGCGCGTACGGCGTCGGGCTCTTCGGCCCGACGGTGGCCGGGCGCTACGGCCTCGACCCGCGGGCCGGGACCTCGCTGCAGGGCCTGCCCGGCTGCGAGGTCCGGCGCCCGCTCGCCATCACCGAGCAGGAGTGCTGGTGGTCGGCACGCTGCCCGCTCACCGGCGGCGACCCGGCCTGCCTGGCCGACCTGGACCTCGACCGGGTCGCCGCCGAGGTGCTCAGGCCGCGCTCTCCCCGCCGTCCACGAAGAGCTCGCTGCCCGTGACCATGGAGGCGGCGTCCGAGGCCAGGAACAGGACTGCCGCGGCGACCTCGGCGGGCTCCACCAGGCGGCCGAGCGGCACGCCCGCGGCCAGCTGCTCCAGCAGCGCGCGGGACTGCTCGCCCTCGGGCGCCAGCCCGGCGAGACCGGGAGTGGCCGTGGGGCCGGGCACCACGGCGTTCACCCGGATGCGCCGCGGGGCGAGCTCGATCGCCCAGGTCCGCACGAAGGAGTGCAGCGCCGCCTTCGTCGCACCGTAGGTGCCGAACGCCGGGGTGCCGCCGGGCGAGGCGGTGGAGCCCGTGACGATCACCGAGGCCCCCTCGTTCAGCAGCGGCAGCGCCTTCTGCACCGTGAACACCGTGCCCCGCACGTTCGTGCCGAAGGTCTCGTCGACGTGCTGCGGCGTCGTCTCGGCGAGGGTGGCGAAGGTCCCGCCGCCCGCGTTGACGTGCAGCACGTCGAGGCCACGGCCACGCCCCGCGACCGCCGCGAAGACCCGGTCGAGGTCGTCGAGCGAGGCCGTGTCGGCGCGGACGCCCAGGCCGGAGCCGGCCAGCGTCGCCACGGCGGCGTCGAGCGTCTGCTGCCGACGGCCCGTCACCACCACGAAGGCGCCCTCCGCGGCGAAGCGCTGCGCAGCCGCCAGCCCGATCCCGCTCGTTCCTCCGGTGACGAGTGCCGTCCTGCCGGCCAGCACCTCTGTCGTGTCGCTCATGCTCGTGCTCCCTCCGTGTCGATGACTGCTGGTGGCGTGACCCGGGTGGGGCGCTGGGGGAGGATCGGACCAGCTGGACTCGTCCGATCCGGCCGTCGCTCCCGTCGGATCCGGTAGACCAAATGCGTGAAACGTCACCTGAATTCCCGCTCCACCCCGATTCGCCGTTCGCCCTCCTGGAACCCGCTCAGCGGGCGGCCTGGTTCTCGTACATGCGGCTCCAGCTGCGGCTCCGCTTCGAGCTCAACCGCCAGCTGCAGAGCGACAGCGGGATCTCCCTGGCCGACTTCGACGTGCTCGTCGCGCTCACGAGCGACCCGGACAGCGTCATGGGGGTGTCGGCGCTCGCGGCCCGGATCGGCTGGGAGCGCTCGCGCCTGTCGCACCACGTCAAGCGGATGGCCGACCGCGGCCTGGTGCTGCTGGCTGTCGCCCCGTCGGACCGGCGGGTCCGCGAGGTGCGGCTCGCGCCGGGCGGTGCCCAGGTGCTGCGGGACGCGGCACCCGCCCACATCGACCTCGTGCGCGACCTGTTCACGTCGGCGCTCGAGCCCGAGGAGCTGGCCGGCCTCACCCACGCGCTCGACCGCGTCTACGAGTCCGTGATCGCGCAGGGCACGCTGCCGCGCCCGGCCGACCACCCTTGACGCATTGGGTGAAGTCTCACTTATTCTCGGCGAAACGGGACGAGACCTCCTCGTCCCCGTCGGACGAGGAGCACGCCGATGCCGGACCCCGTGACCAGCACCCACCCGACGGACCCGAGGGTGGTGCGCAGCTGATGCGCGCCGCGATCCTCACCGCCTTCGGTGGTCCCGACGTGCTCCAGTGGCGCGAGGTCGACGACCCGGAGCCCGGCCCCGGCCAGCTCCGGGTCAGCGTCCGGGGCGCCGGGGTCGGACCCACGGACCTCCACATCCGGTCCGGCGCGCTCGGGGCAGCCTTCGGGGTCACCCCGCCGGCGGTCCTCGGCTTCGAGGCGGCGGGGACCGTGGACGCCCTCGGGCCGGGGACGACGGGCGTCCAGGTCGGCGACGACGTGGCGGTGCTGCTGCCCACCCTCGGTGGCTACGCCGAGCGCGTGGTGGCCGGCGTCTGGGTGCTCAAGCCCGCCTCGGTGCCGTGGGACGCGGCCGCCGCGCTGCCGGCGTCGGCGGAGGCCGCGGTCGGGGTGCTGCGGCAGCTCGGGGCCGCCGACGGCGAGCACCTGGTGGTGCTGGGCGCCGGCGGCTCCGTCGGCCTGATCGCCGTGCAGCTGGCGCTCACGGCCGGTCTGCGGGTGTCGGCGGTCGCCGGAGCCCACGACGAGGAGCTGCTGACCTCGCTGGGCGCGACCTTCGTCGCGTCGGGCTCGCCGCTCGAGGAGGCCCTCGGTCGCCGTGCGGGCCGGGTCGACGCCGTGCTGGACGCCGCCGGGGCGGGCGGTCTCGACGCGGCCGTCCGGCTCGCCGGCGGCCCCGACCGGGTCATCACCCTGGCCGACCCCTCGGCGGCCGCGCTCGGCGTACGCCTGTCCCAGCCGGGGCCGGACCGTGCGCCCGACGCGCTGGACGTGGCCATGCCGCTGCTCGCCTCCGGCGCGCTGCGGCTGAAGCCGCGGACCACCGTCCCGCTCGCGGAGGCGTCGCGCGCGCACCTCGCGCTGGAGGCGCCGGGGCGCCACGCCAAGATCGTTCTCACCGCCTGAGCGCGCTCCGGCACCGAGGTGTCGCCGCCAGTTCAGCCGGGCGCCGCCAGCACGTCTGACCCGCACCCCTACCGTGGGGTCATGACGCAGCTGGCGAGCATGGGTGGCGACACCTCCGCAGACTTCGACGACGCCGGGGGTGGTCCGACGATCGCCCCCACGCCGTACGAGCTGGGTACGCCCCCGGGCGTGCTCTCGCCCGAGGAGCTCCGCCTGGTCGACGCGTGGTGGCGGGCGGCGAACTACCTCGCCGTCGGCCAGATCTACCTGATGGCCAACCCGCTGCTGCGCGAGCCGTTGCAGGCCGAGCACGTGAAGCCGCGGCTGCTCGGCCACTTCGGCACCGTGCCCGGGCTCAACCTGGCGTACGTCCACGCGAACCGGTTGATCAAGGAACGTGACCTGAACGCGGTGTTCGTGGCCGGCCCGGGTCACGGCGGCCCCGGTCCCAACGCCTGCGCCTGGCTCGAGGGCAGCTACTCCGAGCTCTACAGCCACATCCCCCAGGACGAGCGCGGCATGCAGGCGTTCTTCCACCAGTTCTCCTTCCCGGGCGGCGTCCCGAGCCACTGCGCGCCGGAGACGCCCGGGTCGTTCCACGAGGGGGGTGAGCTCGGCTACTCGCTGCTGCACGCGTACGGCGCGGCGCTCGACAGCCCGGACCTCACGGTCTTCTGCGTGGTGGGCGACGGCGAGGCCGAGACCGGGCCGCTGGCGGGCAGCTGGCACGCGGCGAAGTTCATCGACCCGGCGCGCGACGGTGCCGTGCTGCCGATCCTGGCCCTCAACGAGTTCAAGATCGCCAACCCGACGATCCTGGCGCGCATCCCGGAGTCCGAGCTGTTCGAGCTGATGCGCGGCTACGGCTACGACCCGCACATCGTCTCGGGTGACGACCCGGGGACCGTCCACCAGGCCTTCGCGGAGACGCTGGAGACCTGCCTGGACAAGATCGCGGCGATCCAGCAGCAGGCGCGCAGCGGGGCGTCCCCGCTCGGCCCGGACAGCTCGGCGCCGGCGTGGCCCATGATCGTCATGCGGACCCCGAAGGGCTGGACCTGCCCGCCCGAGGTCGACGGCCAGCAGGTGGAGGGGACGTTCCGCGCCCACCAGGTGCCGCTGCCCAGCGCGCACACCGACGGCACGCACCGCGCCGTCCTCGAGCAGTGGATGAAGGCCTACCGGCCCGAGGAGCTGTTCGACGAGGACGGGCGTCCCGTGCCGGAGCTGCTCGCGCTGCCGCCGACCGGCACCCGGCGGATGAGCGACAACCCGGTGGCGAACGGCGGCATGCTGCGCGACCTGGAGCTCCCGGACTGGCGGGAGTACGGGGTCGACGTGCCGGTCCCGGGCACGCAGTCGCACGAGGCGACGCGGGTGCTCGGCAGCTGGCTGCGCGACGTCACCAAGGCCAACCCGACGAGCTTCCTGACGATGGCCCCCGACGAGCTCGCCAGCAACCGGCTCCAGGACATCCTCGACGTCACCGGTCGCAAGTGGGAGATCGAGCAGGGCCCGTACGACGAGCGGCTCGACCGGTCGGGCCGCGTCATCGAGGTGCTGTCCGAGCACATGTGCGAGGGGCTCCTGGAGGGCTACCTGCTGAGCGGGCGGCACGGGGCGTTCACCTGCTACGAGGCGTTCATCCACATCGTCGACTCCATGTTCAACCAGCACGCGAAGTGGCTGCAGACCAGCGCGCAGGTCCCGTGGCGGCGCCCGATCGCGAGCCTCAACTACCTGCTCAGCTCGCACGTGTGGCGCCAGGACCACAACGGCCTCACCCACCAGGACCCGGGCTTCCTCGACGTGGTGCTCAACAAGGACCCGTCGGTCGTGCGGATCTACCTGCCCCCGGACGCCAACACGCTGCTGTCGACCTTCGACCACTGCCTGAGGTCGCGGCACTACGTGAACGTCGTGGTCGCGGGCAAGCAGCCGCAGTTCGACTACCTGTCGGTGGAGGACGCCGCGCTGCACTGCGCGCGCGGCGCCGGGATCTGGGAGTGGGCCAGCAACAAGGACGACGTGAGCACGATGCCCGACGTCGTCCTCGCCGCCGCCGGCGAGATCCCGACGCTCGAGGTGCTCGCGGCCGCCGCGATCCTGCGCGAACGGCTGCCCGACCTGCGCGTCCGCGTGGTCAACGTCGTCGACCTGATGCGGCTGCTGCCGGAGGCCGAGCACCCGCACGGGCTGCCGGACCGCGAGTTCGACACGCTCTTCACCAAGACCCAGCCGGTGGTCTTCGCCTTCCACGGCTACCCGTGGCTGATCCACCGCCTCACCTACCGGCGGACGAACCACAGCCAGTTCCACGTGCGCGGCTACAAGGAGCGCGGCACCACGACGACCCCGTTCGACATGGTCATGCTCAACGACCTGGACCGGTTCCACCTGGTCATGGACGTGATCGACCGGGTGCCCTCGCTGGGGGCGAGCTGCGCCGGGCTGCGTCAGGAGATGGAGGACGCGCGCCTGCGCGCCCGGACCTACACCCGCGAGCACGGCATGGACGACCCGGCCGTCTCGAGCTGGACCTGGCAGGGCTGAGACCCGCGGCCGCCGTCCGGGGAAACCTGAGGTTCTTCCGAACGGCGGACAAGGAGTGGTGGACAAGCCGTCGAAGCCGCCTCGCGTGACACGGCGGCGTGGTGGACTTTCGCGTCCTGCACCTGCGACCGGGAGTCTCCTGTGACCCACGACCTGTCTTCACCCGACCTGTCCTCACCCGACCACCAGCCGCCCACGGGCACGCCTGGACCGTCCTTCCAGGCGCCCGGGCAGCCGCCGGCCCCGCCCTACGCCGGAGCGGGACCCGCGACCACGTCCGGGCCGCCGCCGTCGGCCTACGGCGCTCAGTCGATACCCGGGCAGCCGGGGCAGCCGGGGCCGGCAGGGCAGCCGGGGCAGGAAGGGCCGCAGGACCTCCGCTGGACGCCCGACGGTCTCGTCGCCGCCCCGGCCCTCCCGCCGGAACGGGTCGGTCGCGGTGCCGCGTTCGCGCTCCTCGCGGTGCCCGCTGGGGCCCTGGTCGCCGGCCTGATCTGGAAGATCGGCTTCGTCGCGTCGATCAGCAGCTTCATCATCGCGGCGCTCGCCGCGACCCTCTACGTACGCGGCTCGGGCGGGCGTTTCACGAAGGGCATCCTCGTCATCGCCGCGGTGATCGCCCTCGGCGTGGTCGTCAGCTTCTTCACCGTGGTGGCCGTCGACCTCTACGGCTACTTCCCGCAGCTCGACCCCGAGGTCGCGGCGACCTACCCCACGCGCTGGGGCTTCGTCCGCGAGAACCTGTTCTACCCGCCGCTGCTGAAGGACTACACCAAGGACGCGGTCCTGTTCGGCCTCTTCGGGGTCCTCGGCGGCCTCGGGACGATCCTGCGGCTCGTCCGGGCGCGGGCTGCGAGCAGCCCGCTCGCCTAGGCACGCCGGAGGCCCCGGCGGCGGCGAGGTACGTCCGCACGAAGTGCAGACAGGTCTGCCCGACCGTGCGGAGGAACGTGGCCTCGTCGGCGTCGGCGTCGGCGTCGGCGTCGGTCAGGTACTGCTCGAGGGGTTCCTTACCCATGGAGAGCGCCGGATCGCGAGGCCGACGAAACCGTCCGTGCCCGCACCAGGCGGCCGGCTGCGCGGTCCACGGTCACCTCCAGGCGGCACTGGTCGCTGGGCCGGAGCCATGGGCCCGTCGTGCTCCTGGCGCGGGCTCGGGCGAGGAGCGGGCCGGGACTCAGCGAGCCGTCTGCTGCAGGTACGCGTCGTGCTCGGCGTGGGCCTGCTGGAGGAGGCGCATCAGCTTGTCCTCCTCGCGGATCCGGGCGCGGTACTTCTCCGGCAGCGCCCGCATCGTCTCCTCCTCGCCCACCAGCCGGTCGTAGATCGTGGACCGGAGCTGGGGGTCGGTCTCGAAGTTGGTGTCGATGTACTGCGACGCGTGCCGGCGCGCGTTGGACACGGCGTTCTGCGCGCGCCCCTTCGGGCTGACCAGTGACGCGACGACCACGATCACGAGGACCCCGAGGATGACCGAGAGCGACAGCCCGGTGCTGATCTCGAACACGTTCACGTGCTCGCCGTCGTTGATGAACGGCACCGTGTTCTCGTGCAGCGCGTGCAGGATCAGCTTGACGCCGATGAAGGCGAGGATCGCGGCGAGCCCGTACGTGAGGTAGATCAGCCGGTCGAGCAGGCCGTCGATCAGGAAGTACAGCTGACGCAGGCCCAGCAGCGAGAACGCGGTCGCCGTGAAGACGATGAAGACGTTCTGGGTGAGCCCGAAGATCGCCGGGATCGAGTCGAGCGCGAAGAGGATGTCCGTGCCGCCGATGGCGGTCATCACGAGCAGCATCGGCGTCATCACGCGCTTGCCGTCCTCGGTCGTGAACAGCTTGTCCCCGTCGTAGCGCTCCGAGGTGCTGAAGAGCCGGCGCGCGATCCTGATCATGATGTTGTCGGCACCGTGGCTGTCCTCGCCCTCGGGCTTGATCAGGTTGCCCGCCGTGACGAGCAGGATGAGCCCGAAGAGGTAGAACACCCAGGCGAAGCTGTTGATCAGGGCGGCGCCGAGGAAGATGAAGCCGGTCCGCGCGATCAGGGAGAACACGATCCCGAACAGCAGCACCTTCTGCTGGTCCGCGCGGGGCACCTTGAAGCTCGTCATGATGATCAGGAAGACGAAGAGGTTGTCGACCGACAGCGCCTTCTCGGTGATGTAGCCGGCGAAGTACTCCCCACCGGCCTCCGTGCCGCCGAGGACCAGCACGCCGACCCCGAAGAGGAGGGCGATGCCGACGTAGACGGCCGACCAGCGGGCCGCCTCGGAGAGCGTGGGGGTGTGGGCCTTGCGCACGTGGAAGACGAAGTCGAAGACCAGCAGACCGACCACGAAGACGATGGTCAAGATCCAGGCGAGAGGTGTGACGTCCATCCGAGGCGCTTTCGTCGGGAACGGGCGAGAACATCCAGGGTAGGTGGCCCGGCGCGCCGACCCCGCTCCTCGCGGCCGCAGGAGGTGCCCGCTATCGTCGGCGATCTTGCAGGTGTTGGTACTGCCCATCGAATCCAGACGACGACGTCGAGGAGCACCCACGTGGGGCTGAGCCGCAGGACGTTCCTGGCGGGGGCGCTGAGCACGTCAGCCCTCGTCGCGACCGGCTGCGCCGGGACGGTGGCGAAGCCCGGCGACCTGTCCAGGCTGCGGATCATGTCCCCGGCGAGTCCCGGGGGCGGCTGGGACACGACCGCGCGGCTCCTGCAGCGGGTGATTCGATCGACCGGCATCGCCCGCAACGTCCAGGTGTTCAACGTGGAGGGCGCCGGCGGGACGATCGGGCTCGGGCAGCTCTCCCGCGAGAGCGACGACGCGCTGCTGATGATGATGGGCCTCGTCATGGTCGGTGCCATCGAGACGAACGAGTCGGCCGTCGGTCTGACCGACGTGACCCCGGTCGCCCGGCTGCTCGGCGAGCCCGAGATCATCGTCGCGCCCGCCAGCTCGCCGTACGACAACCTCGCCGACTTCGTCCGCGCGTGGAAGGACGACCCGCGGGGCCTGCCCATCGCCGGGGGCTCGGCGGGCGGGACGGACCAGGTCCTGGCCGGGCTGCTGGCCAACGCGGGCGGGGTCGACCCCAAGGAGATCAACTACATCGCCTACTCCGGCGGTGGCCAGTCGCTCGCGGCGCTGCTCGGCAACCAGGTCGCCGCGGGCATCTCCGGGGTGGGGGAGTACGGCGAGCAGGTGCTCTCGGGCGACCTGAAGGGGTGGGCGGTCTCGAGCGCAGAACGTTCCGGCCAGGTGCCGGACGTCCCCACCATCACCGAGGCCGGCTTCGACCTCGTCGTGTCGAACTGGCGCGGCCTGATGACCCACCCGGGCATCAGCGAGCAGGCGCTGTCCGACCTCACGGACCTGGTCACCCGGGCGCACGACACCCCGGAGTGGCGCGACATCCTGGCCAAGCAGGGCTGGGACGACGAGTTCCTGACCGGCGCCGACTACGGCCGCTTCCTGGCCGACGAGGAGCAGCGCGTGACCCAGATCCTGCGCGACATCGGACTCGTGTGAGCACGGCCGCGCCGACTCCCCGGCCGACGCCGCAGCCGACGACGCAGCCGACGACGCAGCCGACGAGCGACCACCCCCGGACGCCGGAGCCCTGGGAGGTCGAGGAGTCGCCCCGCCGGCCGCGCAACAACGGCGAGCTCGCGCTCAGCACGCTGCTCCTGCTGCTCGGGGTCTACCTCGTCATCGGCACCGGCGGGATCACGATCCCCGGGTCGTCGAACACGGTCGGCCCCCGCTTCTTCCCCTACCTCGTCGGCGCGGCGACCATCGTCGTCGGCGGGGCGCTCGCGATCCGGGTGCTGCGCGGCGACCAGGGGCCCGAGGAGGGCGGCGAGGACGTCGACCCGAACGCCAAGACCTCCTGGCGCGCCGTCGGGATCATCACCCTCGCGTTCCTCGCGCACGCGCTGCTGATCAACGTCATCGGCTGGCCGCTGTCCGTGACGCTGATGTTCGGTGCCGTCGCCTGGGCGCTCGGGTCGCGCGGCGTCGTCCGTCCGCTGATCGCCGGGGGCATCGTCTCCGTGGTGGTGTGGCTGGTCTTCGTCAAGGCCCTCGGGGTCACGCTCCCGGGCGGCATCCTGCTCGAGCTCGCCACCGGGTGGATCTGATGGAGGCCCTCAGCCAGCTCATGGGCGGCTTCGCCGACGCGGTGACGCCCCTGAACCTGCTCTTCGCCCTCATCGGGACGCTGCTCGGCACGGCGGTCGGTGTGCTGCCCGGCATCGGCCCGGCCATGACGGTCGCGCTGCTGCTGCCCATCACGTACGTCCTCGAGCCGACGGGCGCGTTCATCATGTTCGCCGGGATCTACTACGGCGGCATGTACGGCGGGTCGACCACCTCGATCCTGCTGAACACCCCCGGCGAGTCGAGCTCGATCATGACGGCGCTCGAGGGCAACCTCATGGCCAAGGCCGGGCGCGGGGCGGCCGCCCTGGGGACGGCGGCGATCGGGTCGTTCGTCGCGGGCACCATCGGCACGCTGCTGCTGGCCCTCGTCGCTCCCGCCGTCGTGACCCTCGCCGTCGCGATCGGGCCGGCCGACTACTTCGCGCTCGCGCTGCTCGCCTTCGTCGCCGTCTCCACCGTGCTCGGGGCGTCCCCGCTGCGGGGGCTGGCGTCGCTGTGCATCGGGTTGTTCCTGGGGCTGGTCGGCACCGACCTGCTGACCGGGCAGCAGCGCTTCACCTTCGCCGTCCCGCAGCTGGCCGACGGCATCGACGTCGTGGTCGTGGCCGTGGCCCTCTTCGCGGTAGGCGAGGCCCTGCACGTCGCCTCGCGGCTGCGCCACGGGCCCGTCGAGGTGATGAGCAGCAGCGGCAGCTTCATGACGCGCGACGACTTCCGCCGCTCCTGGAAGCCGTGGCTGCGCGGCACCGCGTTCGGGTTCCCTTTCGGTGCGCTGCCGGCCGGCGGGGCGGAGATCCCGACGTTCCTGTCCTACGCGACCGAGCGTCGACTGGCCAGGCACTCCGACTTCGGCCGCGGGGCGATCGAGGGCGTCGCCGGCCCGGAGGCGGCGAACAACGCGGCCGCGGCCGGCGTGCTGGTCCCGCTGCTGACGCTCGGGCTGCCGACCTCGGCGACCGCCGCGATCCTGCTGGCCGCCTTCCAGGGCTACGGCATCCAGCCCGGCCCGACGCTGCTGACCACCGAGTCGTCGCTGGTCTGGACGCTGATCGCGTCGCTGTTCATCGGCAACACGATGCTGCTGGTGCTCAACCTGCCGCTGGTCGGGGTGTGGGTGAAGCTGCTGAAGATCCCGCGGCCCTACCTCTACGCCGGGATCCTGATGTTCGCCTCGCTCGGTTCGTACGCGGTGAACGCCGACCCGCTCGACCTGGTGCTGCTGCTCGTCATCGGGCTGCTCGGCTTCGCGATGCGCCGCTTCGGCTGGCCCGTCGCGCCCGCGGTCATCGGGCTCATCCTCGGCCCGGTCGCGGAGACCAACCTGCGGCGGGCGCTCGCGATCAGCGACGGGGACCTGAGCGCCCTGGTGTCCTCGCCGTTCAGCGTCGTCGTGCTGCTCGTCGCCGTGCTGGCGGTCGTCGGGCCACCCGTGCTGCGCCGGTTCCGTCGACGAGAGGCAGTAGCGGTATGAGTGACGGTACGAGCGCGGTGGTGGTCGGCTACGTCCCCAGCCCGGAGGGTCGGGCGGCCCTCGACGCCGGCGTCGCCGAGGCGCGGCTGCGCGGGGCCCGGCTCGTCGTCGTCAACACGACCCGCGGCGACGCCCTGGTCGACGACCGCTACCTGGCCGGCGACGGGCTCGCCGAGCTCCGGGCCGAGCTCGCCGCGCTCGACGTGGAGGCCGAGCTCCGGCAGCCGGAGACCTACGACGACGTCGCCGACGACCTCGACGCCGTCGCCGACGAGGTCGGGGCCGAGCTGATCGTGATCGGACTGCGGCGCCGTTCCCCGGTCGGCAAGCTGATCCTCGGCAGCGCGGCCAGCCGGATCCTGCTGACCGCCCACCATGCCGTGCTCGCCGTCAAGGCATAGACCGCGCGGCCCAGGAACGTGGCCCAGGAACGCGGCCTCACGGCCACGTTCCTCTCCCTCGCCTGCCAGACCTACGTCGACGACGGTCCGGACCGCTGGCGGGCGGCGGCCGAGCTGCTGGAACGCCACCCGGGCCTGCCCGCCGGAGACGTGCACGTGGCCGCTGCGAGGGGGGACGTCTGGCGCACCGAACACCGGCGCTGACGGTTCACCCCTGACCGACACGCGCGAATCTGCCGATGTAGGCGTACCACCGCGCCTGGTGGTCTACATTTCTGGACCAACGCAGCCCCTACTTCAAGGAGAAGTCATGAACCGAGGACTCATCGGCACGATCATCGGCATCCTGGTGATCATCATCCTGGTGATCGTGATCATGCAGCTGACCTGACCGAGGGTCAGCGCAGCTGGTCGAGCACGATCTCCACGACCCGGGTCAGCTCGGGCGTGAGGTCCTGCTCCGGCACGGTGAGCTCGAAGGAGCGGCACGCCACCGTGTAGGTGAAGCGGTCCGGCTGCGGCTCCGACGGGGTCAGGCCGGACACGCTGATCTGGCTCAGCAGCCGGCGCAGCTCGTCGGCGGCGGGGTCGTGCTGGAGGCTCATCTCGGCGAACCGGGGCGTCCCCGTGAAGCCGCCGGTCCGGCGGACCGCGACGACGTCGTCGCCGTCGTCGTCCGGCAGCGACGGGGCGCCCCGCGTCCCTCCGGCTGAGTCCCCAGCCAGAGCCGCCGCCGGAGCCGCCGCCGATGTCTGGGCCGGGGCTGCGAGTGCCGCGGGGCTGGCGGCCAGCAGGCCGACCTGCTGCCACGCCTGGGTCACCTGCTCGGACACGGTGACGTCGTCGGGGAACAGTCGCGTCGCCGCGTCGACCGTCGCCCGGGCGAAGCCGTCGAAGTCTGTCGACGGCGTCACGCCGCCTCCCGTCAGCGCGGCGTACCAGACCTGCCCCGGACGCTCCCAGCTGTTCCCCCCGATCGCCCGGGCCGCGAGCGCGAACGCCCGGTTGGGGATCCCCGAGTTGATGTGCACGCCGCCGCTGTCCTCGTCGGTCTCCACGTACGCGTCCATGCTCCCGACCTGCGGGTCCTGGCCGAGCCGGGGGTCGTCGTAGGCGGTGCCCGGCTCGAGCATCGAGCGCAGGGCCGTCGCCTTCACGTCGGGCAGGAACAGGCCGACGCCGATCAGCCAGTCGGCCTCGGCCGAGCTCTGACCGAGCGAGCGCTGCTTGGCCATCGAGGCGAACACGTCGCTCACGCTCTCGTTGAGCGCCCCGGACTGCCCCTGGTAGGTCAGCCCCGCGGTGAACTGCGTGACCCCGTGCGTGAACTCGTGGGCCGTGACGTCGAGCGGCTTGGTGAAGCGGTCGAAGACCTGCCCGTCGCCGTCGCCGAACACCAGCTGCGTCCCGTCCCAGAAGGCGTTGTCGTAGTCCAGGCCGTAGTGCACCGTGACCGTCAGCGGCGTCCCCTGACCGTCGACCGAGCGACGGTCGAACACGTCGGCGAACAGGTCCCAGGACACGCCGGAGTGGTGGTGGGCCTCGTCGACGGCTGCGTCGCCCGTGGCCGGGTCGTCCGCGTCGCGAGCCCGCGTCCCCGGCAGCTGCTCGTTGCCGCCCGCGTCGTAGACGACGCGGTTGCCGTCGGTGTCGGGCGCCAGCGGAGCCGTGGTCGCGGACGCGGCCGCGCGTCGCTCGCGCAACCGCTCGTCCACGACGAGGGTGTCGCGACCGTCCGCGACCAGACGTCGCTCCCGGGCGGTCTCGGTCACCCGGCGCAGCAGGTAGGGCGGGACGAACCCGCAGCGCTGCGGGGCGGGGCCGTCGGTCGTGGCGTGGCTGGTGAGCGTCATCTCACTACGATGACACCCGGCTCTGACACTGCTCTGCGTGGTTCCCCGGTGGTTCCCGGTTGCTCCCTGAGCGATCTCCGGGGGCTGCCGCTGCTGCGCCGGCCAGGGAGCCGGGGGGCCGGGGCCGGGCCGCCCGGGCTGCTGCGCCAGCCCCGCCACGTCATACGCGGCTGTGACGTTCGACCGGAGGTGCTTGACCTCGTCGCCGCGAAGGTGAAGTGTGTCACACGACAAGGGAGGCGTGTCAGGACGCCTCTCTGGTGCTGCTGCACACCGCCCCTCGTCGTCGAGGCCTCTCGAGCCCTTGGTTCGTCGCTTTTGCCGGCTCTCCGAAGACGAGGAGCAGCACCCGGGTCACAGCGGGATCCGCAGCGTCTGCCGCCACGCGTCGAGGTCGTCAAGCGCCTCACGCGATTTCGGCCTGTCCGGGACCGGTCATGTCCACAACCTGACACAGGCTTGGCCCGATGTCCCCGGGGATGTCGCATAGCGTTCCGGACAACCCCCCGACGCGGCTGCTGGTGCAAGAACTTCTGCACCAGGGCCGAGACCGAAAGGATCCACCGTGTTCTCCTCGCTCAGCCTCCGCAAGGTCGTCCGCCTCTCCGCCACCTCGGCCGCGGTCGGTGCCACCGTCGCGCTCGTCCTCCTCGGCGGGCCGGCCGATGCCGCCACCGTCGGCCTCCTGGGCCGCGGCTACTGATCGACGGTCGGCCGCCGAGCGGCCGACCACTGCTCGACCCGCTCACGAAGAGGGTGCCTCCGTCCGGAGGCACCCTCTTTTGCGTCCGGGCCGTGCGGGCGTTCGGGCTGAGCGTGCGGGGTGCACGTCCGAGGTGGGCGCGCCGGGCGAGCGTCCGCCGGCGGAAGGCCGGGAGCAGCGGCTCGAGGTGGCGGTGGGTCAGGCGCCCGACCGCATGGAGTCGGCCCGCACCAGCGCGGCGCCGAGCTGGAGCCGCGTCGTGACGCCGAGCTCGTCCATCAGCTCGGCGATCCAGCGCCGCACGGAGCGCACGTTGATCCCGAGCTGGTTGGCGATCGCGTCGTCGGTCGAGCCGCTCATCATGAGCGAGATCAGCATCTGGCGCCGTGGGTCCCCGTTCAGGTAGGTGCCCGCGGTGATGGGGATCGCCGTGTCCCACACGGCGTTGAAGAGCCATACCAGCGACTCGACGATCAAGGGGTGCCGGACAAAGCTCGCCCGTCGCTCGTGCCCGGGCATGTAGGACGGCATCGAGGGGATCCAGGCGATCTTGGCGTCGAACAGGACCAGCTTCATCGGCACCGGGGCGGTCCTCGACTTCTCGCCGCTCGCGGCGAACAGGGCCATCTCCTCCAGCCGCTCGGGGTCGAACCCGGGGTGGTAGACGCTGCGCTGCGACACCCCGCGCTGGAGGGCCCGCCACTCCCCGGACGTCTCGTGCAGCTCGCCGGGGGACAGCATGGACGGGCCACCCACGTACGGGGGCTTGTCGAACAGGCAGATCTCGGACGTCGTCTCGTCGCAGAGCCGGGTGTACTCGGCCCACGAGGTCTGGCCGACGAAGACCTGGACGTCGTCATCGGTGCTGTGCGACGCCGCGAGCAGCTGGTTCTGCAGCGTGTCCGCCGCGATCACGGCCGCCTCGATCTCGGCGCGCCGCCGCAGCTCCAGAGCCTTGACCACGTCGCCGAGGGGGAGGGCGACCCAGCGGCCCTCGCCCAGCGCCACGGCCAGGCCCAGGTCAGCCAGCGTGTCGAGACGGGCGCTGATCTGGTCCACGGGTGTGCCGGTGCGGTGCGTCAGCTCCGGCGCGGTGGCCTCGGCGAGCGAGGCGAGCACGACGTAGAGCGCCTCGGCGTCCGCGGGGATGCCCAGCGGTTCCAGCAAAGCCCGACCTTCCGGTGTGTCGACCAGACCCCAGGGGGAGGAGTCTCTCTGCCGACCCGGACGGATACGCTCGCCCGAGAGCGAAGGTCCGTCCCCGGACGATCATGTCATGAACAGGACAAGGAGCAGCCCATGAGCCAGCGAGCCGAGATCGGCGTCACGGGGTTGGCCGTGATGGGGCGCAACCTCGCCCGGAACTTCGCGCGGCACGGCCACGTCGTCGCCATCCACAACCGCACCTTCGCCAAGACCCAGGCATTGCTCGACGAGGCCGGCGACGAGGGCACGTTCATCGCGTCGGAGAGCGTCGCGGACTTCGTCGCCTCGCTCGAGCGCCCGCGGAAGATCATCATCATGGTCAAGGCCGGGCCCGGGACCGACGCGGTCATCGACGAGCTGGTGCCGCTGCTGGAGGAGGGCGACATCATCGTCGACGCGGGCAACGCGCACTTCCCCGACACCGTCCGCCGCGAGCACGCTCTCGCCGAGCACGGCCTGCACTTCGTGGGCAGCGGGGTCTCCGGCGGCGAGGAGGGGGCGTTGAACGGGCCCTCGATCATGCCGGGCGGTTCGCGCGAGTCGTACGCGTCGCTGGGCCCGCTGCTGGAGGACATCTCGGCGAAGGTCGACGGCGTCCCGTGCTGCACCCACGTCGGCCCGGACGGGGCCGGCCACTTCGTCAAGATGGTGCACAACGGCATCGAGTACGCCGACATGCAGCTCATCGCCGAGGCGTACGACCTCATCCACCGCGGCACCGGCAAGAGCCCCGCCGAGATCGCCGACATCTTCCGCGAGTGGAACTCCGGGGAGCTCGAGTCGTTCCTCATCGAGATCACCGCGCAGGTGCTGTCCCAGGTCGACGAGACCACGGGCAAGGCGCTGGTCGACGTCGTCCTGGACCAGGCGGAGCAGAAGGGCACGGGTCGCTGGACCGTGCAGAACGCGCTCGACCTCGGCGTCCCGATCACCGGGATCGCGGAGGCGACGTTCGCGCGGGCGCTGTCCGGCTCGGTGCCGCAGCGCGAGGCGGCCCGCGGCGTGCTCCCGGCCGGCACCGTGGAGTGGCACCGACCGACAAGCGCAGACGACGCCGACGCCTTCGTCGAGGACGTCCGCCGGGCGCTCTACGCGTCCAAGGTCGTCGCCTACTCGCAGGGGTTCGACCAGATCGCGGCCGCGAGCACGGAGTACGGCTGGAACATCGACCGGGGCGCCATGGCCCGGATCTGGCGGGGCGGCTGCATCATCCGGGCCCGCTTCCTGAACCGCATCACCGAGGCCTACGAGCGCGACGAGAAGCTCCCGCTGCTGATCGCCGACGACTTCTTCGTCGGCGTGATCGAGGAGTGCATCGAGCCCTGGCGGCGCGTGGTCTCCGGCGCCGCGCTGAACGGGATCCCCACCCCGGCGTTCTCCTCCTCGCTCGCCTACTACGACGGGGTCCGGGCGGACCACCTGCCCGCGGCGCTCATCCAGGGCCTGCGCGACCTCTTCGGCGCCCACACCTACCGCCGGGTCGACAAGGACGGGACGTTCCACACGGAGTGGGGCGGCGACCGTTCCGAGACCGCGGTCGGCGGGTCGTTCATCCAGGACAAGAGCGCGCACACCGACGAGAAGAAGGTCGACCAGCCGATCTCGTGAGGCTCCCGATCCCGCAGGTGCCCGGCGCCGCCCGGCTGCGCCGGGCGGCGGGGCTCGGGGCCGAGGTGGTCCGTCGTGCCCGCAACGCCGCCGAGGCAGGCGGCTTCGCGGAGCGCGCCGAGCAGAACGGGCTCGTGCCGAACGCGGCCGTGGCGGTCTCCTTCTGCACCGGCCCGGAGAACCTGTTCCAGCTCGAGCAGTGGCGCCTCCCGCTGGAGCGTCTGGCGCGCACCCGCCCGACGTTCGTCGTCGTCGACCAGCCCGACACCGGGGCGGCGCTGCTGGACCGCAGCACGCTGCCGGTCGCCTTCGCGCAGGGCAGCGGCGCGCTCGAGCGGCTGGTCGACGAGCGCGACGTCCGGGTCGTGCTCTACGTCAACCAGGTCGAGCGCAACTTCCGCATGCTGCGCTTCAGCGGCCCGGTGCACGTCCAGCTCGGGCACGGGGAGAGCGACAAGGCCTACAGCGTCTCCAACCAGCACAAGGCCTACGACCTGACGTTCGTCGGGGGCCCGGCGGGCCGGGACCGGCTCGGGGCGGCGCTGCGCGGCTTCGACGCCGACCTCCGGACCGTGCAGGTGGGCCGACCCCAGCTCGACCACGACTACCCGGGGGCTCCCGACTGGTCGCGGGGGAGCGGGCTGCGGGTCCTCTACGCCCCCACCTGGGAGGGGGACCGACCGAGCGTCGCGTACGGCTCCCTGGTCAGCCACGGCGTCGCGCTGGTGGAGGCGCTCGTGGCCGACCCCGACGTGCGGGTCGTCTACCGCCCGCACCCGCGGACGGGCCTGGCCGCACCCCGTCACGCGGAGGCCGACCGGGCTGTCCGCGCCGTGCTCGCGCGGGGCGGCGACCGGCATCTGGTCGACACCGGCCCGTACGGGTGGCAGTGGGCCTTCGCCGACGCCTGCGTCACCGACGTGTCCTCGGTCGCCTACGACTGGGTCGCCACGGGCAAGCCGCTCGTCGTGTGCGAGCCGGCGTCGCCGGAGGCCTACCGGCCCACCTCCCGGCTCCTGGACGAGCTGCCGCTGCTGCCCGCGTCGACGAGCGGCACGGTGCTGGAGGTGCTGCGCACCAGGGGACTGGGGCGAGGTGTCGGACCCGGCTCGGCACCCGACCCGTTGCTGGCCGAGCTGTCCGCCTACTACTTCGGCGAGACCGCGGACGGCGCGAGCACGCGTCGCTTCGAGGCCGCCGTCGAGGCGGCCTGGACGCTCGCGTCCACCTGATGGATCAGAGGCCGCGCAGGAAGTCCACGTCGTCGTCGGGGGCCTTCGGTCGACCGGAGACCCGGCCGGGCTCGCCCCGGGACTCGGCGGTGGGTCGACCGAGGAAGAGCCAGCCCAGCGAACCCGCGAGCGGCAGGCAGATGACGGCCACCGCCCACAGCCACCGGGGGGCTCGTCGCACCGCGTACGGAGGGGCTTGGGCGACCTCCACCACGCAGTAGATCGTGAGCAGTGCCACGATCACCAGCGGGAGGAAGCGCCCCATGCACCAAGAGTATGCGGCTGGGTGGAGACCCGGGCAAGATCGAGGTCGGGCCTGACCAGGACGTGTTTCGCCCGGCCCCGGGCGCGGCTCGCGCCGCACGTGCCGGTGTCGGACGAGCCGTCGGCCTAGGCTGACCCGATGCTCACCGAGCGCCCGGCGCGCCCCACGATCGCGCAGCTGCGCGAGGTGACGCAGCCGCCGAGCGTGCGGACGCGGGCCGGGGCCGAGCACTGGGTGGCGCACCTCTACCTGCGCGACCTGTCGCCCTACCTGACCCGGGTGCTCCTGCGGCTAGGGTTCTCCGCCGACGCGGTGACGTGGCTGATGATCGCGTGCGCAGCCCTCTCGGCGGTGTCCACCGGCTGGCCGACGCTCGCCGGCGCCATCGGCGTGGTCGTCCTCGCCCAGCTCCAGCAGCTCGTCGACTGCTGCGACGGCGAGGTGGCCCGCTGGCGGCGGACCTCGTCGCCGCGCGGGGTCTACCTGGACCGGATCGGGCACTACACGGCCGAGTGCGGCATCGCCGTCGCGCTGGGCGTCCGGGCCAACGGCGGCCTCGCGCTGAGCAGCGTGTGGATCAGCGCCGGCCTGGCCCTCGGTCTGCTCGTCTGCCTGAACAAGGTCGAGAACGACCTCGTCCACGTGTCGCGCCACTACGCCGGGATGACCCAGATGGCCGACGTCGAGAGCGTCCGGGTGCCGCAGGCCGGCATGCTGCGGGCCGCTCGGCGTGCCGCGCGGCTGGTCCCGTTCCACCGAATCTTCCACTCCATCGAGATGTCGCTGCTGATCCTGGCCGCCGCGGTCGTCGACCTCTTCGTGCACGGCGCCGCGACGCAGGTGCTGCTGCTCGTCATGCTGGCGTCCGCGGTCGTCACCGTCGTGGGCCACCTGGTCGCCGTCCTCGGCTCGTCGCGGTTGCGATGAGCGGGACGCCGCAGCCGTCGGGGACGGCCGAGGTGCCGTCCGTCGGCCCCGTGCCGTACGGCGTCGTCGTCCTCACGATGGGCAACCGCCCGGCCGAGCTCCGGGCCGGGCTGGAGTCGCTGCTGGCGCAGCGTGACGTCGTGCTGGACGTCGTCGTCGTCGGCAACGGCTGGGAGCCGACGGACCTGCCCGACGGCGTCCGCGGGCTCGGGCTGCCCGTGAACCGGGGCATCCCGGCCGGACGCAACGCCGGCGTGGGCGAGGTGGCCGGCGACCTGCTGTTCTTCCTCGACGACGACGCGGTGCTCCCTCGCGACGACGTGCTGTCGCGAATGGCTGCGCAGTTCACCTCCGACCCGACGCTCGGGCTCGTGCAGCCACGCGTGGTCGACCCCGAGGGGCTGGCGGCGCCGCGGCGCTGGACCCCCCGTGTACGGGTCGGCGACCCCGGCCGGAGCAGCCCCGCGATGAACGTGTGGGAGGGCGCGGTCGCCATGCGGCGCACCGCCTTCGACTACGCGGGCGGCTGGCCGGAACCGTTCTGGTACGCCCACGAGGGCGTCGAGCTGGCCTGGCGCGTGTGGGACGCCGGGTTCCACGTCCGCTACGACGGCAGCATCGAGGTCCACCACCCCGCCATCCAGCCGACCCGGCACGCCGAGTTCTACCGCTACCAGGCCCGCAACCGGGTCTGGCTCGCGCGGCGCAACCTGCCGCTGCCGGTCGGCGTCGCGTACGTCGCGGCGTGGGCGACCATCGGCGGGAGCCGGTTGCGGACGCGCGAGGCCGTGCGCGAGACGTTGCGCGGCTACCGGCTCGGCCTGGTCCTCAACGGCGGCGAGCGCCGACCCATGAGCTGGCGCACCGTCTGGCGGATGACCCGGGCGGGAC
>Ga0210040_10001711_pt1 | contig 32543 bp, 32 predicted proteins | sample CryGeyCG12114_NA_FD_185462 | JGI IMG/M metagenome (GOLD analysis project Ga0210040, IMG submission 185462) | Groundwater microbial communities from aquifer - Crystal Geyser CG19_WC_8/21/14_NA (SPAdes) (version 2) | ecosystem: Environmental > Aquatic > Deep subsurface > Groundwater | place: USA...
AGGCCGACTTTTTCTTGCGTTAGGCCGAGGCCGCCGGTCCAGTGGAGGGAGGGGAAGTGGTGGGTGGTGTTTGGGGAATGGGGGGCGGGCAGGAGGAGGAAGACGAGGGCGTTGAAGGAGCTGACGTGGAAGGCGAGGAGGTGGTGGGCTGCGAGGGTGAGGAGGACGTTTTTCGTGAGAATTGCACGGAAGGGGGATGTCTGCGGGGTTGTCTTTGGCGTCTGGGCCTGCTGTTCCGGATCTGGAACTGATCTGGGGTAGACGTGCTGGCCGGGCGTCGATGGTGTGGTTGGCGTGGGCTGCATCTCCGTCTCGTCTGCCGCTACCCTGCTGTACCCGTCTGTGCTGCGTTGCTGACGACAGACGATGCGGGTGATGAGCTTGCCGATCTTTCGACCGTAATCCGGCTTATGCCGGAGGGCCTCATGCGTCTCGTCCAGGCCGAAGACCACGCTCATTGCTGATATAAGGATGAAGATGCCGCTGAAGAGATTCGGAAGACCATAAGGATATGCGGTCATCCATCCTACCCCGTCCTCCCCACCTAATGTCGAACCCGGGCCAAAGACGTTTGGGAAGGCGTTGACGGGATCCGCAAGGAAACCTCCCAGAATTGGTCCTACAACAACGCCGACGTTGAAGCACATAGGCAGCAACAGGAAAGCACGCGACTGGTACCTTTTCTCCTTGATGATCTCGGACAGCATCGTCCGCATGACACCTTCGGAGAATTAGCCGAGACCTCCATAAAATGCTAGAAATGCAAGAGTTTACCTATATTGCCATTCAGAGCGCCAGCGAGCGCTCGGCAGAACAAAGCCTGGTAGAAAGTCCGGCTGAAACCCACACCAATACTCGCGATCGCTGTGCCGGTGAGCCCAACAAGCAGGACTTTCTTCCGTCCTATCCAAGGCGTATCAGCTGCGCGTCCCCACCAAATGGCAGTGAAGAACTGTGCAGCAGCAAAGACTGCCGTCAAGAGACCGCCTTGAGATGCGATCGTAGAGTCTGGCAACGAGGGGTCGAACCAGCGGAGCTGATAGAACATGTAAGCAGCAAGTGACCTCTCGCTCAAAGGCTCGGAGAAGCGTGCTATGGTCAAGACCGCCAGCTGGCCTTTCTTCGGCAATGACATCCATGTTACTGGCTCGTCCTTGGTCTTCGCTGCTGCGTTGTCTGCTGCAACGGCCGAGAGCGGCTGTTGCTCGTCATCGTCGAGAGCAGACGGCCGCCTCACTATGGTAGAGATGTGGCTCGCGGGCAAGGTGGGCCGTTTGGGGTTCGGTGCGGCGTCGTCATCCTGACTATCAACTGCCAAAGTGCTTGACGATGACACGAGTGAGTCAAGGCTGGTGCGCTCGTTCACGTCAGTAGCAGAACTCGGTGCATGCTGGGGCCGATGTTCGTCTGGCATTCCCCTGCAAAATGCTTGTTTTGCAGATGGCGTCAGCGGCTGTGAGAGGATGTCGTCCAGTTTCCACCCGATGTGTTCAAGCTGGCCGGTCGTTTATCGCCTGCGAGCGACGCCGTGTCAGTCGTACCGCCCAAACACGTGTAGAATGTCTTCTTCGGTCGATGTCAGCATTTTTGTGTCGGTGAGCTCGTACTGGGAGTGAACGTAATGCAGCTGCAGTAGTTCTGGTTCGCGCCGGTGCTTCGCTGGTGCGGCTCAAGTCAACTGAATGCCGACTAGCCGACATCTGCGCCTCATTGCGAGCAGGATGCATCCGATGGTAATGTTGCCCTGAGCACTAGGTACGCGACGATTTCCAGCGATCAAATATCGACATGAAGTTGTGTGGAAGGTGAAGTGTTCGAGACGACTTGCTTGATGACCTTGGCGAGCGAGATTTATTACGACACAGACTATAATTGAGCGAGTACCATTGACTATGGCATAAGTCCTTCCTGGCGGACAAAATTCGTATATCAAGAGTAATGCGAGCTCCGCAATGATGACCCCGACCATCCAGCCCTATGGAAGTTTCTACTTCGTTATCGAGGCAGGCTACTAGGTTAAGAATGTTCCTACATTAGCATTGGAGGCTAAGTAGCCATTTGAGCTCATCTGATGACCGCAGGCTGCAATCGTCCGGTGGACTTATTGTGTCCAGGAGGCTGAAGAAGTAATTACGTATTCATTCCATATTTCATGTTCCTGAGTCCAACATGCTCTGTACACTTTCGATGCACATTTCCATCCTCGTGTCTCCTGATCATTAAGTAGTAAGTATGTAATTTCTGCCAAAAAGCCTTCCTTGGCACTTCGAAGCTGACCCAAGCTCGCTTCGATCTTGAAAGTGCTCGCTATGCATGTCAATATTCCAATTCCGCTCAAATTAATTCTAAACCTCGTCTGAAGCACGCTATGCTGGTGCATTGTACAGTTCTTGCAGGGTATTGTCCCCCCTCCTGAGCTTCCACGACTTTTGCTTCTTCTCTTTTCTCGCTTTCATGTCTGCCCACGCTCGCTCATCGTCTTCATCGTCGGCGGTTTGTACATTTCGAATTGTCGAGCTAGCAAGTTTAGACTGACTGTTCTCGTTCGCAAATTGCTTGAACGTCGAAGTGGTGTAGGTTGATGCTCTCCTTGCCCAGTTGTTGTTCTGGGGCTCCTGGGTCATGGTTGAGACAGGTCTGTACCTTGAGGCGAGGCCGATATTGCTTCGTTCCGACGGTGCTATCGAAGGTGCATAGACCGAGCCGTTTACGAGAGTTTGTGGTACCGCTGGTGAGGACCTAATCCAACCAGCCATGCTTGGCGCTAGGGTGCTCATGGTCCGCTGTTGATTACCGCCATTGAAGTTCTGCAGCGGCACCGACTGTGGTCGACCGGGCATGCCATGCGGTGGCTGCTGCATCATTGGACCACCGTTGGGAGCCTGTGGCATTGCTGGCATCCCGGGCATCCCTGGCATGCCCATCATAGGCATTTGCATGTTCGGATTCTGACCCATCATGCTCGACATCTGCTGCATCCATTGCATCTGCATCTGCATCATCTGTGTCATCTGGCTCGACATCTGAAGTTGGGCTTGCTCGGCGGCCGAAATTGGTGGTTGCATCATCATGCCTGGAGCTGGATAACCTGGCACCTGTTGGGGAGCGCCCATAGGCATTTCATACCCTCCTTGCGGATTCGGGCTTCCTCGACGCCTAGCGCGAGCGCGTTCTTCGCCAGCGATCACACCAACAAGACCTGCAGGATGGAGGGGATGAGCTGTAGCAGCTCCAGACCCCTGAGGTGCTACTGCAAGATGTGACTGTGACGGCGAGGCATGCATTGATATCGGTGCTCGCTCAGTCTGGTGGACGAGACCCGCGCCGTAGTACGGGTCTGGGGGCAGATGTCGTGCGAATGCTGGTAGGTTACCACGAGGTTCGCCTGTCGCAGCAGCAGCACCGCCCTGGGTCTGCGCTAGATTCCGCAAGTTCGGGTTTGAAGCAGACGCCGCGAGCCTCGTCGGTGGCTTGTTTTTGTTTGGAAATCCGTGGGCGGCAAGGATCCCAAGTGGTACATCCTCGTCTTCCTCTGGCTCAACATCGATGTGGAGCTGGGAGGTGCGTCTTTCTGCATTGGCGAGATCGAGTTGGCTGGAAGTACCAGCCTGATATCCGCTCATACTCGTACCGGGCCTCTGTGATTCCATGGCTGCCTGTGTCGGCACGTCGCCCGTAACCTTCCTCATCTGCTGACGATAGACTGCCAGATGTGCTTCCTGCTTTTTCCTCTGTTTTACTGCCTGCAGTTCTCGGTCCTTCACATCCTCCTCTTCGTCATCATAGTCATCACCGCTTCCGTCGTCGGAGTTTGCTCTGCCAAAGACTTTGTTGTAGCGTCGGGTATCCTCCTTCTGCTGCTTGTACCTCTCGAACTCTGCAGGCGTCATGACCTTGTTTGACTGGCCAAGGACGGGAGAATGCTGCTTCTGCTCATATTGGGTGGCCAGCTGTGCATTAGCCAACAGCGACGGACTCAGAGGAGGCATATCAAACTCAGACGTGACGCTTCGTGGACTCCTGGAAGAAGTGGCATTCGAATGCGCTCGTGCTCGAGCCGTGACTGGTGAAGTGAACGAGGAAGGGGGGGCACGCGATGAGGGCGGAATTTGAGGTCTTAATGCTGCTGCTTGAGGCGAACGATGCAACGGGGTGTCTTCGAACATGTTGTCCTCTGTAGAAGCCTCTGAGCGTATAGAGGGCATGGTGATGTTCCGCAACGTCGAGGGCTGGGAGCTCGCTTGTGTCACCGTCCTTGATGGACTTGGAGAGCGGATGAGGCCATCCCTTGAGTTCTGAGAATTCCAGGAGTAGGGCGAGCTTTCAACTTCGGCACCGTAATTTACGTAGATGGGTTGTGGTGGAGCTGCGCGGGCTGCTGAGCGTAAGGGAGCCGGCCTCATGCTAGTAAGATTCTAAAAGAGGTTAGTGCACTGTTACTGCTTACCAGCGATCATGACGCTGGACGACTTACTTCTCTGCTTGACTTGTGTTGAAGGTTGGCAAACATATTGCCAAAGTCGTCGTCCGACCCTTTCATCGAAAAGCTCGAGTCCTCCAGCCTCGGGGCAGTGGCTGTTGTAATGGTGCTCACAGTCATGGCTCGGTCTCTCGAAGTGGTGATAGTGCCTCTCCGGTCTTTGTCAGTTGGAGGCGCTGGTAGCGACGGCATATCGTTGGTCTCTTTACTGTTGTTCTTATTGATACCAAAACTAAATGTTCTTCCGGCATTTTTCAGGAAGCCTGCCCTTGAGCTATGAGGTGGTGGCACTGGAATGTCGTCGTAGGAACGGTGTCCTGCTGGTTTTACGTTTCTCGCGGAGCCGGTCTCGACGGATGAGGGATTCGTAGATGAACTGCTCAATCTGGTGGAAGAAGCAGCACTGTCGTATTGGACAGTGGATAGAGAGTTGGCGGTGCCACCGCTGCCGCTGTCACTGTTAGTGGAAGTGTGGATGGCGGAGGAGGTCGGTCATACCGGTTGGGTGCATCATCTCGTACGACGGAGAAGCGATGCTCGTTGTCCTGCTCAAAACTTGACATGCGCGGCGGTTGCGGTCGGTCGGTCATGGGACGCAGTGCACTCCCACTCTCGAACGATTTGCCCTCGCTGCCGGGCCTAGCTAGGACCCGGAACGAGGCCGTCGAATCCCTATTACTGTTGTGATCATTCTGTACATCATCCAGCACCTGTCCAGAAGATTTGCGCCGTGGGAAGCCCTTGAGAAATTTTGCAGGCATTGAGAGACAAAGGTATAGCCAATATTACTCTCGTTATCGGGGCGATGTTGTTGAAAGCAAGTGCGAAATAGTGTGCAAATCTAACGAGGGTAAGAAGTCATCGGCAGAGGCGAGTACCGACGAGCGTTGCCAAACGGACGGGAGTCTGCATGAACCATGTCTGTTAGCGAATGTTGGCCAACCATTGAGCTCCGGTAGCGCAGGTGCATTCACACGAAAGACATACAGACTGCGCAGTAGATTTCTGCTGGTAATAATACTGTGTGGTTGGTTAAGCGAGCGTAGGTTGAGTTTGCTGGTGGCTGGCACGTCGATTGACTTCACTGTGCTTCTGTTGTCCCGCGCAAGGCTTGTTGAAGATCCAAGGTCTATGCTGAAACGATCGACTATGTTGAGTTAACTGACAAACGGGTAGATCGAAGGTCTATGGCAATGTTGAAGGTAGACGTTGACGTCCTTGATGTGAACGGACCAAACGTCAACGAATACTGAAATGCAGCACCGATCTACGACTGGTGGCGCTCACTAATCGTAGTGGAAGGAGGAGGCAGGATCGATTAATACACACTACTGCTATCGCCTAACTGTCTTGGGCTAGAAAGCGCGAAACTAGTCTCGGAATTGCGAAGCCAGTGGCCTCTTTTCGTGGATTTTAGGCGGTAGACCTCATTGGAGTCCGATTATTGTCCAAGCACTCGTTCCGGCCTCTGAGACTCGGTGATAGGGACAGAGTGCTTGGCTGTCACCGCTGCAGCTGGCTTGCCATCTCTGTTCTTAATCACTCAAGCAAGTCGGTGTTTCGGACTGCTGCTTTCGAGGAGCTGCTTCCTACTCAGACGGCGCTCCTAGCGAAACTAGAAGACTACAAAACGCTTTCCTGTACAAGCTGGCTACTGTGCTGTAAGCCGCAATTTCCATCATCTCCGCCTGCACCGGGGTTCAAGGTGCCTAATTTAGGCCAACCTCCTTGATCAGTTTGATTGCCATGCAGGGCTAGCTGAACGTCATCTCTGCCCGTCGAATGTCTCTGATGCCACACGTGCATCCCGCCTACATGGTCTCCACAGAGCACATGTTGGTTGGCTTGCAGCTGCTTGTTAACTTTACCACGAGAATTTCAATCCCGCGCACAATTGCTCCAATAGTTTGGGACTTATGCACACGCTTGCCCCTGAGACTTTTATGTGCAACTTGAACGGGACGACCCATCGAAACTCAAACCATGCCGACCTGGGGACTTCTGTTCTTGGCTATCGATTACGACTGTTAATGCAAGGAAGCCTCAAGTAATATTCTCACTACTGTTCACTTGGACTGCTTTGTCTTCGCCGGCGCTCAACAAGCCGATGTGGGCATCCCAGCACAAGCCAAAGACCTTGACGCCTTCTCCCGTCAAAGGTGTGGCCTTGCCTTGAAGGCTTTCTCGGGCAATGGTGAAAATGCTTTGGCCGGCCACGCCGTCCTTGCCGCTTTTCGTGCTTCTGACATCCCATATCCTACATGTGCCATCATGGCTGCCGCTTGCCAGCACATATTCGTTGGCTGGATCTCGCGCTAGTGTCACCACGTGGTTTCTGTGACCTCTCAAGGTCATGGCCACGACGGAGGCGGCCGAATCGCGTGGATCCACCAACTTGACGTCCCGGCTTGCAGAACCCGCTGCCAGCAATTGCAAAGCGGACATTTGTTCGAGGCAGAACAGTGCACTGTTTGTTGTTCTCTTGTCGACTAGGGCGCCTGTCACCAGATCCCAAGTTCGTACGGAGTGATCGAGCGAGGAGGAATAGGCGACGGAGTGGTCTTTGCGATCAAACTGAGCATCCGAGACGGGAGCGGTGTGAGCGTGCATAAGCGACAAAGGACCACGTTGCGCAACAGACACCGAGGGGTTGAGCTTCCTTCTCTTGCCGTCTTTCGTGATGGCTTTCGGTAGCAGACTCTCGGGCGCAGGCGGAGCATCGCTTTTCCGTGTGGACCAGAAGCCGACGGAGTGATCGGCAGAGGCAGTCAGGAGCCTGTTTGAAGAAGCATGCACGTCAACGGCCTCGACGCCTGCTTTGTGGCCGTACAGATCGAGGCTAGGGCTCAATGCGTTCTCTTGATACTTCCACAACTTGACAGTGCGATCGAAGCTCGCTGAGGCGATCTGAGAGGGAGTAACGAACTTTGCGGATTTGACGCCGGACAGGTGACCGCCATGGGGAGCAGCAGCAGAAGTGGCCAGCAGCTGCGACGAAGTGTTCCAAACTCTTATGCGGCCATCATAGCTTGCGGTCAGGATGCTAGGGTTATGGTTGCTATTCGAAGAGGCGGAGGCAGGGGCAGGAGCGGTATGGACGTCGCTCACCCAGTCGTCGTGTTCGTAGCTTGCGACGTATCGTGGAGGGATTCTTGCTCGTACATATTCCACCGTCAGGGTATTCTCGGCAGATATGCCATTCTGGCTAAGGTAATCGTCCAAACTTGTCCTGAGATAGGTGCCATTGATGAGGAACTCCAAGGGCACCGGCTGGCCCAGATCAAGCTGTGAGTTGACATATTGCGAGAGCTGGTATCGGCGAAACGATGTGGGTATCAGCACTGCTGCGCTGTCGCCGATCTCAAGCTCGCCTTCCCGTGTTGTGAAGCGCAACCGTATATTCTGTGCTTGCGCACTGTCCGTTTCAGCCATCTTATCTCTGCTTGATTCTCCTACGAAGGTCCATCTCGGCCTCAGTCGATCTATTCTTCTACGAAAAAAAGTTACGGGCTGTCGGACAAACCTCGGCACGCGGAGCACGAACTTAAGTTGGCAAGCGCAGAGGGCAGAGTGGCATGTGCTCCTGCGACCCTCCAAGTTGTCAATTTATGATGCAATTAGTCTTGTTACTATGAGGGTGACTTGAACAGCATTATCATCCATTGGTATTATGGCTGACACACTCGCTATCGCTATACAGGATGGCACATTTCCTGACAACGAAGCCACACTGTCCTCAGAACTCAATGCGGCCAGTATTCCACCTCTGCTCGAGTCCATTCAGCATGCAAAGGATGATTTGGGCAGCGTAGTCAAGAGCATCAGCAAGGAAGGAGCCGGTGACATTGACCGCTGGATCGCTCAGGCCAAGAAGGTCCAGCATGATATTGCTCGCTGTAAAGAGGATGCCAGACAGATTGTCGAGGAACATGCACGCGTTGAGGCTCTTCGAAGCACAAGCAATGAATCGCAATCCAAGGTCAACCTGCTAGAGGACGAGATCGCTTTCAATGAAGCCCTGCAAAGACAGATTAACAGCATCTCCGACATCTCCTCTGCTTTGAATCAAGTTGACTCTCATATCCGCCAGCGGCAGTTGATCCCTGCTTCCCAAGCACTGCCTGGTCTGGTGGCTAGCATCGATGCCACCCCAAGCGATCTGTCTCGCTCGCTGTTAATGAAGATACACGCCGACCTGAGTCAGACTCTTACCCGTCAACTGAAGGACGAGCTCGACTGCCACTGCCACGTCAGTGTGAACAACGAAGCTATCCAATTGTCCATATCAGGACATGGCAGCCAGACCACTGATGACCCGTCAATATCGATAGAAGATACTCTGCATTCTTTGGAACGCTTGAGTGCGCTGCAAGAGAGCCAACAGGCCATTTCGAAGAGGATAGAAGCGTGCTTGCTTCCACATCTTCACAAACGGTCCAAGTCGATTGTTGTTGCGGCCCATGAAAATGGCTCGACCCTGCGGCTTGTGCTATCCCAAGAGCGCGCGCAACCCCTACAAATGCTTGACATTAGCAGGAGTCTGCTTCGCTACGTTCACGACCATGCACCCCCGAAACTGCATGATCCGCTTCTGCACGATGTAGCAGCTTTGCTGCTTCCTCAACTCGTCGAAATATGGCTAGATACCGCCATACCTGTAGATCTGGACCAATTGAAAGAGCTGGACGAGCTACAAGAGCAAGTCAAAGGCTTTGCTGAGTGGCTGAGAGACCAGAATATAAAGGAAGCAGACGATCTAGATGAATGGGTGAATGCTGTCCCTAATACATGGCTTGCGAAGAGACGTACGGCATCTTTGGACACTGTTCGCAATGCTTTTAAGCTTGCTACAGGTACTACCAGGCAGGTTGAGCGCGTGGAGAGGCAAGGGGCCGAAGTTGAACCCGAGCCTGAACGAAATACAGCTGACGACGCTTGGGCCGAAAATTGGGACGATGATGAAGACAGTGCCAAAGGTCCAGCCCAGCAGTCCGAAGAGACAATAGACGACAGCTCAGATGCTTGGGGTTTTGATACAGATGATCAGGCTGAACAGCCACAAATCTTCACAGAGAGAAGTCACAAGGAACCCGACGAAGAAGACGGCGAGGCATGGGGCTGGGGAGATGACGAAGACGCGAAGGCAAAACCTTCTCCAACCCTCAAAAAGCAGCCGTCCCTGAAAGCGAATGGCATAACAGCGTCCCGTACACAGAATGGAGTAGACGTTCTTACAGAACACTACACCATTACCGACATCCCTGACTATATCCTCGAGCAGATCGGCCGAGACACACTCGATTTGCGGACCATACAAGCTTCGCCACGTTCTTACTTCAGATCATCTGCTGATCCTGCTAATGGCATGCAATCCCTGCCAATGCTCATGCTAGCAATGTTCCGTGCGGTAGCACCTACTGCTTACACTGACGGGAAAAGTTTCGAACCACCCTTATCGACCCTGAATCTATACAACGACGCGCTCTACTTGGCGCAAAGGCTCGAAGAGAACCCAGATCTTCTGAAAGCACTTAATGCGGACATACAAATACTCACCAAATTCGCCCGCCAAATCTACTCCTCCGAGCTGAGCACTCAGCGCCAGATCCTCACTGACCTGCTGGATAACGCCCAAGGCTTCGTAGGCTGCACACGCCAGCCCAACGCCTCAGTCTGTGAGACCGCAGTTTCCTCCATCGTCGACTACCTCCGTAGCCTCCACGCGCAATGGTCGTCAATCTTGAGTCCCAGCCACCTCGGTCAGAGCATCGGCAGTCTCCTAAACACCGTAATGAGTAAAATGATCAAGGAGATAGAAGACATGGAAGACATCTCCGAGCCCGAGTCTCAGAAACTACTCAGCTTCATGGCTCAGATCAGCAACCTGGAATCTCTCTTCACCAGCCCTACAGCAAACGCATCCCCATTGCCCGACCAAGAGCAACACTCGCAGTCATCGATCGCCGTGTACGTCTCGTCATTCTTCCGCTTCCGATACCTCGAGCAGATTCTAGAGAGCAGCTTGGTAGAAATCAGATACCTCTGGGAGGAACAAGGCCTGAGTGTAGAGTTTAGCGCGGAAGAAGTGGTGGACCTTATCCGAGCACTGTTTGCAGAGAGCACCCACCGCAGGAACGCGATTTACGCCATCAGATCAGGAACATGAGCTTACGCCAGTGCATGATATCACATGAACAAGCCAACAGCGAGCAATGCATCGTCGTCCTGTCTCCTGAAATTTGGCACGAGCTTTGGCTTCATCCTTAGGCCTCTGTCGTAGATCCAATTACTGAATCTCCAGGCTTTTCAACGATGGGCTCTACGTTCTCCACAAAGTCACTCACTGCACACTGCTCAGATTATACTCGAGGCTTAAGCCTCAGAATCAAGATATATTCCAGAACCTCCTGACTTCTCCCCAAGCCGTCATTGAAGTCAAACTGACCTCAAACCGACACTTGCACGACCCGTACGCCACACAACGCCCAACACACCAAAGCCCCAATTTGGATGACCACGAGGAGTATGTAGACTCCACTCCCCTCCACTCCAATCCGGAGCCACGCAGCAGCCACTCGCCCGGACTGGATGCAACGGAAGGCGCGACCCCAGCTACATCAGGAAGTGACCACTGATACGAATGCGGGAAATCAGGCGAACGCACGCCCACTCACACCAGAATGCCGGAGCGCTCTGAGCGAGAACGATTAACGCATCTCGTATCGCAGGGGGCAGGCGCGACAAACATACAGTACATACACATGCATACGATTGCAGGAAAGAGCTTACTTAGCTATTGCCATCCACGTCCACCTGCCGAAAGCAAAAAATGACCTACCTTCCTCCTAACGCTGGGCGCGTACGACGAACTAAAGAATCACGCATGCGTGCACAGCAACTCACCCGGAGTCGGCCTGTCTCGTCTCGCCTGAGGTGACGTGAGGTGACGTAACGTGAAGACAGCCAAACAGCCGGGCAGGCACTTCCTGGCGAAAGCATCTATCAGAGGGACGCGTTACGAGGCTACTGCCATCGTGTACTGTAGCTGCTGCTAGGAGTCCACATACACACACATACTAGATGCGAAGCCTTCAGTCAGTCGGCATACTACGGCGGTGTTTAGTTTGGGATTGGTCGGACAGATCAAATCAGATCATACATACCATATCATATCATATCGCACCACTTCGCGCGAGATGCAATCTATAGTATATTCATTGCAGGGCTGTGTCAACGGCTCCGCGGCGGGCACTGCCACGTAAATCGAAGGCTGCGGCTTGAGCATCGCAAGCCGAGGCGTGGAGACGTTCGCTGAGATGACTGTTCACAATAGTAGAAGGCAACGGCTTAGTCGGGCGGAACGCAAGCTCGCTGCCGTGTAAAAGGTCATGTCTGGGAGAGTAAGCTTTAGGTAGTATGCTTGCGGGACGTGCGGAGCAGGTGCCACCAGCTGCTGCGGGCTCTTCCGACACCCACCACTCGCAGTTGATGCGTTGATGCTCATCGAGGCACATCGAAGGGAAGCGAGAACATGCTCCGTAGGTATGTAAAGTAGGCAGTCATCAGGCAACAACTCGGGAGGCTTTTCCGGCATCTACAGTACGTTCCCAGGTAATACTCCGTCGATTCGCAAGTAGTCTCCGCGAGACTTTCCATTGGCAGCCTGCAGTTTCTGGGGTTTGGGGGAACGGAATCGAAAGTGATTGGCTTGCTTCCATTTCCGCCTTCCTGGTCGCTCTCACAGTGTTGGTTTCTCCGTGAACATCATAGTGACCTATGAGTAAGGCTACTTTGATGTCCCTTGACGTAAGATTTTTTGTCAATACTAACTGCTTGACGTCAGCCTGGTCGTGCCCGAGTATTAATGGTATTTGATACCTTCCCTAGCCCGCTTCTTCGACTTCGGAACTCTAACGTTACACAAAATCCAGTCACCGAACAAAAGTACATCCATCAAAACTTTCGATCTAGAATCACAAACAAGATGGCCGACAACAACCCAGGCAACTTCGCCAACCGACCAAAGGAGGAGGTCCAGGACGCAGCCAGCAAGGGCGGCCAGTCGAGTGCTGGTGGCTTCGCATCAATGGACCCAGACAAGCAGGTAAGTGAAACCCCACCGTTCCACTACCTTCCAACGGAAACTCAAACGGGCCGCCATAAGCACAGTTTTGGCACCGCGAGCGGCCACGTTGAGTTTCTGGAAGCAGACTACCTGCTCACACGACCACCACTATTATCCCGAAGAACAGACTCTGATTATTGGTTTTATGAACAGAAAGATATTGCATCTCAGGGTGGCCAGGCTTCAAGCGGATCGTTTGAGCCCGGTAGCGAGAAGGCTAAGGAAGCTGGAAGGAAGGGAGGCCAGAGCTCTTGATTGGCTTTTGACCAAACAACGATTGTGACATGACCCTCAGATCGAATGAGTTACTGTTTCCATATGGGAGGACATGGCTGGTGAACGCAGAAGGTGGTGGCCATTCCGAACGTGTTCGGTATGGAGAAGAGATGCAGTCCAACACTCTCTGACCCGGTGTACATGCAGTATGACTAGCGTCCACCATGCGTGACCCGGCAAATGTAATAACATTTCCCCCAATGTACTTTTTGATTTTGCTCAATTCGGCTCTGCTGAGATGTCAGTCTTGCATCGTGGCTGTTCGTCGGTGGCTGATGGTCACGTATACTGTCGCCGATTCCATTCGTTTGGTTGGCCTCGCCTTTGTCGCTGTCTCTTTCATCCTCGAACTCAACACGAGGCTTCTTAGTATGGGACGGATCAGGATCCATGATCTGTCCGGCAGCCGTAGTCGCCTTGAGCTCGAAGTCAAGAGTGGTCCTTCGCGACAGAGGACCAGTAGGTAGCATGCCATCTACTTGAGCTCCTGCAGCCTTGCTCAGGCGAATCGGCGCAGTTTTGTTTGTCCATGACTCCAGGATACTGCGCACGGCTTCTTTTGAACTGATTTTGGGACGCGCCGTAGAGACGTATTCAGCATCCTCCGAAGACCTTTGACTAGCAACTTCCCCAATTTCTGCACCAGCACGTCTGCCTTCTTGGCACAGGTTTGTGCACTGGTGACCGCATCCTCGGTCATGCACTTGGTGGTCTCGTTTTGCTCGAGCACCCATGCCAGATCGTTGAGCTGCCGGTATGTTGCGTAGATGTCATGGGCAATAACTGCAATGTCGTCGTTTGCGTCTGGGACGTCACCGACATACTCATTGAGAGCTTTGGCAAGGCCTAGGCCAGCTTGAGCTAGGCCAACGATGCTGGCGACTGCACCGACAACCTCCATGCCTGACCTGTTGAGCTCAGTCACATGTTAGTAGAAGCAGAATTTTGCGCTTATTAGCAACGCGCTGCGCGTCGATGGGACGATAAGACTTCATCTTGGTAGTTGAGTCGGGCAACCTGCTATTCATGCCTACACGCGAATCGGCTCAATGATGGCTGCGTGTCAATACGACGTCGAATATGGCGTTGGCAAGCTGAGCCAGTCGTGTTCTGCAACCTCCGTTTCGGGCTAAGAATAGAACCACCGTCTCGCAGTTGGCGTCGAATTCATCTTTAGGTCAGGAAAAGCACGTGATACAAGCCTTGAGAAGGAAAGGATACACCACGAGATAGGAGGTGACCCCAAACTAACGAGGTTACAATTGTAAGGAAGATGCATGGCAGAATAAAAGTAGCATGCAAAACCAAGAAGGTTACACGGAGAAGGAGCGGACCAGAATAGTTCTACCGGAAGGAGGCGTCACACTGGCGCAATGGTGGCAGGAGCACAAGAGCTAGACTGAACAGGAAGTGCTTGAAGTCCGAATGGTATCATCCAATGTCGAAAACGGAGAGTCCTGTCAAATCCATGGACAAACTGATGTCTCACCAGGTGGAACGCCTGCTATGCTAATGAGTTGACGCACCATCGTATGCCCAAGACATATTTAACCATATAACGCCCGCAGCATCGTCTAAATCAACCCGCGCCAGAAAAATCGTGCTCAATGAGCGTATCATCGCTCATGTGCACCGTAGTATGTAACCCATCGCAAAATATAGCTTTTGCCTGCGCTCTGTACGGTGGAACTCCATGTCGTGCCTTTGCAACAAAAGAAATGAAAGGGTGAAAACGTGAGTCGATGCGACTGATCGTAGTAGAGACCGAAATGAGATCGAATTTCGAGGTAGCGCTGTGCTGTGGCGGTGCTGTGGTGGTGCTGTGGTACCCCACCACTTACAGTCTATTAAACTAGAGATCATCTGGTGTCGAGAGGCACGGATCATCGACATGCTGCGGTCCGCTTGAGCATTGACCTGTGCGTGACTGTGTGATTGTTGCGTGTGTCGACAGACATAACCCCAATGTGTGATGGAATGAACGTGAGATCGAGAGTCAAGGCCAAAGAACACAGTTCAACGGCGTCTATGATGGCCGTCGCTAGGACTTTTGGTGATGTTGGTAAAAGCGAAAGAAGATGACGTCTAGCTTCATCTTCCATCTCTTCTTGGATCCTGAGTATGTGGCACAAATGGTGTGCCAGCCCATTGAGCTTGCTGTGATGATTGGGTAGGAACTTTCTGGTCGTCGGATCGTCCGGCATCTGGTCTTGAGCCAGGAGTCGAGTTCAATAGGTCTTTAGTGATGGAGCGCATGACATATTGTTGCAGCTCGCGCTCTTCTCTCTCGTCCTCCCCTCTCAGTCTTTGTTGATCGGGCTTGTTCATGCCATCTCGCCGCAGTTTCCGGACCTCGTACATCATCCACAGCAGACACTCTTCAGGACATCGAGTACGTGGTAGGGCGTAGGCGGCGTTGCGGACATATCGTCGTGTAACATCGGTGGCGCCTTCATTAGAGAAGGCGATGCAATAGGCGAACTTACGGTTCCAGCCTGAGACAATGTCAGCAAGGTTGGAGGAGGAGAGAGGGATTTGGCATACCTTCGGTGTACACGCGAGGAGTGTCCCACAGCTCCTCGCAAGGGTCGACATGTACCCATCTCTTTTTGTGCAGACTGTAAATTTCGATCCATACCGAGTCTTCAGAGTTCCACACCCAGCGCACGCGAGCACCAGCAGCCCGACACAGCATGCCAAAGCAGTTGGAGAACTCTCCAGCTCTACCTCGTTTAGTCTTCATCAGTATCCACACGTCGGAATAGCGAGGAAAGCGCTCGTATGCGCCGCAGGTATGGCTCTGGCATCGGTATAGTTCGACTCTAGTCGCCCCATATGCGTTCTCTTCTGGTGTTGCTGGCACTTGGCCTTGCGCAATGGTCGCACCGCGGCATAGTGAGCATCTGGGGTTGCATACAAACTCGAAGAATTCTCTTTTGAACCATCTGCAGCAACTCGTCAGCCTCCAGTTCCCCTCGTCATAAGAATCGGCCACTTACCTGAGTAGCGAGCGAATGACGCAGTCTTGATAGCCCCATTCCTCTTTTGCGTTGCCTACAGAGGCAGCCATGCCTTTCATGACGTTGTGCTCCTCCTCCGCCTCTGAATATATGCGATCTATTGGAATATGTGTCAAGGCTTCGTCAAGCAGACCTGGGTTCTCATATTTGGTTGGTGTCACAGATAGCGTGAGTAGCAGGTTTCTGAACTTGAGTGACGCAGCATCCTGCGGTGCGCATGGCACCAGGGGGGTGTTTCGGTAAGCATTGTACGTTGGAGGGGAATAATGTTGTTGTTGAGAGGCTGGTGACTGCGCGGCTGGTGAGAATGGTGACTGTGATCTTTGCGACGAAGACGACGGCCTCTGCCCTCTTGCTTGCTCCTCGAGGCCATTTAATCTTCGAGTCAATAACAGCTGTTCAAACTGTTTCGATAAATCGCCGGCGCTGAAGTCGAATAGCTCGTCTAACGATGTTGGTTGTATGTCCCTGTTCCCCGCCATGTTTGCGATGTGTACTTCCACGACTTGCTGCTGCTGAAGGACAGGAAGGAAGTTGGTTCACCGGACAGCAGTGAATGCGGGCAGGTTCGTGTTCAAGGTTGAAGAGAGTAGTGCAGGTGGAATTAGGCGCAGTTTAGTGGAGGTCGAAAATGCCCGATTGCACTGCCTAGCTCACCTTCGCCACAGCGTGCCGAATCTTGGAACACTGCGACTAGGAGTCTCGATAGAACGACAGCCAGGAAAGTCGATGATACAGCAGCGATGAATGAGATATCAGCAGTCGAGATGGAGAGAGGCGAACAGGAAGTGGCCAGAGTACGTCCGCAAGATTGCGTGGAATCAGCAATGGGACTCGGCAGCTCGAATTGAGGTTGCGTACACCAATAATGCATGCGACTCCTACGCCGACTGGGAAGACCAGAGCCAGGACCAGAATCGCACTGCAGACGTGGCCCAGGCGAGGATCGTCCCGTGCTAAAACGAGTTCCAAAGCATTCGTCACCCTCAGGGCAGTTTCCACCGTTCGCAGTAAAATACATCCGCTGATTGGCGGATGAGAAGCCAGCGGACCAGCCAAGAGGTCTTGAGGCTTGGACGCGCGTTCCATATCTGGGAAAAATGGCGTGGACCGCTGATGTTTCATGCCAACTACAAGAAGAAGGTGCTTTCTTGCGGTACTCGTACCACCTACAAGTATGAATCCCTCCTTCCACTTCTTTTTCGAACGCTTTCTTTGCCCTTGTGGACGCTCGAGCCTCAAGTATCAGACGGCACGTGTCAGGTTTTGGCATTGTTTTAAGCTTCACCGCGACGAGGCCAAGGCGGTATGGCCAATGATGGACCAGCCTACGCAATCCTTTATATGAACATGTACCTGCGGTAACGTTCTTGTTTCTGTAATACTTCTGTCAGTGCGGACACTAGAACTCTTGATTTTCCATGCTTGAACAGCCATATTGCACTTTTTTCGCAACATGAATGTGCTTGTGTTGCATGATCATATGTTCTGGATGCTGAAAAGGCCAGAGTCTGGGGCTCGGCCGCGCTGATCATTGACGCGTGGCCCCTTCCCAGTCGGGCTTTTTGTGGCAAGCACCTTTGGACATGTGCTGTTCGTGCATGCAGACCCGGAATTATTGTACGATTGTTCAGGGCAGCGTCAACCAGGCTGAGGAGCTGTACTTGATTCACGGCTTCGTGGTTTGCTCGTTCGGGAGCAGCTGCAAGCACTTCAACGTGCAACTGATCGAAGCTAGAGATTTCTCCCAGAAGCCTCTGCTAATCGTGGCTGGTGCTGCATAAGCGAGGTAAGATGCCTGAATCCACCGCATGGATTACAGACTTTCGCTGGTTGTGGAATGGTCCTGGCTCCACGTGTCGACGCCTTGATGCGTGTCGTGGCGTACTCAAGCATCTTACTTTCAGTGCCTACGGTCATACTTCGCAAGCTATTCGCTTGAGTAGTGTGGTGTATTATTGTTCGACCGCACATGAACATCTGCGGGACTCGAAAACAGTGGTACAGTGTTGAGCACGACGCCGAGCATGTTCATGTCTGCGGAAGGTCTCTGGTCGAGCTTCGTCTCCGTCGTCGTTCAGTCTTGAGGATTGTTATCTGCAACAGGCACGTTCGCAATGGCGATGCTTGCATATCCCGGATGTCAGTACGGGGTGCGACACCAAACACGAGCAATGTGGTACGCAGGCATGAGGAGCAAACTCGTCAGCAATGTGGATTGTTGCCCTAAAGTGGTTGTCGATCTTCGGCATGACCCCCATGATTACACCAGTGCAAGCCCGTCGCGTCGCAACATTCCTGGGGTTGGAGCCAGTGTACCTTATGCCACCTCACTTGTGTAGAGGCCGATGAGGGGATGGGCCGGGATTATGGTGAGCAAATAACGCGCGTAGATCGGGAGAAACTGGGAGCTGTGGTCAGCTGTCATCCTCAGGTTGATGGCAATTGTCGGACTCGTGGTAAAGGAAACTGAGCGTTCGCCAATACGCTGTCAACCATGCCTTGTTGGCCGAGCTCAACGCAATCGGAGTCTGTGTCTCTAGATGCATGTCGGCGCAACGAGCTTCTCTTTGCTTGCGAATCTGATGACGACAACCCGCGTCACTTGCTTCGTTGGGTAACATGAGTAGTCATACATCATGTAAGGGGAAGACGGCACTGGCTCATTAGAACGATAGCTTTTTTTGCACTGCGGGCTGGTGTCGACTCGAGCTGTGCTTATTTTGCCAGCTCACCGTATGGAACTTCATGCCAGTTGATGCCCAGAGTAAGCCAGTTCCGGTCGCTTGTGATAAAGCCCACCGTCATTGAGTAGATGTGCCTGTGGAGGTTGAGTCGTGGCTCTCTTCGCTTGCTTCGGTCCGGAGGTTGCGCCAGCAGAGTACCTAAGTTCTGCAGGCCCCTACACTAACAAATGAATTGCCAAAAGTGCGTGGGCGATGTAAGATGCTTCCTGTATGCATTAGCAACAGCCTATTGAGGCGATTGGACGATCAGCGCAATCCTGCACACGTGCTCCTATAGAAAGTCCAAGCAAAGGGAGTAACGGTCGAAGCACGTGCCTCGAAGTTATCGAAAGCGCCAGCCAAATAGCCGACATGCTGTCATCTTACCATCATCTTGCGAAGCAAGAATCGATACTATCTACTTACTTGTCTCTCTGCGAACATAATGCAAGAAGACGAACACTTACGTACAAGATCAACGGACGCTATGCCAAGCAACGCATCCCAGACGGGGACCGGTTGAGCCTCAATCACTAACCAAGGCATAGATTCGCACCTTCTCGACTCTGCACTTGTTCCAGACCCTGCTTTTCCTCCTCGCTGGTTGATGTGGCAACGCCAAACGTCTGCTGCAGCACGACCCACTGAGCAAGAGAGATGACAAGCCTAAATGTAGGCATATGCTTTGTTTCGAAACACTCATCGGCTAGCTTCTCAAGCCCATCAGGCTTCAGGAAGCCAAGCTTCGAGATGTTCTCTCTTGTGACAAGTCTCTTTAGCAAGTTGTGGAGTGGTCCGCCTCTGGGATACTGCACAGGTGCGCTATATGGGTGCTTCTTCTTCTTATAGATCTCCTCTGTGATGAACGGTTTGCCAGCCTCGCGCAGGACATACTTTTCGATCCACTCGCCATGTTCGTCCCGATGGATCTTCATGCTTGGCGGCAGGCCATTGACGTACTCGGTGAGGTGGTGATCGAGGAAGGGCGTTCGACCTTCGATGGAGTGGGCCATCTCTCCTCGGTCGCCAAGGTGTGATAGAAGCAGGTTTTGGAGATGGGCTTTTATGAAGACGTACTGAGCGGTGTGAAGTGGGTGCCAACGCTCGTTTACTCTATTGAGCATCATGCCGTTGACGGACTCGGCGTAGGTTAGCTGAGGATCCACCTTGTTGTTAGCAGGAAGAAACCCCTCTTTGACTGGCAGAGTTGGGAAAGCTGCAGCCATCTGAGCTGGGGTCAGGGTGTTGTTGAGCTGTCGTCTAGCGACGGAAGTGCCTTGAAGGTCTAGCTTCCCACCGTAACTCTCGTTGAGCTTATCTTCGGACTCCTTCAATGCCTCCAGACGGACGTCATCTGGCGCACTTAGGCCGCTGAAAGCGTGATCCGGCTCTCGAAGATAGTCCGGTAGAAAAATATTGTATCCACCAAGGATCTCGTCCGACCCCTGGCCATTGATGTTGACTCTGAACCCTTTCTCTCGGAAGAGCTTGGACAGACAGTACGTGCCAATGAAGTTCAGATCCGGGTTTGGCTGTTCGTTGAGCCAGGTAGCATCTTCAAAACTATTGGCAAGCTCCTGCTCGTTCATGTGCTTCTTGTAAAATTTGACGCCGAGGAACTCAGCCGTACGGTTAGCTGTGGCAGATTCGTCAAAGCCACTGTCCTCATCAAATGCAATGCCAAAGCAGCTCACACGTTCGGTCACGCCCTCGGAGCCTATTTGGTTGCCTTCTCGTATCAGGTGGTTGACCATCCCAGCAACGACGCTAGAGTCAATACCACCACTGAGGGAAACACCTACCTTAACGTCTGCTCGGAGTCGCTGCTTGATCGCATCCAACAGACGGTCACGCACACCTTGAATCATCTCCTCTTCTGTCCGAGGGTCTTTGGTTGCCTTGTCCGGGTATTCTGAGTCCCAGTATTGCTGCTCGTGGATAGTGCCAAAGGATCGGCACATGAGCACATGACCAGGTCTGACCTTCTGCACACCCTTGAAAATGGTGGCACTGGCTATTTGGAAGTCACCTCCAACAATACTCTTGACATCCCATTCCGGTGCCCAGCCGAGAGGTAGGAATGCTTTCATTTCGGCGGCAATGAATAGCTCACCATTTTGGACAGTCCAGAAAAGTGGTTTGATGCCGTATCGATCTCGTACCGCCAAGAACAGTTCTCGTTCTTGGTCATACAGACAGATGGAGTACTCACCACGGATCTCCGACAGGAATGACAAGCCATGGTATTTGTACAGTGCAAGTACAAGTTCTGAGTCGGAGGTGCCTTGAAACTGGTAGCCAAGCTTCTCCTGCATCTCGGTTCGGTGCTTCTCATAATCGTAAATCTCTCCGTTGACAACCGCATGTACAGTGTTGTCAGTCGAGTGCAGGGGTTGGCAGCCCGAGGGTGTCAGGTCGTTAATTTCCAGTCGCACGTGCCCCAGAGCCACTCTGCCGTCGTCGCTGATCCATTTTCCCGTCGAGTCTGGTCCGCGATGTCGAATCTTCTCAAAGCTTGCATCGAGCCTCTTGGAGATGCTATCTTTGTCCTTTTTGTTCAACCTTCTGGTATGCTCCTCAAGAGCAACTATGCAACTGACACCGCACATGCTGGCACCCAAGGCCTCTCAAAGAGTGGGCAGGGGTACAGACAACGTAAAAATGAGTGTAACGTGCTTGTTAACACCGCGAGAAACCGTCTCAGGAACGATGTACAGAAGTATCGGATAAGCGGTAGATGATCAGATGGAACAATATCGTCAATAAGAATGGTAATACAAATCCTAACCAATCATATGAGGTTGATAAAGGTACAGAAGAAAACAAGCAGCACTTAACCCGTTTAAAGTATGACCCACACGTATTGCATCGCTCGTTCTTCAATCCGTCACTTGCTTCACATCTGTGTTGACAGGTGTTGTGACATGTTGATGAGGAAGGAGCGAAGGGCGGTCAGGACGATTGCGTGTCACGACCTTTGACAGGACATCACCACATCCCTCCATTTTCACTTACTGTTACAAACTGGGGACCGTTTGTGCTAGTTATCGGAATGAAAGCTCCACAAGTATTGAGATACGCAAGGTCCGCATGCAAGGCGACTGCTATTCGCGTGGGATCAGTAGTAGAAGTCGGTACCGGATAATAGAGGAGAAAGCATCGAGGAGGACACGGAGCACGTCGCCGTTGCTGACGAATCGGTCCCCTGACGTCATCGAGGTCCGCATCATGGGGTCGCAAGTAAACGCTTCAAATTATTCCTAGGCTCTATCCCCAAGTGCCAACGGACTGTTCGTCGACGAACGGTTTCAGGATACACTTATCATGATTAGTCGACGCTTGGTTTCTTCAGCATCCGCCGTTGCCGCTGGGTACTATCGCATCAGTCTAGTTGGAGGTTGTTTTCACACAAGAATTGGATCTTTTTGACTTGTATACTGATCACTAAGCATGCAAATATCGACGATGTTGTGATATACATATGATTAATTGCGAAAATATTCCGTATGTGTTTATTACTATCCCGTTTGTTCACGGGTATTCAAACAAAAAAAGAACATCACATCGAGGTTCCATCCTCTAATATGTATTTGGGCTTCTGCATCTATACAGTATGCTCAGCCTTCTTTCTCTCCTTAGCCTTCTCTGACCATGGAAGATGGGCGACCGGGATGATAAAGAAGCTGTTTGATGTGTCGGCAATACCAGCCAAAGCGTTGTACCATGCAATGAATGCCGCCATAAGTCCGAAAGCACCGCCAGTCTTGACGAGGGAAGGCATCGGATGTCCAGTGGCATCCTCGTTCCCGTAGGCAATGGCGAGGAAGAGGAAGGCCATATCCAAAGTGAAAAAGAGCAGGAAAAAGGCGACCGTAGATTTTAGGGTGCAAATTAGCAAGACCGTTGTGAAGACAAACCATCCCTTTGTTTCATTAGCTGAATAGTAGTCCAGGTCGTTGATACGAGACTTACCCAGAGGAACAACGAAAAGGAGTGGTGGAAAATAGTCAAGCTGCCGCCTCCAGCTTCTTCGAGCGCAGACTCGATTTGGAAACCACCTGGTGTCAGGACGATCGCGAAAGAGAGCCAGAAACCACCATAGGACGAGAGTGCAGTTGCACCAAATGTGTTACCGACAGCCATTTCCCTGTTATTTATTAGTTGAAGGATGCCTTTGAGGAGATCACAACATACCACATGCCAGCGAGAAGCTGAACGAGTCCACCATAGCCAAAAGCCAATGCAATTACAATATTGGGCTCGGTCAAATCATGTGCACCGACGTTGATCAAGCTGAGGACAAAGGTCGTGAGGGCAAAGGCTGAGAGACCGAGAGGCGCAGGATTGGCGAATTTTCTGTTTTCAACGCCTTTGTAGAGACCTGGTTGGAATTCACCACCGAATGCTGCGTAAATGTAAGTGCACGCGCTCGCAAAGAACGCTCTGAGGAAGACGTACCAGGTAGCATCCCGCCGGAGTCATTGGTCTTCATATGTGCCAGAGGACCATAGCCGAATCTACTAGCGTGAACGGCCCTTTGCTTCTCTTCATGGCTCATGCCATGTGTGGCTTTTTCGAAATCGTGATGCTGGGGACCGCCATTGGATTCGGCGGTAGCAGGGTTTTCGTACTGGTTGTGTGCTTGGTTGGTCGACATTGAGGCGATGGACGAAGCAAATGTCACTATGTCAAATTGATGTCACGGAATGTCACGACAAGCGCAAAAGGGGAGTAAGAACACAGTCGAAAACCGCAAGGGACGCATCCTGGCTTATGTACCGACCACCCTTTAGACACAAGTCCCGGGATTTGCATTTCTGGAGCTGTCAACCAAAATCATGACAGCAGGTTAGTAGGCGCGGAGAAGAGACGATCAGGCTGGGCCACCGTAATGTTTGGATCGTCAAATACGAACCACTCATGATTGAGCTCTAGAGATGTATGGGGGCAGTAGGCTTGCTTCTAACCGAAATGAAAGACCTTAGGCTCTGGTGACAGCCTGCTTCGACGCGTTGTGAGGTTGCTTACCGAAAAGAACGAGCGTCATGCATGATCTTAGTTGGAATGAGATGAGTGGAGATTAAGCTGCAGCAATCATGGATCAAAGCCCAAGCAGGTAAAGCGCATCAAGATTGGCGTACTTCCTGCAGTCTGATTCGTGAGAGAGCGTGACCCCAGAGGGGACAAGTGCTGTTGCGCCAGAGGAAAACGGAAGAGAAGCTTAGCCCACCGCCATAGCGTCATTGTGCTTGAAACTGAGTGACTGGTGCTCACATTTTCTGTCGTCAGCGGCTGTCCCGTACAGTTTGAGAGAGCTTGGCCTTCACTTCTCCGCATCGACTTGCAGCGCTGTGACGTGTAGTTCTTGGTATCTCATTTTCCAACAGGACATTATCTGTGTGATCGAAGATGACACGGCTTACGATAGTCTTGGATTTCTCGCGACCTATGTGTCCGTGCTAGTCGTTCGTAATCTGGCGCAACACGTATAGCGTTCGGACGACAGGCGAGCAACGACCAGCCATGGGCAGACCCTTGTACAGGCCAAGGCAATTTCGGCAGAAGATGGAAGTTGCTTACTGTGCTCTATGTGCCGAAGTAAAGATTGGTTTGCTAAATAGAATTCTTTGAGCCGTGTCTCCATAATACAGCTAATCATGGCCGCCTGACCACGGTACCACCTGACGAGTACCTCCAAGTGCTTGTTGGCCGATCTTTGGAGACCCTAAAGTCGTTATGGAACATAGGGTTTCCCATCTACCGACTTCAGCCTGAAGCGCCACAAATCTTGCTTGCGCACAAGCATTGTTAGATGAACTGCCATCAGAAGGCTTAGCTGAACGTCCATCACAAAGGCTACAGCCAACATCATACAGGAAGTCGTCAAACATGGCCCCTATGGTGCTTGAGAGCGCAAAGAGGCCTCGGCATGCTCAGTCACGATTCCGGTAGGGAGAGTGGTCAGCTTTGCCAACCACATGTTCACAGTGATTCGGCCCTCGCACCTCTCGAGGCGCCGAGGTTGTCAAACAGACTTTCATCTCTTGCGCAGGCTCAACTGTCCATCTCAGTCGATCCACTAGCGGCGGAGGTTAGTGTTGCTGCCAGATGAGCCCGGCAGGTTTTAGGCAGATATCGGAGTGACTTGGATCCTATCGAGGTCTCCCGTTAGTTACTGGCGCCAAGATGATTGGCCTCCCAGTACTCCTGTCCAAGCGAGGCTCAATCCTGATGCGCTTCGATGGGTGGCCGAACTCTTGAGCTTCAAGCTGCATGAAATGAAGCAGGACTTGCCAAGGCAGGTGCGTGGTTTGCTGACGGCCATCTTAGCGAGCAGAGCACTGTTAGCGCTATAATGATGGCTTGCACGATGCCGCGTGACGAGAAGCCTGAGAGCACAATTTGAATGTGTCACCACGGCCTAGGCCAAGCGCTAGCACCAGAAAGTGTCAGGGCAAACAATTGAGGTAGGAATAGATTCATGAATATTCATGTGGTTGCTGAACACAGACCAGAACGATCAAATCCTGCTCGCAACCATTGTCCGTGAAAAACAACACAAACCCACGATAGTGTGAACTCCGACGTCGTATATCTGTACTTTCAGAGACCCTCTACATCTGGAAAGTCACCCCTTCTATCTCCTCTTCGCAGGCACGGCGAGCACACTGTATCCCTGCGCATTCACATAAGGCGCTCTCTGCTCACCACTCACGTCCTCGTCACTTCCACTGCGGCTATGCACAGCACTATTGGTCGCACTCGTCATCATCAATTTGTCACCCACATCAGCACCACCACTCTTCTGGAAGCCTTTCATGCTCCACAGTCCACGCATAGCAAGGCCAGGGTGAAAGACAGTGAGTCCAATGCAGGTGAGAATGATCATCGGACCCTCCAATATCATGAACAACACTTCATCATTTGCCAGCTTTCCATTGAATCCCTCCTGCAGTTCAGCCAACCGGTACGAAGATCTGGTTATAATCAGGATCGTGGCGGCGACCAGCGCAACGATGAAACCCTTGAACATCTTGCTTGCTTTAATTGAGGCATAGTCGGTTGAGCTTAAACCGCCCAATTCTGCGTCTGATGTGTCGGTATCAGATACTTTGAAGCTCACCCCGCTGCTGACGATTCCTTTATACAGTCTCCACGCAAAGTCGCAGCAGAGGCAACTGAATATCACCAGGGAGATCACCTGGAACGCTAAGCCTGCGATCATGATGTTAACACCCATATCGTTCATGGCCTTATCGTTGTCCGCGGTGGCCGCGACACCGCCGCCTGCACCTTGCAGGACGAGCGATATGAAGTCGAAGGTGACGAATATCTTGGTGTATGTCATTGGCGTGAGTCTCGTGTGCACCAGGCTCGGATCCAGAATATATATCACCCGTGCAAGGCAGAGGTATATGCTCGCTGTGATGAATGCTGGTGCAATGGTAAGAGGAATAAGGTACATGAGGAAGGCGTTGAAGTCGAAGATGTTGTTGTGCAGCATTACTCGACCAATGTAGCCGACAACTTCGCCGACGAGGCCGAACGCCATCCATGACATGAAAGACCAGGTCTTGTAGCGGATGCCAAATAGAATGTGTGGAATAATAAGGATGGCGAAAATGGCAGCAAAGAGGGCATTACCGGCAAGGGTGGGGAGGTAGGCTATTTGGCCTTGCGCTAGGCAACATGTGTCTGGTGTGCATTGTGCCGAGTCAATTATGGTTGTATTGCAGGTAAGAGTGAAATCTGAGCCGGAGACCATCTTGGTGCTGTTCTGTATTGGTAGTGGCTGGACAGGGGACCCTCTGCGATTCTGACTTCAAACGTGGTCGTGTATGATTAAAGTCTCGAAAGTGGCAGCTGAATCAGGATGTATCGTTTAAGGACGGTCGAAGACGGTCTAGTCGTGATGGGTGGGCAGTGAGAGGAAGAGTATGCCTCTGTTGTGCTAGGATGTGTTGTCGTGTGCTGGTCTTCTCCTGTGGTCATGGTGGCAAGTCTACCCAGCTTATATGCTTCCTGGAGTGCACGAGCAGGTGGTGTCAAAGATAGCAACGAACCACTTCCAAAGGGGTCAGTCTCCATAATCCGAAAGGCAGATGGTAGTATTGGGGCTCAGCTATGTGAGTATCGAGACGGACAACTAGACGTTGGTTGAGCTAAACCCCTTCCGGAAACGAAAGCGATGGAGATTGCCTTGCTCGGCAGACCTTGACAAGCTTGACAGGCAGCAACATTGAGCTCAGCAGCCACGCTGTACAAGCAGCTGCGCCCGGTGCAGATAGCTCACAACCAACCCTGGTGAACCGTTGCTGACGTCTCTTTCCATCGCATTGTCGCCAGGCAGCTACATTTGTTGCTGGTTGCTTCAACCGTGATACGCTGGCACTCTAAGACTGGATATACATAGCGGGATCAGAATGGATCCATTGCGCCACAAAAGGCTTCGTCGCCAGCCCACGCTTTCGTGTAGACCAGCGCGATAGTGATTGCGACTCCAGCAGCGGTCTTGCAGCTCGCATTCGCACGATGGACAAACTTCCGTCCGAGAGCGGATAACAGTTGTGGCCAAGAAGCATAGTCTAATGCCAAGAGGACGACTTGGGATGCCTAAATTAGACGAAACCGAGGCTAGCGTCTATGGGCTGTTTCAAAGACCGACAAGCGAAGCAGCGTTGTAATTGATGTTTTCCCATCGAGTGACCAAAACTCGGCACACTCAGACTGGGCCTGCTTGGGTGTATATTGTATAGATTGACCGAGGGCTCGAAGCTGCGCCCTCTCCGACTGGTATCACCTCGTTCCATTCTTTCCAGAGCTCAGAATGACCCTCTAACTTCGCTGCGAATGTGACCTTTGTGCCTTGCTCGGTGGTGCCAATGGTCCGAGCATCGACGATCCTGGCACCAACGAAAGCGACACGGTCGGGTGTTGTTTGACCAGTGCCTCCCTCGAGTTCCGCAACCCGTCGGCAGACCCTAAGAGCTTCTGATCGGTTCCAAAGTCCTTCTCTTGCAGGTGCTCGCTCCATGACAGAGACGGCTCGACGTCTGAGGTTAGCATCTCTACACTTTAAAACTGTGAGATACAGTGGCGGTATTACACCCATCTCAAACGTGAAGGGGATATCAGCTTTTCTGTTATGTGAGATCACCTTTTCAGCTTCCCGAATAATGAGCCGGAAGGAATCAACGTATTTGTCCCAAGCCACTTCGTCTCTATCCATGCAGGTCGAAAGCCATGCGACAGTGACGGCATGGGTCAGAAGCAGATTTGCTTTGTAATGACCATCAGCTGCCGAATCGTAACGACCAGCGATGCAAAGACGTCCAAAAGCTTCGAGCCATGCAGCATATGCAGTTAATTGAATGCTCTGCTTCCGCACGCACATTTGCAACACGGATTCGTCCAGATCATTGGTCTCGGCGCCATAACGGTAAAGTCGTGTATTCACGATCAATTCGTGACTCTCAGCAACGAGCCAGTATAGCGCGCCTCGAGCCTCTTCTAGGTTATCGAGACAGGAAAATATGGTGCTGATGTTGTTGTTGTATAGAAGTGTGTCCGGTGATCTGAAATGAGGCAGCCTCTCGCCAAACAGTCGAAGCAAGACCAGCATCCGCTCATATATCGGCAAGAAGATTTGTGCCGCCTCACTCTGAGTGGTAAGAGATGGATCATAGAGCTCACGCAGTACTTTGTGCATAACAGCTGCGCCAGTTCGAAGTAATTTGTGAGTTTCTTCTTTGTCGCCGCGTAAGCAATGCAAGCACAAGAACAATACACATGTTGCTAAAGCTACCGTGTCTGCTCTGGGCTGGGCGACTCGCTCTGCAGTGGCGGTCAGAGCCTTACTGTATTTCTCGAAATGCCGTCTTTGAGCCGCGGCAGAGTCAATGAAATCGTGTCCCATCTGTACTTCCCATAGGTCGCTGATTGCGACCAAGGCTTGCTTGATAGCGGGCTCTGCTTCGCTCAGCTGTAGGATCGACCTGGTCCAGAATTCAGGATCTACGGCCCCACCTAGCATGTTTGCAACTTTGATCTGATAGTAATGCACTGCCCTTGAATCGCCGGCTATTGGCGAGGGGGTACGAGGAGGAGTTTGTAGACCAAAAGGAACGTTAACGCGGCCGCGCGCATATTGCGCGCTAGACACCTGTGCTGTGACGAAGACATCGGTGTAGCCTTGACAAATTCGTTCTGCAGCGATACATCTATCCAGATGTCAGCTTCCAACAGCGGTTCCTGGGAGAGGACTGGACCTTTTGCACACAGGTTTCGCCTCATCGCATTTGACTTTTCTGACTCTTTGTAGGTCAGAAGCTGTTCAGTGTGATTGTGAAGAGGTGTTTCTTACTTGCATGTCAGACAGCCAGTCTTGCTCTTCTTCACACCTAGACGACCGCTAGGTTTGATCAATGCGCCAATACTACTCGGCGGCTGATGGCTCATAATTGAAGCATCGTAAAGAACCATCGACTTTCGTGGCAACACTCAATGTCCTTGCGTCTTCTGATACACTCTGATCGAGCATGTGCATGAATGATAAGTTTGACGAATTTAGTATGAATGCCTTGCGCTGAGAAGTTAACGTATATTCAACGGGGTTGAAATGTGGCTTTCAGCCCCCACAGGCGTTGGTGTCTCCTAGACCACTCCACTATTGCGTGGATGCTAGGGCTTGTAGCCGCCGAGACCGAATCTGCAGGGAAATCCAGGCAGCCGCTAATATGACTAAGGATGTAGGGATTTCAAGAGTACCTTCTGGACAGGTCACAGTGTCTAATCCTCCGATCCAATTCGACTAAAGACGGTAACCCGCACAGGCCACAGGTAGCACGCAATAGATGTTGTATGTAGACCACATCCTCCTAGTGGTAACATGGCGTGCAGCCGACCAAGTCGAGGAGACACACCATTTCGCTACCGCTGAGGTGCACACGCCAATGGTCAGAAGGGATGAAAGTTGGTCTTGCTTGGGGTTAACGGCCGATGGAATTGCTCGCGGTCAACGTGGTAGCGTGCCACAACATAGCTCCCGAACCGTTGGCCTTAAGCACCAGACCAGTGGACATATGTATAGGTCTATTGTACTGTTGATTCTTGTAGCTCTAGATTCCAATCTGTGTCGAGAGTCCGAGGAACTCATTTGGCACGAATCATGGCGGATAGTTTGATGCTCTACGAGATTCTTCAGGAAGGCTGGCGCCCTTCTAGGAGCACGTGGCCACTTGCTTTATCACCTTGATTGCATCATCTGTGGCTTCGTTTTGGTGTACTACCTTGGTTTCGCGAATCTCCTGCAGAGGCAAACTCGATTGTCCTCTTCCCTGCAGCAGATTGTGCTTTCCTGGTTGCCTCCAGCTCAGCGGTCAGAGCCTGCTGACTCTTCAGCAGTTGCTCCTTGTAAGCCCATGGTGGAAGTATGTCGATGCTGAACATATCTGATGGTAGCGTAGAGACATATTGAGATTCTGCCGGGAGGCCTGATCGCTCTAGCAGAGATGCGAACAAAGTCGGGTTCTTGAAGGAGCTCTTGCCCGCAAGGTCCTCGTTGAAGTGGACGCCCTTGGCCTTAAGCTCGAGGAAGCGCTTGAATTTTGCAGTGACAGTAGAATCAGCTTCAGAAGTTGGACCTGGAGGAAGAGATGCCATTGGGTGGGAGGGTTGCGTAAGATAGCGAAGCTGATCTCTTTCCGACATAGATGGTAATTCTTGCTCGGCCTCTTCCTCGTATGCGTCGGTTGCGGTAGCACTGGTATCACTAGGCATGCTTGGACCTACCACTGTGTCCTCCACGATTTTCGGAGCCTCCGCCACGTGTCCTCCACCCAACCCGACACCATGGCTGCTGCCATTTATGAAAGCAGGGCCTGTACTTTGAGGCGTTTTTGTAGAAGCTTGCGCAGGAGCCTCGTCTTCTTCATCGCTGCTGCCATAGCCCACAAGACTATCCATGGCCAAGGCTTCCTTGATACAAGGTAGGTAAGACTCGGACTAGGAACAAAAGACTCCGCTATCATGCTGGGAATATCGACGAATGCTCTGAGTCGGTGTACCTTCTACTTCGGGCTCGAAGTCTGCCTAAGGCAAGAATGACAGGCCGCAGCTCAACTTACATCACGCGTCGTGTACATACAATACAATAATGGCCATCGAGCCTCACGAGCAGACGCTGCATTGCCAATCTCACAACACCCCAAGGTCGTGTTAACCTCATTTCTCCCGGTCACAATCCTGCTCGCGATACACGTTAACATGGCGTCCCTGATGTACCACGCACCACTTCCCTCCGAAAACCCATCATATTCGTTCTCAGAAGCATCGACGATACCCAGAAGTGAGGCTTCATCAGGTCCCAGACAACATGCTTTCTACCCGTATGACTCTGCTCGTTGGTTCTAAGAGGAACGTCTCCTAACGCTGTATTTAGATATGCGGACAATGGCGGCTCAACACTAGGCATAACTGGTGATACCTTCGCCATCCTCGCCGGCGACACCAGATCCACCTCAGGCTACAACATCAACACACGCTACGAACCCAAGCTTTTTCGCATCGGGGACGATGACTCGTCGCCCATAGTCCTCTCCGTAGTTGGCTTCGCAGCAGATGGAAAGGCTCTAAAAGAACGACTTGACACCATTGTGAAGATGTACAAATACCAGCATGGTAAGCCCATGTCTGTCAAGGCTTGCGCACAACGACTATCAACAATCTTGTATGGAAAGCGATTCTTCCCATACTATGTCCATGCCATTCTAGGCGGTTTGGATGAGCAGGGCAAGGGAGCACTCTACAGTTATGACCCGGTGGGCAGCTACGAGAGAGAGCAATGTCGTGCTGCTGGTGCAGCTGCGAGTTTGATCATGCCCTTCTTGGACAACCAGGTGAACTTCAAGAATCAGTATATTCCAGGCAGTGGCTCCGGACTATCCTTAAAGGAAAAGCCAAGGGAGCCTTTGCCGTTGGACTCCGTGCTGGGACTGGTCAAGGACGCTTTTACGAGTGCGACGGAGAGACATATTGAGGTTGGTGACGGTCTGCAAATACTCATCATCTCGAAAGGTGGCATCAAGGAGATCTATGTACCGCTGAAGAGGGATTAGACCGTCTCGTGTCGTTCTGGCATCAGCATTTGCAAGGCGTACTGGATGAGAGTATTAGAAACTGGTATGCCAATCACTTATCGCAATTCAATGGCAGACTTATCGCTCCAGCAGAGGCGTCGATCTCTTGCATCCAGCGCCCTTGGTCTTGGATGGGAGAGAGCCGTCGTTGCACTTCTCCTGACCAGAGCTCAAGAATCGACTCAGACCATACGATTACCAGGCTGCGGTCGGCGCAATCTAAGCCTTTCTGAGCGACACAAACGCAGGTACCTCTTGAGCAACATTAGTCAGGTGCGATGAGCAGCCATCATGGCCCTAGCACGTCCTGCAGAATTGATAGGTAGATGCTGTTCGACCATAAACTTAGTGCCCCAAAGGCCGTTGTTGCACCAGTCCTGCTAATCATCATAATACCCCATGCATCACACTCCGGCGTACTCTGACGAATTCGTCAAAACTTAGAAGAGCGATACGTGTCTGGCACCAGAGATGACTCCTTCGTCATCACTATACGTGGAAGGGCCTGCTATATGGGTTACTTAGCAGAGTCACTATGCTCTCGATCGTTCTAAACGTTGTTCGTTCTTCCCCATAGCGTGAGGACGACTCGTCCTTATACTAGTGCCCCTGCCGTCTATCCTGTCATTTTCTCCTCTTGGATGTCGTCCCATCTAATCTTACGTCCATCCTTTCTCTCCTTACTAGTCGTGTTTCCTTGATAGCCTGAACTGCTCTTTGCGGCAACAAGTAGGCCTCGAACGACCGGACGAACGGCCATTTATAGATCGGTTTCGCCCC
>Ga0210040_10001712_pt1 | contig 32531 bp, 19 predicted proteins | sample CryGeyCG12114_NA_FD_185462 | JGI IMG/M metagenome (GOLD analysis project Ga0210040, IMG submission 185462) | Groundwater microbial communities from aquifer - Crystal Geyser CG19_WC_8/21/14_NA (SPAdes) (version 2) | ecosystem: Environmental > Aquatic > Deep subsurface > Groundwater | place: USA...
GCATATACTACACTTTTACAAGTGTTTCTCAATAAAGAAAAAAACTTCTCTCTCCTGTTTAAAATATGAGCCACCAAGGAATTCAATATTTAGTGGCAGATGGAATGGAGAGGAACACAAGGATATGACACAAGTGTCAAGGGTCCTATCTATCCTTGTATCATTCCTAACTTGTTTCATACAATGCTCCTGCTGTTTGTTTTCTCCTCATGTATTAATGGGATCCCAATGAAGCACAATCATACTACATAAGTATAAATACAATATTTCCAACTCTACTCACGTCCGTGCATATGTACATTCGAATCTAGCAACTATAAGAGCCCACATGAATTTCCGGGCGAAAAAAAACATGCCCACCAACAAACACACAAACAAAATAACTAACTATACAGAGAATAAATACACAATCGAGAGATGCCCTGTTGGTGAATAATTCCCACCGCTCACATAAAGCATTAGATCCAACTGTTGTACATTACATGTGTTGACATTGTTTGTAACCAATAATAATTGCCACATGACAGCTATTTAAGGTGAACAAGGTCGAGATGAAAAAAACTTCATAGGCCCCCTGGAGCTCCCTATGTGTGTATTATTATGTATGCTACCAATATAGCGAATCATACTACTACTATTTACACCTAGGGATGAAAATATTGTAAAAAATCAATTCATGGCGGTACCAGTTAGTTAGTTAGTTAGTTATAGATGCACGTAACAATACCTAAAAAATTTCATTCACCAGTTAACTAATCAATACGAATCAAAAAGAGACCAACTTGCGTATGAACTTAAGTCGAGCACACAGTATCATCTGTACCAGCAGTCTTTAAAAGAGCTCACCCTTTTCACTCCTATTATAATAATAATCTCTCGTGATCATTGATCCATACGTAATGCAAAAGTTTGGAAAGGGTCTTTGCATGCGTATATAATATGCTACCTTACATGTAGAGCAGCAGTGAAAGGGAGCAAAGAATTTTGTTGTCGCATCATATAAGGTGTGGTTGTCGGATTTCAATAATTTCTCGCAGGATTAAACTCAAAGGGATTATAGTGAGGAGTTGAGAATTTTCGCGAAAGGAAAAAAAATATATACAAGGGCTTTTTGTTTTGTTGTGGTCGGTGATCCTGCGGCGACGGTGGTCCCACAAAAGTTGTACCAACATCTCTCCTGTTGTGATTACATACGGTCTCTCGCCCCTACACAACAGAGTTAGAGTTGTTCTCCGTTTTCAGTCTACTGGATCCATCCAGCTCAAAGTGAGCACTATACTATGCATGGGAATGGAACAGCAGCTTGGTCCAACTTGTTCTCCCTGTTGTTTTCATTCCTGCATGATTGCTTCAGTTCCAAGCTACTGAATGACCCATGGTGTAAATACCATTCACGTTTGGCCATACAAGTACATATACATAGACACAGAAATTTCGAGATTTACAATAGTATTGGCGATACAGATTTTACATTTAAACAGGAGAGAGAAGTTTTTTTTTCGTTATTGAGTAACACTTGTAAAAGTGTAGTATATGTGAACATTGGAGGTTTTGGTTCAGATTGGAGTGCAGAAAAATTGTTTTGATTAGGTTTCACGACGCTTGCAATGTTTGTTGGGAAATTAAGTAAAAGCGGGGTAACATTGTACGCAAGACAAAAAAAGTGATTGTGCAAGGTTGGACGACGATTGTAAAGTTTTCTGAAAAACTTTTTGATTTGCAGTGGTAGTCTGTGATAAGAAATTTGTCATGAAATGGGTGATAAAATTATTCATCAGCTAATAATATGATAAGTGTAAGTTTCTACCCGAACTAAAATGATGCTAGCTGGACGACGATTGTAAAGTTTTCTAAAAAACTTTTTGTGCTGTGTGAGATAGGCTAGGTTAAGAAATCTTAAAGAAATTGGTGATAAAATTGCCAAGTAACTATTATTATGAACAGTGTTGATTCCCCCCGAACTAAACAATGCTAGCAGTGTGATGTTAGTTCTAAATTGAAGTTTTGAGGGAAACACAATTCTAACTTAACTGGCTATTTATGAGATACTTTTATAATGGTATGCACAAGAGTCATGTTCCTTGTTTAGCGCGAAACGATATAGTCCAAAGAGTTTAGATGAAGTTATTCATCCGAATAGACAAAGTATTTTGTAAAATAAAATGACTAACTAAGTAAGAGTAATAATATATTGGTTGTTCAGGGCATTCATTCATATTGAGTTCACACAGTCTTAGGTTCCAAAATATTTCGTAAAATGTAGAATCATATATTCAGCAATATACAAACTTGGTCTGGGAGTAAATGATTTCTCCTTTTGGTCGGCTAGAAAACTGAAAATTTCCCGATTGCGGGACATTTAAAATGTAAAGATGCATGCAAATCAAAATGTCGACTCAAAACTACAGTTTCAACATGCAACAAACAGCAATGTATAGAATGTTCGTTCCCAAACTTCAAATCTCCTCATGCTCAAGAATTAAACGGGAAAGACTATCTGCACACTGTTATCTTAAACTGAGCCATAGATTGCCAAAGCCCATTGGCAAAAGTTGACTAACAAACTAACAATCTATGTACAGTTGTGGTTTGTGACGCTCTTGAAAAGTTGGTGGAACGTCCAAACTGAGGAAGAAAGCGGAATGAGAAGGAACGGAATGTATGTTAGAGGAGTGGGATGGCTGCTGTGAGTTCGTTTTAGTTGGTGCGCAATCATTCTCCTGATCAAAGGACGTGAAGAGATTTCACGTTCACAGCTTGAAGAACTGGGCCACCGTCAACATGTCATGTCAACTCTATTGTCCACAAAACCCCTATTGTGAGTGACAATGAATGAACGTACACGAGGAACCCTTTGAGACTATGGTTGCTTTTGGGAGGACCATCACTATCCACTATTATGTACTGCATGTTATTTCTCCTTGAATTGAACCATGGGACATGATTTGATGTAGTGAGTCAGTTAGTTAGTTATAGTATCAGCCTACTACACACGTATTATTATTATTATTACTACTAACTATTATTGAATAAAACACACTGTATGTTAGATATGTGCTCCTGCATTCTTTTCAAAAGAGACAAGAATGTGTGTGATAATATCCATAGAATTTTTTCCTCTGATTCTTCACACCTATCAGTCTGGTACAAAAGGTACCTTATAGTTTGAGGCTTGTATTTATCTTGCATGTTATTTGTGAGGGTGACAATGACAAGTCTAATGATATGCAGGCAATCATTTATTGAATGCCGGATCAAAGGTATTTGGATGGCTCAAGGGGTTCAAAAATATTTCATGCGTTGAGAAAATAAAGTGGTCCTGGGATGTGAGATATATTTTTTTAACATGTGGAATTATTTGAGGAATTCGGTATCATTATACTATTTTATGCTATGGGTGATATATGATGATGTGTTTGGTGGGAATAATGAAAAAAACTAGCTTGAGTATAAGTTTTGAAAGGTTTTTCATGGTAGTTGGTGCAGACTTGCTTTTAAATGCGACTTTTATTCCAAAAATACATTTTCACCAGTGTGAAGAATCATGTAGAATTGACTGTACTGTACAAGAGTAGAAACAATAGAAAATTGTTTGCGAAAATAGCAACTTGTGCATACTGCAATTGCGTGTTTATCGGGGAGACTTAATAGTTAGTTAGTTAGCAATGTTAATGATATATTTGGAACATAAAGTTTCTAAAAACAGTGAATGAAGACAGTTGGCCCAAGCATTGAAATCATATGTAAACAAGTTGCTTCTTTGTTGTTCCCTCCAGTTTGCTGCGTTGTTTGTGAGTTAGTTATACCTATACGTTATGTATACATGATGAAGTGAGTAAGCAAACATTCAAGTTGATGAGTTTATTTGATGTTGAAATTTTTGAATAGGAAGCCAGAGGAAAAGATGGAGGAAGAAGACAGTGGTGGAAAAGTTTGCCCAAATGGTGAGTTGTTGACACACACCCTTGATGTAAGCATGGAGGAACTAACTAACTAACTAACTAAACTTGACACTTTTTACTCAAACAAGATGTAAATCACGGTCCATTTGCAAGGCTTCCAATTTCAGCCAATGTGGAGAACAAGAAGGGGTGCCTTTTTCCATCTTGTGCACGTTACAACTTCCACGTGCAGCTGATTATTCTCTGTGGTATGGATGGGTAACCTTTATTCACGGTCCTACTAGTCCCCAACAGTTTGGGGGTGATATTTTATGCAGTTTTGATGATGGGAATCTTTTAATTTTGTACTAGATACAGTGTTTGAAAGCCGTTTAAGTTTCTGGCAGTCTGAGCTAGTAGAACGCCAGTTAAAAGTTACTGGAATCTTCTTTTTATTCGTATTAACACACTTATAGATTCTTCTGAAGGGATTCTATAGTGTTAAACGGAATCAGGTTGGCGAATAACAAACAGCAATATTAATGCTAAACCAAATACTTTTTGTTTATTAGTTTTGTAAATAGTCATAACCGTCCTCCCTCAGTTGCATTTAGTTCATTCCAGAATTGAAATTCATGACTGCATTGTAAATCATTGTTCTTCAATTTGAATGCCTCATACACATAGCCATTCCACCAACCTTCATGAATAGGGCAATAACAAGGCTTCTGTAAAAAAACGCTGACAAGCATCAAAATTCCACAAAATACAAACCAATGTTCTATACAGAAGCTGTATAATTATCAATACAATTGAAATTCACAGAGAAAAAAACGATCCATATTCACAAATGTAGACACCCACATGAGGACCACGCTATGTATGCATTTTTGGTTGCACATTGAGACAGGGCAGCCTTCATCTAGGATTATTTACGATTGCATAACATTCATTCTAAACGATTGAAATGTGCGATTAGAAGTAGAGTCTCATGCAAATGGAGGAGCGCTACTGCTCCTGTTGGGAACACGAGAAGGGAAGAGTGTGATAAGCGAACGTTTGCACAGACGGCCTGCGCCTTCCAACTATAACTAACATCCGATCCAGGAAACTAACTATACAACTCGGCCCGTAATGGTCATAATGGTTGCAGAAGACGGGTGCACCCGATAAGATCATTGAAACCGTTCCAAAGGGATCAGGTCACGTCTGTAGGTCACTTGATAAGCAGTCGTCCATGAGGAATTCTAGTTTTGAACTTTCATCCACAATGGTCCACACAGGCAACTTCTTATCTCCCACTCGTGCATCCATTATTTTTTCAAATGCCCCACAAGGCACCATGCATTATACACACACACTCACAGTCTGTATACTATGCACCATAAAAAAGTATTCACCCTTCCGTTTTTGTCATTTTTGTCGTCTTTTTGCAAGCTACACACTGACTGACTATGTGTACTATAGTTGAGTGACTAACTTGAGTTTGTTAGTTAGTTAGTTAGTTACCATTGTGTATACTATATATAAAAGCATTTAGATCTGTAGTTGTGATCCCCTCTGTCTATCACATTCCCAAAGTCAAGGAGAAGCTGAATGAATGAATTCCAACCACAATCTCTCCGTCCCATGTAGGCAGCAGTCAGCTAAGGAACTTACTACATTCTATGTAATTCCTATCTAGCTTCCCGGCATATAGTTAGTACATGAATGAATGTGCTGTGTAGGGTGTATCTCTTCCTTCCGACTATGTCACCCGTCCCAACAAACATTTTCTACCACCGGGAGTTACTTCATAAAAAATCGTATTATTCAGTGGGTGAAAACTCTATAACCTGTGTACACACAGTATGTGTGTGTGTGTGCGAAAAAGGAAGGAGTGAGTGTGTGTGCCTGTTCCGTGGGTGATAACAAAATCGGATCCATTCTTTTGTACTGAAATGTGAGCTGATTGGCCCAAGATATTGACTGATGCTTGTGTGTGTACGTGTGCTTTCAAAAGTTACGGGCTTCCTAGTTTGTTTTTATAGTCAATAATAATAATAACAATAAGGGTGCGACTTGAATGCTCCACTAGCAACGTATATACTATAGTTATAGTTAGTTAGTTAGTTCTATCTTGAGGTGCCAGCGAGAAACTTTTATGTACTACAGTGAAATTCTCTTTGAGTTCTCAATTCCAATATGCACAATATTTGCGCTCACATTGGTTAGTTGGTAAGAAAAATTTGTGTACTGCTCATTATGCACAATAATGTAGACACATTTTTTCTCCTTCTACTACATTATGATAAATGTACCCTATCTCAATGCATATAATAAAAAGTTCAAAGCTATGTAGAATTTGTTTTTTTACGGATCTTAACTTGGTAACTTTCAGTCTATGACTAACTTGTTTAGTTTTATTATTGTGTATATGTGTACTATTTACTACTTGTAGTCCATTTTTTTCTTCACTGGACTATGTTAGTTAGTTAGTATAGTACTTGCTTTGTACAAGTAAACCTCATGGGCAGGTGTTGAGAATAATGCTCACATTATTGAGTGTGTCCATCTTGTTTTTTTTTTGCTCGAGCCTTACGCTACTGCATGATGGAAGAAAGAGGTGACGGTGAAGTAATTTGTTGTTGTTTTCTTTCGATCATTAATCAAGCGCAAAGTCAAAGGGAAAAAAGATAACAAAAGGAGAAGGGAAAAGGGACCCTCACGGGCATCTTAAAAACAAAACAGAGAAGAATATAGAGAGCACAAGGATGATGACCAAAAGCTCTGAGAGAGGGAATGATAATGACGAAAAGAAAATGATGATGATGACGAGGCTTGTTGTTCTTCTCGAGCATTTTATTATTTATTTTTTTCACACAGACCGTTTTTTTAACATGTCTGGGGGGCTTGGACTCCATCCATTTTGCATACACACTATGGTAAGTAAGTAAGAAAACTGACTAACTAACTAATTACAAAATAAACTTGAAAAAATAGCTGAGAAAAATGACCAGAATCTGTTTCGCATGTTTTTATACACACTCGAATACAAATATATATTATTGACTGGGTTGAACAAACCAACTAACTGCTATATACGTACACATTATGTTCAAGCCAATACGAGGGTGAGATTGAAACCCATAGAAAATTTGCTCACAATTCAATTCAGATATATTAACAACACGTGCGCTCTATATAAACTAGAGAAATGGGTTTGACACTAGAACTAACTAACAGGGTTGTTTGCATTCATGGGTTTAAAAATTAGCTCTAGTTCACACTGACACGATTCCGTACCATTTGGAAATGCTATTAGATACATATAGGCAATACCCCCTATGGAAAAGTGCAAGTGGAAAAAAACTGTACTGATACGATACAACTTATTGTATTGTATGACATTTCTCATCTTTGGAAGGGACCAGCAGTGATCATTATTATCTACTCTTGTATCTTGTTTGAGAAACACTTTGGTAAAAGATGAGTGGCATCTTATAACATACTATTGACATGGAGAGCGGGAGCACACCCTCCATTGTATGTTGCCAAGAGTTTCATGGACCTCTTTAATGTGTCCACTGAATACCTGTCTCTCTGTTGGAAACTTTTTTTCTCCTGTCCACCAAAATGACAACAATTTGGGTCTATGAATGGGATCTCATGTCGTTTTTCTGTGGCATGAGTGACTCAATGAATAACATAGGATTCACTTTAGCATATTTATAGTGCTAACTAACTAACTAACTAACTAACCAGACGATTTATATTCCTAACTTATGAATCTGGTGAATGCACTTGTAGCAGTCATAGTTGGCAGTGTATTTATATTTGCTTCAAGTCCCATGTATCTAACTACCGTTTAATCATAATCGTAATGAAATTACTGTCGGATCCATGTACACAAAACGGGTGTGGAGGACCTTACAAGGAGTAGGGGGAGAGAATTATTATTGTTATTATATGTACAGATATAGATAGATTGAGAGTGAGGGACGGGTCCGGAACCCATTGTTGTGAATGACTCTCTCAGTCAGTCTCAGAAGCAGGGAGAAGAGCCAATCTATATGCAAAGTCCATTTACGGTCTTCCTACATGCTAGTTAAGTTAACTAAAAGTAAGTTGGTTAGTTAGCTTTGAGGCTTTTCTTTTGGTCGTTTAGTACACCCAAGTATTCACTAGGTTTAACATGCTCTGGTAGTGACTTTGGACTATGGCTCTTATATAGTCACTATGAAATTCAGCTTGAGTTCATCCAACACAAATTGAGTGTTAGTTTAGAAAGATTATTATTATATGGACAAGTACACTATGAATGCATTCAAATTGACAATAGCTATGTCAAGCTTAAAAAAAATTTCCCGGAAATTATAATATTGCGCCCAAAATGAGCTCCATTGCTAGTTAGTTGGTTACTACAGTTAGTAAGAAATGTACAAGTCCTTGAGCAAATGGCACATGCATGCAATATTTTGATACCGGGAAAAATGATAGCACACAAACCTTGCGCCCTATCCTAAAGCAAAGATAACACAAAATATTATTTCACTCTTGGTGAAAGAATAGCAAAAAAAGAACCCCAACTTTCCTCATAATATTTCCCTACAAGCAAATACATAAACTATTCACAAAAACGGAGACCTGATACTTGCAATATTCCATACTATCATTGATGCTATCATTGTCATCCAACAGTGCACAACATAAAGATGCTATCCAGCCTATTTTTATTGCTTGCCTCATCATCAATCTAAAAAAATACATGTACACACCATCATAAAGAGAAAATAGCCTCAAAATAATACTTGGTGCACCCAGAGACCCAACCCAAGAAGCTAACAAACAGGCACAGTCATTTCTTCCCGATTCCTTGACTGATTTATATACAAATGTCATATGTGCACTTCTCCATGCAATTTTTCACCCGAGATCTACTATTTTTTCCCACTGTATTACCAGCCAACTCACTATAGCTCGCCTTCTCTCTATTTGGTGATAAAATCCTACATGCACGCATACATACAGTTCTCCAACGTTTTTGATGGATGAAATAAAGAGGAGGGCGGAAAAAAATGTGGTTGAGTTTTTCGCTTCCACGCTAACTTACTTACCAACTAACTAGCTAACTATTGCTTTGGTTAGTAAGTAACCATGTTGAATCTCCATATAGTTAGCAACGAACGAGCCATCAGCCAAGGAAGGAACTACTATATGGGCAAGTCTATGTATAGTAGTGATGCAGATGTTCACTGCAGAGATGTGAAATCTCGCTCATGCATGTAATAAAGTTGTGATCCATGGAAAAAGGTCTTCTGGGAGGCCACACCACTGTGTACTACATTGCTCTCATGACAATCTCTAGGAAATCTCTGGGGACCCTGTGTATTAGATGAGAGAAAGAGAGTGAGCGAAATGAGGATTCCCTACTATATACCCAAACTGCTGGTAAAAACTATAAACTCTCCCTTCTTTGATTTCCTTCTTTCTCCAGTTTCTTTAATTCCAAGCAGCCTGGAAGGGCATATAGTCGTCTAACTATCATTCACGCGCTATAGTCTTTGACTAACTAACTAACTAACTAACTTATATCATGCGGGGAAAAGGAAGACATTGTAACTTAACAGGATTTTGTATATCAATGGAAAATGTGGTAATATTTTTGACTATCAATCTGCTAAAAGTTGGAAATGCTTGGTCACCAACTAACTAGCCTTAACCTTGACTGGACCAATGAAGCAATGAATGAATTTTACTCAATGTAGCATATTAGTAGCCTTAGTCAGTATAAAATATGCTCAGAAAACAGGATGATCAATACCCAATGGATTTGACCACTGGATTCATTGAGTATGCACTTGATTGTGCAACAGATGTGAAACGGATATAAATATCTATCATGAACTAACTAACTAACTAACTTGTCCAATGAAGTGAGAAGAGAGAATATGTAACTTATACCGATACACATAGAGTGCAACTGTAAACCTCTGCAATTGTATTATTGTGCCCCTCGGTTCATTTGGCTATAGGCTCTGTTGGTTTCCAACAATGGAAATGCCATTGTGGTAGAAAGCCGGGTTTTTGCACCCCAGTACATTACCCACAGGGAGGAAACAGTAATAATAATACAAATTAGAATCCCCTTCGGATAATCATGAGAGTAATAGATTCCATAAATATGTAAAGAATGTAATCAACAGCATATCATATCAGTTTAGTTACACCAACGTGATTTCCACATGGATGAAAAAAAAAGTGAAATTCCACATTTACGGTAGGTAAGGGAGGAGGATTCTCGTCCATTTTTTTTGGATGAGTTGGCGTGCAGCACAAGTTATATAATAATACTACAATAGGCAATACACACTTTTTGTTATTCTAGACGTGACAAATGGGTATGACGTAAGGAGTTTGTAACACTTTGATGCGCTCCAGGAACACTTGGAATAATACAACACGGGACTTTTGTGTATTGATCATGACGATGAGTATGCATGTGTTGTGGACTCTGTATGCACAAGATTATTTATTGTACAGGATTTTTTTGGCGTCAAAGAAGGAAATTTCAGGAACCATGTGCGTCCCAGGGCAACATGATGATGACCTGGACTTGTTCTCTGAGTGTCGACACATTAGTAAGGCTCCCTGCTTAGGATCCTTTATTCAAGGGGAAAAACACGGCATTCATGAAGTAAACAAGACTAGCGTGTACTAACTAACTAACTAACTAACTAAAGAGCTGAGATTTATAAAATCTTGATAGACGCAAGTCATGATAGTGTGGCAATAAAAAAACTGGATGAGCCGTAAAAAACATTGTGAGCATTTTAAACTTGTTTATTGGAGAAAATATGATGAAATGGAGGCGTTTAAAATTTTATTTCCTTCAGTCAGGGATACTCACCATTAGGCCATTGTGTTGGGCATAAGTTGAGAGGAGAAAAAATGAGAAACAAAGGAGAGATACATTGACTGCGCACAGAATGGGAAGAATAGAGGAAAAAAGTTTTCTCAAAGGTTTTACATCCATGATTTGTTTCCGAGTTGCATTTATTTCCATCATCATGATAAATGATGGTAGCCACAGTGCTTTTCTGTAATGGACCTCTTTCTAACGCCACAAACTATATGGTGTAGTTAGTTAGTTAGTTAGTTACTTTCTGTATAGATAATATACAGATTTTTTTTGTGTTTGGAACTCTCTTACGATTTTTATGATCATCCATCGGGTCTCCTTTCTTGGGAAATGAGGATACACAAGACTGTGAGTGGATTGGAGGTTTGTGAAATATTGACCGAATCGAAAACCATGTTCCCTTCATTTTTCAAAAGTCTTCTTTTCTTTAACTTTCCTGTCAATTTCTACTCATTTGGGTTTTCGTGCTTTTGTGGGTGGGATTTTTAAGCCCATCATTATCATATATACTACATCGAATGACATTCCTTGAATATACTATTTAAAAAGCATAGGACGACGTCATGTAAAATTTCCTTCCAAAAACTAGCTAAGCCACGCAAGCCCGACAGTTAAAATTTGATTTAGTGAAACGGAAGTGTAGTATTGACAGTGACGTTGAAGATTTCTGAGTATTCACAAATTGCCTTAAAAAAGTGGCACTCATATCTTATAAATCAAACGCAGAGCTAAATGAGCCATCATGATGAAATTGAGTTCACTTATGACTGTAAGCAATTCACCCAGTACTAACTATAAGCTAACCCAGACTGAGAATCGCATATGATATTATATTATTATGGTGGCAAAGCCCAAGTTCCGGATACGAGTCCGCGTGTAACCGTGTCATAGGCGCATGGCATGGGAGCTCCCTCATTTTTAACGGGTCATTAACAACAGGCTGTATTGGAACCAGAGGAGAAAACTTGGTGTGCGACATGATTGCCAAATAGATCCCATTGTTGCTCTGTGAATGCCTAATTCAATTTGTCGGTCTGCTAGCTTCAAACTATAGGAAACACGAACTACACACTGTGTAATAAGTAGCAGTGCGGAATGGTCACGAATAGTATAGTATAGTTAGTTGCACAATAACAACAAAACTAAACTAATGATTACCTTGGTCGGAACGAATTCATAACCAAGTAAGAATTTCATTTGGGAAAAAACACACGAGCCTTGTACATATGTACACACACATTTTGGTCATCATCATACTGTATAGTTGGTTTGGAACAACCTCTCAATTTCCCTCCATCACTTGATTACTATCATTTAGTGTGATGCAATTTCCTGCTCTCTCTCCTCACTAGGTGCACAAAAGTTGATGAAAAATTCTACAAATTGCTCCTAATACTAGTGTGTACATTAGAAGCGTCTAAATAAATGTTCCCTACTTTCTCCCAATCTAAAGGGCGTACAAATGCTGACAAACCGTGTAATAATAATGATAGTCCTTGAGAATGGATCGTCCATTTATTTTCATCATGATATAGCCATACATCATTCTCTCTGTATTATTTTTGCTCACTAAATGACGTGGTGGTGATGAGCAACCCATGGACCACTCACTATATACGTACACATTTGCTAGTTAGTTAGTTAGTTACAAACAAACAAACAAACAATGTACGCCGTGTATCTCTCAATCATAAGTTCGATCATCATTATATGATTTCCTCTGTCTGTTACTTTCTTAACTCTACCGGATGTGAATCCATAGACCATGGGCGGTTCAATTGCCGGATAAGAACAAATTGTTTGTTGGTTGGGTAATGGATTTTGAAATATGAAAAATCCTTTTTTTTTCATCCTAAAAGGATCCTTGCTAGAAAATACTATCCATGCTGCTCGGTTGTATACACCATTCATATGAATTCCAAGACCAACTTGTAGCTGTGAGATTAATTACGGTCATTATATTTCTGTCACTGTCAATTTTATGAACTAACTACTACAGTATTGCCAGTGGATTCCGTCTCGACACATAAGCAAATCTTTGTTGAAAAGAGCTACTGTAACATTTGCACACAATTTTTTATCGTGATATGATTATCATAATGTTCATGATGGGTTGAACACTGAACGAACACTACAGAGTCATAATAATAATTATTATTATTGTACTTGATGGCTCCCTAATGTGAATAAAGTAGTAGCCAGTAATCAAAATAATGACCAGGATGACCGCAAAATTGAGCAGAATACAACTTCATCTTCTCACGACTTGAGCTCAATGTTAGACATAATTGCAAATTGCGTTGGGCTCTCCTCTCCCTTTTTTTACTATCTTACAGTAGCAATTTCTGTGATATACTCGTTCACTAACTAACTAACTAACTAACTTTCTTACACAAGAAACAATTTTCCATATTTTCTCATCTTCTCATAATATGTACTTATACTCTATTATTATAATCTTTCTTATTCCTATTCCCCCTAAAAAGTAGATTATTTCCATATGCTATAGTATTTAATATGTGTTTGTGCAAGCTCAGAGAAAAAAAAGTGCAATTTTCTGAATTTATCTATTAGTACATAGAATTTTCCGCAAATGAAAAAATGCTCTGATTTGAAAGCCTCCTCTCTACATTTCTATATCGACCACACACATAGTAGAAACAAATACCAAAGGTAGGGTTAAAAAATGCGAGATTCCTTTATAAGCGTGCACTATGTGGAATAAAAGACAAGTCTCTGCTGTTATTATTACTACCACAGGAGGAAACCGCACAAGACTGAGGTGGCACTTGCAGTCCTCCTGTGGTACACGGTTAAATAATAAATACATTTCTTTTTATTTGATGACGAGTTAGGTGGCAGGTGGCATGTCATCCGCCATGTCTAGTCTAGGCATGTGGTACAGAGCCCGAAAAAAGAAGCTTATGACCAACAGTCCAGTCTTTTATACATAAGTATACTATTTGTGTAAAACTAGGAAAAATGTATCTCCCTGCTGTGAACAAGTATCATTTCTTTTTTTAGGGTACGAAGATGTGACCGCCAGTAGGAAAAGATACTTTTCTGGGTTTGCTTGCCCACGTAGTTAAAGTAAGTTAGTTAGTTAGTGGGCTGGTTACAAAAAGACGGGTAAATTTATTGCTATTATGGAATACACGGTAATAATCAAGTGGCGGAAAACTATTAGACTAAACTGTGTAGAGTATGAGAGGCTCACCGTTTTATTATTATTTCTAGCACAATACTAAATTCACAAATCTTACTGTGTCATGAAATGACTTGTTTCATTGCATGAATAATATTATCATGGATTTTTTATGCGTATTTCTTTCTTGCACACGTTTCCCTGACGCTGTGAAAGGAAAAAGGCAATTCTTTGGAAACTGAGAAAATTGCCCATAGTTAGTTAGTTAGTTAGCTTGGAATAAATATATGTGTGTAGCCAATTAATGAATAGGAGCAACCAGGGACAATGGGAGTGCGTCACACAATTTAACCAGCTCGAATTGGCTCGTGTGCAACATGTTGCATTTCATTGTCGGGTGTGAGTTAGGGAAAGTTATTGGGAAAAAGTTTTTTTGGCATAGCAAATGACTTTTCCACTTTCTAAAACGAATGAGTGTGTACGATTTGTGCATCTTGCATGTGTGTTTTGCATCTTTAGGGACAGTATCAATGATAATATATGTCGTTTTAGATGAATAAAAAACTTGCATGATATTGTAATGGGATAATTATGAAGTTGTTGGGTAGTGGATTGATTGGTTAAAAATTTGTGTTTTGGAGATTTTATCAACCAATGCTATAGTGTTGAGAGGAAACTATACTGTACTTTTCAGTGATTATGCCCTGAGAACTTTTGAGTGATGGGAGAAAATCATGATGAGATTTGAATGCAAAATGAATCAAGGGATTGTCAACCGAGATTTCCTTCAGGATCTGTACAAATCTTGTTTTATAAGTGATTTAAATACACATTGTGCATGGTTGGAATATCCAATAGTTGTATGAGCACTATACACATTTGGCGTTGAGATATGGCAATTGACATTTATGGATTGTTTGGTTAAATAAAAAATTGCAATAGTAACCAGCAAGCTAACTTGCTAAAAAATGGCCGTTTTTTCTGTTTTGAATCTAACCGCACGATGCGCTGAAATTTATCTTTTCCATGCTTCTCAACAATTATCGCATTTAGCAAGGTGTCCTTCATATCGCATTTTTACTTGAGTGAATTGAAAATAGAAAACTTTACAAACGGAACCTCTACTTTTTCTTTTTGTTCATGTTGTGAGATACGAAGTACAGGGTTCACAATCGCTTCTCCAGATGACTGAAATAAGGCTCGTGCTCTTTATACACAATGTTTGCAGCCACATGCCATAGCCCTATATAATAACCTTATCTTTTCCATTTAGGTTTTCGGGTCTCCCATTGTTGTAAACTAGATAATGCCTGAGCCATGTATAATTTCAGGATTTCATGTCCCATCTGGACATTTTTACGCAATTATACATACTTCACTCACTCACTTTCGCACCGAAGCAAAACAAAATAATAGATGCAAGAATTTTATAAAATTTCAATAGTAAATATTGCTTAACTTTGTTGTTTGCATGCTACATATTACGTATATTTATTCGTCGATATTAGTTTACATTGAGAAAATATGTGATTTGCAAACAGTGACAAAAAATGAGGGGTTCCAAAGGAAATGATCACTGCTTAAGAGGATTATGTTGTCCTCATGCCGAAAAAATGTGAGTAAATTGAAGGAAATTGATTTTGTGGCTTGCATTCATTTCCGTAATAAATGTGATTGAAGCTCAAGTATTTATCCATCTTACTTACTTCTCCTGGGTATTCAACATAATGTGGGTGGATAATATTATCAAAGTAAAAATTCAAAAAGTCAAATATGTATCATTATTATTACAAGTGACTCAACTCTTGAAAAATGGATCTATGCATAGAATTAGGATTCTAACGAAACTGCTATTCTTGGAAATTACGGACGGCATATTTTTTGTTTACCAAACAATGTTGAATTTCTAGGGAAATTTCCTTTTGATCATCCAAAGTCACATTTTCTACCACGTGCGTCCACATTCGTAACTACAATTTTGAATGTTGGCACACGAATAAAACGTTATTATTGGAAATCATTACTGTATGTATACATGTATGCATGGAATACATAACTGACAAAAAAAAACAGAAGAGCTACAAAATGTTTCAATATTAAATGTTGCACAGCAGTGCACTCATTCACGAACTTTAACTATACAAGGCAATGGGAAAATGATGGATTTGGAACGCAGTAGGAGTACTCCCAACTGGCTATTAATATATGACAACAGAAGTCATTTACAAGTGCTAACCAGTTTCATCAACGTTTAAATTATTGTAAACCAAGTGGATCCATCTGGCCTGCACAAAGTTTTTACCTATGAAATAATGACTACCAGTTCATTTAGTCCCTTCAGTGCTTTGTATTAGTGAATGGAAAAGACCAAACAATGTTTTTTTTTGCATTCATCCTCATTTACAATGCCAACACTTTAATTTGACGCGCAGTTTGTATACTTGCTATAAGTAGGCGCAATTAAAATACACATATGTGACTGCTAATACACCAGAGGCGTAAGCTCAAACTCAGGTATATGCTAACCAACTAACTAACTAACTAACTATTAAATGATATTAATAGTAAATTTTGTGGTAATGACTGGCCAACATTATTTTGTCCATAATCGTAGTGCATGGCCGGAATTGAAAACACATATGGCACCTTTTTTTCTGGATTTTCAGTTAAAAACCATAACCACAAGATTCTACATATTATGGCATGCATAGGGTTCAAAGACAATCGAAATTTTTTGTTCTCCACGAACTTTACCTTTAGCCAGCTATTCACTATGAGCTTTGAAAAAAACCCGGAAATCATTCAGATTAGACTAAAAGAAATGAGCTTTCATGGTGTTGCAAAACGAATTGTTTTTATATACTCTCACCCATTATTAACTTGCTAACTACGTGATATAGTCACAATCTATGAGACTCATACATGTAGAAAACACATTTTGTAATTAGACATGGCACGTTTTTGTGTGAACTAAGGCATGAAATCGATAGAGGTACATAGACCATCATCATTTTACATGTGTGTGTGTGTACATATGTAAGCACACAAATGGACTGGTTCATGCATTCGTTCACCCATCTCGTCACATTATCAACTTTTTTGGCGTCATCATCTTCATAATTACGATCAACTTTGCAGATAGATACTAACTGACTAACTAACTAACTGAAATAGGAGTTTACATTTTCTACACGGGTAATGATGACGGTGCTTGATTTTAGCTAACTATAACTGTGGATTTTTGCATACAGGAATTTTTTTGCATTTTTGTGCGCACATAGTTTGAGCTAGAAAACTTTCTATAAATCATGGAAATAATTTGCATATCTAATGCCAACTCCATCAATAATTTATTGTCACGCAAATAAGATACGCTCATATGATAATCGATAAATAGGCTTTTTGTGGACAATTTGCATAGCTTAATATATTTTTACTCACGATATTTATGTGAACTTTGCATTTTAATAGCCACTCTATAGTCATATTGTAATATATGTATGAAATGAATGAATGCTAATTTGACTCCAAGATTTTTACGTTTCTCTCCACTTTTCCAATCCATTTTTCTTTCTTGTCATTCCCAATGCATTTGCCCTGTAGTCTGTTTGTGACTACTTTAGATGTAAATTGCTCATGTTTCTAAAGTCAAAAAATATAAGAGCATATTTAGCGCACAGTTTTGTGTTTCTAGCTTGCGGAGGGATAGTAATTTTATGCAAAATGGGATGATGGTGAAAGGGGACAGAAAAGGATGATGAGTGCAATCATAATAATAATAATAAAGGCACATGGATTCAGTTCAGCTACGGAGTGCAGTTAGTTTGGGTAATGAAATTGTCCCATAGTAGACATAGGAAATGGGAGATTAGTGGAATCGGTAGACTAATCGGCAAATGCAGGCCAAAAGGAACAGGAGAGGAATCATTCCACTGTGTAAACAAGTGGTAGCTAAATTCGTTATCAAGTAGGGCTCTGGTGACCTAAATCAAATTACAGAGGGCTTGTGTATATTCTACATATGACTTTATGGTTTCCCTTCCAATTTTCACAACTTGCTTTTTTCTGAATGACACAACTCATAATCTACTTGGAATACTGATCATGGGCTTCAGGGCATATGCTTTTGACTGTGAGAGCAAAGCAAAATCTGAAGTTTTTTCTGCTACGTTTCAAACATTAGAAAACTACCCTCATTTTGGAAACTATTTTGGATTTTTAATAAAAACGGTTAAATATTTACGATATTGATTCAAATATGGCAAAATACGTGCTCATAAATTCATGAGATAAAATGCAAAGGTCATCAGTACCATACAATATGATTTGCAATGCTTTACGGAAATTATTATTTCTAACATGCATGATTTAAAGTAAATTGCCTTTCACGTGCAATAATAAAATGCAAGCAAAAATCAATGAAAAGTCTAAATACATTTGCTTGTTTTCTTGCATTCGCTACGCTAACTATTTAGCTTCAATAATGGGTCGAAAATTTGCATCCTTAAATTGAGTTTACATCTGTCAAGTTATGATTGGACTTTTGATGACTTTATACGGTAAAAAAATCAAATACATTTTCACAATACAATCGATTCAGATACATATTTCTAACAAGGGGGTGTTATTATAGCATTGTTGCTGCAGATTTGTGAAGTGCACACTGTTGAAACCACAGGGAGCCAATTCACAACCCTTTCTTTTGAACAGTACTGTAAAACAAAGGGAAAAATGGACAACAAAGTGGACTTGTACAATTTTACTTGCCTAGTAGATTGCAGACTTTTGGACTCTCAATATGGGAGCAATGGGTAATCTAACTTGATTACAAAAAGTGTATGCACTTGTTGGCATATGTGGAGCTCAAGTAACTTGTATAGTAGCAGCACTGTAGCAAGTAACGTATGCACACCTCTTTAATTAAGTTCCCTTCTGGTTGTGTTCAATAAATAATAAGTAATAGTAGCTACTTGAATTCCCTTTTTCCATTGCCTCATTGTTTAGAACATTCAAAGCGCATATTACAAGTCAAATGTTGCCAAATGTCAATTACCAGTCTGTCAAGTGAACGTCATTTTTTTCGAGTTGTGTGAACTATAGTAAGGAGATGAGCGTCCAAATCTAATCCAATTCAAATTTCATTTCGGGTCTGGTTGTGCACACGGATATGTTTATGCTGAACAAGTTATGATTACACGCGAGTAAATAATAGATTTGTGTTTAACGGTAGTGTATATTTAGGGCTCACTTGACTTCAATTCCATTTGGACGGTATGTAATGCAATTTGGATGCTCGTTTTATGCTTTTCATTTCGGATGATTGGGCTATAACTGTGTTCAGTTTGACATGTGAATAATTTTATTGGCTATCAATAAATAAATGAGTTCCGTTTTTTGTTCCCAACGAGTCTTAGTCTGAATGAGGAGCCGTGGAGATAACTTATGCATGAGAACAATATTCAATTCGAATTTAATATAGAGTTGATCTTGTGGTAGGGAATAAAATATGCAACAATGTGAGATTTGAGCTGAAGATAAGTCTTTTGGTTAAAATGTTTTACTTGCATTGAGAAAGGTGGCTTTCTGGCGGAAGTTTATTGCTCTCAAAGGATGTATTATCGACACATAATTATTTAAACGGCATCTGTGATCACATCGCATTTACAAGTGCCTGAAGTTTAAAATATCCTGTGCTCTTTGAGGGTCATTTTGTTCATTTTCATGTCCTGCTAAAAAATTTCAAGCATGGAGAGTAATGAAAACAGCTAAGCAAATTTAGTTATTATGTTACCGTACAGTAGTATTAGTTACTTGTTCGGATACCCCATTTTCTCATATCCCTATTTTTATCTCAACAGGGAGAGCAATCCATTAACCTATGCCATCTACCGTCTACATTGACTATCCTGTTTTCGACAAGACGCGCAGCTAAAAATCATAGAATTTTATTCGAAATGGGAAGAAATCAGTTTCTTGTCAACAGATTATGACGTTTAACTCATAAGAATGCTGACAAAGGAATTCCAACGCTGTCTATATACAGTCTATATACTATTTTTTCCAAGTCAAAATAATGGTTTTTCTCTCAGTTTTTAAGCATATCCTCCAAGTGGCTCCTGAAAACCAAATCCAAATCTTCTGTATTTTTTTTTCTATGCAGAAACTTGAAACTCAATTCTACTAAAACTCCAGAGTGATGTAAGCCCATGAATGGATTCCCGATTCCTAAGACTTTAAATTTGACCAAACCATGTGGGCTATCTAAGCTAATCTGGAGGAAATAGCCAATAAATCCGATAAGGGAAAAAAATGACATTTTACCATTTGTAGCAACTTGAACGTAGGTTTGTAGCCATGAATCTAATAAAATTGTAGCTCTGAATGACGTCCATAGATGATGATGATTTGATATACACATGAATTTCTAATTTGGATCTATGTAACAGTATGAACAGATCATAAACGAAGCATCCTATCAAAAATTGTCAATTTAAATCGCATTTTTTATTTTTCTATACTATATAAAGCCGTACAAAACATGTTTTAGCACAGTAAGGAGTACTCCCGGAGTAGAACAGTAATACACAAAAATAGTTGTATTTTAGGTGCGTTGAATGACTTTTCGTTGAGGAATTCCGAACTGTCTGCACAATGTCAGAGCTCGATCCATGTCTTCATCTGAGTAGACTGTTATCGAATGCCATTTGAAGTTTGGAACTGCAAGAAGAGTTCCCAGATCCTCCGCTTGATCAATACTTAAGTCCAGGTGCCTATATTCTATGGCAATGGGTGGCTCCCTTTTGAGCTGAGTCTTCAGCCAGTTCCATTGGTTCTTTCTAAACTGGATACCCTGTGCCAGAGTTAGAGACTCCAAGTTAGGGAGCCCCAGAAACTCGAGATTTTGCAACGCCGGACCGAAGTAAACCTCATATTTTTCAAATTGGAGAGTAAGTGATTTAATGTGCCTACGTAAAGGCAGCAAAAATTTAAGATTAAAGCAAAATGAGTACCACTTAAATTTCCAACCCACAGGCTTTCGGAAATAAACTTCTTCATTAGGTTTCATAAAAAACCTTGGCCTGTTTATAAATTCAAGCTCTACATGTTGCAAATTCGGAAGAGCTCCAAGAAAAGCCATCCAAATGGGGACAGGAAAATTCACATTATTATCAAGCGAGGTGCAAACAGTGCGCACGTTTTGTAAACCAGCTGCAGCATTCACAGCTTCGGCTCTGACCAATCTCAATCCTGGATCCATGGATTCCAAGCGTTGCAAATCGTAATCCAAACGAAAAAATAAATGCAAGGCAGAAATTGAGTGGGCAAATGTGGCAATCAAGTTGAAAAGGGGACGGAAGATTTCCACTCCACTCGTCTGCTCTGTTCCGGAGCTAAATATATTGATTTTTAAGGACCTTAGATTAGGGCACTGCATGGAGCTAAAAACTTTATATAATGAGGATTCCCTTTCCGAGTATAAGGTCAAATTTAGAGCCCTCAAATAGGGAAAGTGCAAATGCCAATTGCGTGATAGTTCAGTTTTGAAGTCCATCGGATAGCATGACGACAGCACATCGATATCCAGTTCCAGGGTTTTCAAAAATGTCTTTGAACGAAGTTTCTGAAGAACCGGGATTAAGTCACAATCCTGTGGTTGGATCTTCAAATTCGAAAACTTGGTCAGTTGGTCAAGCACTTGCAACAATTCAGATCCTTGAAAAACGTTGTCTTCTTCCTCCTCCTCATCATCTGGATCTGGGAATGTTAATCTTGTAACTTTGAGACTTTGGAGCCACTGTAGGCGTTCTTCAAACGGCTTACGAACGCTTATTGCCAGTCCGGCGAACGAGTCAATTTCTAATTTAAACTGCTGGCAGCAAAGACGAACAGCTTTTTTTGACTCCATTGGCAGATGGGTCCATATTTCCACCCTCATCTGAAAGTTACAAAAGTTTGGTACATAATTCAAGACAATTGATAAGTTAGATAACTACCGATGCATTCCTAAAGTTGGGGAAAACAAATAAAACACCCACCCCAATCCATAGTAAACTAATAAATGCGTCTATTTTTTCTTATCGGGGGCTCCACCTACAAGCCATCTCCCTGCCGGAGCTTAGCCCCCGTATCCCCTTCCTATCAAGGGCAAAGAGAATGAAATGTTTCCCCGTACCTAACCCTAACCTGACTTACCTGACTAAAATTAAATTCTAGGCATGCAAGCAATACACAATGGTCTATGGGTTCGATTCGATACATTTCGCATTTGAACATTGAATACTCTGATCAGGTTGGGGTAACCATTCAAGATTCAAGGTATATCGGGACCTCCGCAACTTCTAGAATAATTGCCATATATGATTACAATCACAATTATTATTGACTAACCTCTTCCGGAAGATCCATTAATGTACACATCTTGTCTATGTTGTGCATATATAACTTGCAGTTTGTTACTTTTGGTAGTTAAACTTAACTTTTAATTCACTGCGACTGCACCAATTCGGAAACCCTTGTCCTCCATGTCCGTTTCTCCAATGTTCTAGAACGGCTCACAGGTCACAATTTTCCTGCTAAAAATAACAATCATTGAGTGAGTGTAGTCTATAAAACAAACCACTAGAGCATGCTGACTTTTCCAAATCATGCAAATGCATTTAGTTTGCCCAATTATCCATTATTAGCTATGTTTTGGCCATTTTCAAAACGATTTTTCCAAATTTTGTAGCCAAATGGCTATATTTAACACAGTTATTTATAATCAGAAAATCATCTTTTAGTATATAAAGCATTCAAGTTAGTGTCAAAAGTCAATGTCAAACCTTAAGTTAATTGTGGTTCTAGTTTGTTAAACTATATATAATGCAATGAAAACCTAACGTTGCGAGAACGGGGAACGAAATCTAGCTAAAACTTATGATTTAAAAATGTTTATTCCTAAAAATTGAGCAATAAAATAAAATAAAATCATAAAACAAAAACATGGTATATAGTATATGCATGAGTGCATACTTTGTCTATGTAAGTATGACGGCGTCTACGTTCAAGTGACACAAAACAAAGTGGGAAAAAGTGCGAGTTTATGAACTACGGTAGCGTGCCAACTCCATATCTGTTCTGCATCTCGCTGGCTGTATGATTGGAAATTGGAAATGAACGCAGTTGAGTATCATTCATTGATTCATTGAATTTTGTTCATACTCTCTAGTTTAAGATTCCAACGAGGTTGGGATTGCTATTAACTTGTTATTATTAATCTGTTGGCTGAATTCTTCTTGTATTAAATCTGGCTTTACTTGTAATCTACATCAAATAATAATGGATCCAGTTAAACTTATGCATGACGTGAAGACGATTCACGATATGCTGAACACTATAATGATTCCTTTACTCGAGAGAAAACAACAATTGAAAGGACATGCCGGAGCAATGCGGTCTTTTAGAAGATTGGAGGCATCGATGAATATTTCAGCATTGATCGAAGCGTTGCAAGAAGCAGCGGCGGAGATCTACGCTGAGGTTGGTCGGTTTTGTTGAATTTTAATTCTTGGAAGCCTTTAAACAATCGAATTCAAAACATTTCCCTGATTTCTTAAAGATTGTTAATCTACCTCCAACCTTTTTTCAAATTTATTAATGTATACGGTACAGTTAAGGAAACTTGGTTTGGATCGCGGAATTGAAAACTTCAGCAACGAGGAGATGAAGTTGTATTTAGACAACTTGCCAGAGGACGACCAGTGGTGGACGGGTCCAAAAGAAGTGAAACCAAGCGATGACAAAAAGAAGAATTAATATTTTTTGAAAAATAGACGATGTAAGCGGTCACAAACAAATAATGCTTTATCTTTTTATCTTTTACTATGACTGTGTATTTTATTTTTGTTTCTTTCTAACTCTGTGTTTCGTTGTAGGTGAATTGTCTTGGTGCGTTATCGATTGTATTTCTTGATTCCTTCCAGCTCTGTTTCAAAGAGCATGAACTGGTACTGGTGTTGTTAAAAATCCTAAACTTTTATTGTTTTATTACTTCATTTTGTTTAGTTGTTAAGTGTTGGTATATATGACTTCATGTAATCCTTTGTTGCCTATAAGGGTTTTCCTCGTTTTAGACTCGATGTAATAAATAAACCTACTGTCTAGAATATGGATCTGCATTTCGAATTTGGCAAATTATTATCGGTGCATTCGAATTTCGAACTTGCTCTTCCTGTCTAGAGAACTCTCCTAATCATCCAACTAATAACGACACAACTGTCCTAATTTCCGATTTGCCTACTGCACTGTTATACTGTTGTTGAAATCATGAAACTAACTACGTTGTGTTCCCCATGCAGTTATTTGTTTAGCAGCAAGTAAAGAACTTTTTTGATGTCAATGAATTACACTGTAAACAAGACAGACCGCAAGATTGCACTATTAAGGAAAGGAAAGAAATTACAAGAATAGGGATCAGGTGAGGTAGACATGGAAATGGAAATTAGGAGTATGTACGGGGTCAATAGAAGGATTAGCAATTAGCATAAGTCGCTGATAACAATTTTATATTTTTGTTAATATCACATCATGTTATATGTTTCTTTAGCATACTTCTCGACCATGTAGGGAACGTATTCATCATTACCCTACTGCTGGACAAAGCAAACTAAACAAAAACGATGGATAATTCTTAGAGTCAAGTTAGTTGAAATCCACTCTTTGAACAGTTGAGGAATAATTTAATTTGCGTTTCTGAAGTTTTAAACTCGATAATTCGGTCTTTGTTTTGAAAAATGGGAGACGCCATGAGTGGACAATTAGAGGATTTGGCGAATAAAATGAAACTCACGGAGGCCAAATGGGACAAATTGCTTCAAGACAAGGAGGATTCTATTCGCCGAAAAGAAATGACGATAGTTCGTAATCTGGAAATGGCAGCTGCCAGCAGAGACGAAATTGCATCTCTAAAAATGAAGGTAATATTGCAGACTGCTTGCTGTTAGCTCAGATGAATTCATTCCATTCCGTCACATGATTCCATTTTCCATTTCTACATCAAATATATAACTGCTATTTTAGAACCATAATTTGCAACTTGAGGTAGCTGCTGCTCGAAAAGATGCTTCCATGAAGGAAATTGAATTGCAGGATTGGAAGAGGAGATACATGGAGCTTAAGAATAATTACAGGAATGAATTCAAGCGAATAACTGAACAGCTTTCAGACGAAGAAGGGGCAACTGGAACCAAATCGTCCAGACCAACTCGTTCCGCAAATCGCTAATTCAAGACTAAAAATACAAATAATCCGGTCAATAACTGTGCTTCATTTAGTTGGGCATGTTAAACTATTAGTTATTCATCCCATTGTTTCAATCGAGGTCGTGAATGAAGGAATAAACGTTGGGTGAAATCGCTTTAAACATGAAATCCAGCGTTTTTTCTCACTAATTTGCATGATCAAATCCCTGTTGGACGAATAGCTATTCTTCAGAAACTGGGCATATGATCTCGTCAGATTTAATGAAACATATGTATGCATGGCTCATATATAGTTCTTCCGTGAAAAGTGAAGCACAGTAGCACAAACATATTTGAAAAGCTCTTTACTTCATAACTAATAACAAGTCAGTACAAAATTCATTTTCATATAAAATGCATAATTTTGACGTTTAAATTAGTGCATATTTTCGTACGTAATTAATTAAACTAACTGTAAGGCACGTACACGTAAAGACAAAAATCACACAAACTAAAAATAATAAAGTTCTTAACAAATTATGTCCATTGCACGAGCTCTACGTCTACCGAGCTCTCTGTTGAACGAGAAATAAATATGAACATTTATTTCACTCAACTATTATTAAATAAGCACGATATAGCACGATTGCAGTCAGTCACCAGTTTTTATCAGTTATAATGTGAATAGCAATGAAACAATAGTTATAAAAAAGAGCTAAACAAGGAAGCAAAAAATAAGACTTTAGTTAGAAATAATTCAATTCTAAAGTTTCAATTTATAGCAATCAGCGAGCTAATGAACTTCCATCGAATTCAAGTTTTTGATGAGCAATGCTTTCGAAGATAAATTCAGCAGTATATGGAGCTGTAAGAAAGATATTTGATAGTTGCAATTAAAAAAAAACAGACCAAATCGTACAAATAACATCATGAAATCTTCAAAATATATTTCTACGTACTTATCGGGCGACCATCCAGTTTAGCTGGTTTCCCTTTCTGAATGTCTTTAAAAAAGTCCTGAAGCAGTTGATGGTCAGTTGCACATGTTATGACAATATAGGTTTTGGGATTTCGAACAGCGTATTGGCGAACGAGTTTTAGAGAACGTTGTTTGGAGTCAATCTTGCCACCGGCGCATTTAATAATATCAGCCATATCACTAACCTTTGGCACAACGCTTGCAGTCAAGAAAAATGTCATCCCCTAGAATTAAAGTCCGTCCATATTTTATAACATTCGCATTATAAAATATCAACAAAATAAAGACTTAAAGCTTTGAATTACCCTGAAAAGCTCTTTTCTATTTGGCTTAGCTAGCACTTCCGCAATAGTTGTCTCATATGTATTTTCGAAAATCTGGTCCCTCAAACAATAATCTTTAGCATCCAAGAATTCTCCTTTCTTGAGAGAAGCTACCAGCCACCTATTATCCACAATATAATCGAGCATTGTTAAACAAATAAACATATTTTTGGTGCGGAAGCCTGGTTTCATCATTAAATGAGTAGCATCTCTCCAGTCTGTTGTAATTCGCCCTCCCAAGAACTGTATCTTGTCTTTGATCTGCACAAAAATGCACAGTTTTTCAATTAAAAACTTTTACCATAAAAATAAAACAAACCATGAAGTAGAATAACACAAACCTTAGCTTTATACGCTACTGTAAACCCAGACAGCAAAATGACTGGAACCGACTTCTTAGGCGGTTCTTCACCGGTAGACCCAACATTCATTTTGACTTCTGATGTACTTTCTTCCGAAATATTTTCACCGGCAGGAGACAAAGGTTCAGTGTCTTCATCCAACTTTAATTTCTTACGACTTATTTCGTCTTCTGACTTAACTGAAAGTGGCCTTTTCATACTCTTAAACTTATCAATGACTTCACTATTCACACGTAGTCCCGTCCTCCATGGGGCTAATAAATAAAATGCATTTACACATACATTTTTTCATCGTATGAAGCAAACCTAAAACCTTATTAATATTTACAGCATTGATTTTTATTCATACCCATGAGCGGCGCAACTAAAGAAACGTCAAATCTAAACGGCTGCTCCAGTCCAAAATGTTGATATTTCGGACTGTGCATCGTCTGCTCATTCCAAGCATGGCCAAACATGACTTCATTTAGAAATTGAATATTGACTACTGGTTTCTTCCATTCTCTAGCCTTTTGAAATTTCATTCCATCGGCTCTATAAAAAAAAAACTTGTTATTTCACTAAATAGCATTGTTCTAGCTGCTTTAGTTTTCCAATGCATACTTTGCAGCAATCAAGCCATGATGAAGCCTAGAAAAGTAACCCGTTACAGAGGCTCCTAAAATTTGCAACATGGATTGTATTTTTGAAGCATCTTGGTTTCCAAAGCCAGTGAGCGCAAAAGTTAGCCCTTTTAATGGCTTCTCCGTCCTTAGATTCGTAAAAATAGCAAAAGAATTATTAAATTTGTATTATTTTCCCACGATGTGGTTTTTTAGTACACACAGTACAGTACCAGTTTCACTGTGACATAATATGCTCATAAAATTAAATAAAAACACAAATAACATACACAGAAAATGGTGTAGGCAAATGCATAGCACAAAATGGAGGAGACATGGATTTCTTGGAACACACATCACTGAGCCAATAAAGTGTAACCAAACGTTTCCCTTCCCGGAGACATTGTTGAAATTCCGGAAACTTTTGTGTCACGCAAAGGACATGCGTAACACGGGCACAATACTCCTTTTCTATCTCTCCTCCAAATCCTATAACAGACTGACACCATGAGGGGTAATTTAATGGCTCCGCTGCCCAAAACACGCATCCCAACAGAAATCCATTCGGTGGCACTGCAGATCACAAAATTATAACATTTTACTTCAATGCGATTCATAAAACCTCTACAGATTTTTCACACTACACTCACATTTGCTGGCAGTAGCTGGATCATGTCCGTAGAATTGAGTTCTCACTGGACTTAAAGGCAATGCTGGAGATGTCTGAGGAGAGGGATGAGCCCTGTTGACGACTCCTACGTTGCTCACCTGGATCGTTTTAGAACTATTAGTCAAATTGGACAAAGTTCGCCGCTGAACGATGATGTTGTTTGACTGAGAACTTTGTACAGGACTTTGAGGAACAACAATTTGTGAAGAGGGAGAACTAGGAGGAGGCTGAGAGCTGCAGGATAAAGAGGGAGTAGGAGAAGAATGAATAGTAGAAGATACAACTATAGTTCCTCCTACACCACTGGCCCCAGCAGTAGCTGTAGCTGCAGCAACTGCAGTTGCAATTGACACCGGAGCAGATGACCCATGTCCATGAGATCCTCCCAGTCCTTGAATTATGTGTTGCGGGGCAGTGGATGAGGTCAGCTGGACAGATGATGATGGTTGTAACCCCGACGCGGACAGAGGGGCAGGTGGTGGACACATTCCTCCAGCAGTGGTAGTAGTGGAGGTTATGGTTTGACCACTCGCACTTCCTTCAGAGTTCCCTTGAAGCCTATTGCTTAGCAAGTTAGCCAAAGCAGTCTTGGTCTTCGAGTTGACCACTTGAACCTGCGTCACAAAATGTCAATGTCTAGCCATATGCTACATGTTAGTCCGTCAGGTCACTATTGTTTTACATTATTTTTGGGGATTTGTAAATCGCTAATGATTTAGAATTTTAACTCAAAACTGACTGATGAAATAGTTTGGGGCATTGTGAGAATCGGCATAATAAAGAAATGCACCTGTACTAACATATGCCATTTGAGACTTGGAGAAAGTAGTGATATTAGTTCCTCTTGGTAAAAGTACACAAATCTAATGCTTCTAAACAACTTTTTATCAACTTTACTAGATATGTGATTTGGACCACAAAAACTTAACTCGCCTTAAACATAAGATATCTATTATTTGTAAGGGAAGGGAGCAAGATATATTACTATTGTTTTAAATACTTGAGCGTAATTTTTGACGAGTCTTTATCCTATCTTTTAAAAACAATTACAAAATGATTCTATTAATGCCACCAATTCTCTCATTTCGATTAGACGGTATACACATTTAGGGCTTTTTAAAACTTTTTTAAAGCTTAGTAGACTACTGCCTTCCAGTATGGGATGCTTAGAAATGAGATGGGATGAATTCTATGGGATTCTCCATGAAAAAAAAGTTTTGTAGACAAAATCTTGAAATTCACGTCTCTAGTGAAAGAAATGAATACGTTTTTTGTATTCAACAAGTGAACACACACAGTACAATGTAAGAGAAAATTGGATTACGTTCCAGGGAGCTTAAATTGGAATTCTCTAATCCTAGGAATTCAAGATATAAATTTGTCTCATTATGAGTTTGACTCCAAATTAATCAATTGGTGTCTGTGTCTACTAAACCGCAAAAAAGTATTTACTTATTCATGATTCAATGTAATTCATTAAATTTTATATTTGTTCACTTCGATACGCCTTTGATCCTCTGTTATTTGTATTTACTAAACTGACTTAATTATTCGCTTGGTAATTTCAAATTTATCTTTTCTGTTTTACTGGAGGGATAAAAGTGTATGAATTTGTACTGATCCAGTCAAACACGTTAGTAAACATACCATACCATTGCAATGAGTTTACGGTTGCTGGTTAAGGAAAGGACCAAGATTATGACTAGCTAATACTTTAAGCCTCTTAAACCCAAATTTTCATAACTAAATTTTTTATAGGACTGTATATGCTTCGTTCAGAACTATTGTTTAGCCAATCAATTGCACTTCCTAATTCATTCATCACTACTGTTTTCACATTTCTTATCCTAAACATATAGCTGGTATTCACCACAAAAATCTACTTTTTTTAAGGACATGGTACTCACACTACTACTGTAAAAAACAGAAAAAACTATAACACTAAACCAAGGATAAACTATTGTTTGTTTTACGAAAAACGTCATGTCATTCATCATGCTGCTAAAGTCATGCGATCGTGCACTTGATTATCTTTGTCCAAAAATATCACTAATCATATGAGAACAAACAAGACTCCGGAACAAGTAATTAGTAGTACGTAATACGTAAAGTTCGTGCAATTCCAAAGTAATAACGATAGCAATAAATACTTCATGCATTAGCCAGGCAACAAAATGACGGACAAGAAAGGGAGAAAGCAAAATGGTAACTTAATAAAAGCAGTAAATAGAAAGTAGTAAGGAATATGAAAAGTTTAGGAAAAATCCAATGTACTAATCAATGTTTCTAGACGGAAATCAAATCAACACATCGAAGAGTCAGCTTGACACTTTTTCGTAGAAAGACTCAAACTAAAGTAAACAGTATATTGTATATGTATACTTACATACATATACAGCACACAACAGCAAAACTCGGGTTATTCGGCATTCAATAAAATCATAAATCTCGAAAAAAAGAATACATGCATACAAAACTGGAAAATTTAAAAAATATCTGTTACTTACTATCTAACTAAAATACGAACAAACAACATCAGAAATTCACAGGCGATTAATGAATCATGATGAGAAAATCATAAATCACAGCATGCATACATGAATATCAATGATTAATGAATATCAATATGATTACGACAGTGTGAAAACTAGCTTTTAGCTTAATAGACTAGATAAAGATAATGGATAAATATAAACACATACGTATGGAACGCTGCTACTTGGAGGAGCCCCAGCATTTGGTTGCTGGGTACGCACAGTCCATTGCTGGGATTGCACATTTTGTTGAGGAGGTTGACCATCCGAGGGATGTTGAGGCCTCGGTGTCAAAAACTGTGGTTGCCCAGGTCCTGGTGCAACCATCCTAGCACTCCATTGCCCCGATTGCTGTGAAGGTTGCTGAAGTACAGTCACTTTCTGAGGAGATGATTGCCCTTGTTGCTGCTGAAGAATTATTTGAGATCTCGGCACAAGTCCAATGTTCTGATTCCCTTGATGAACAACTAAATGTCTAACAATTTTCTGCTGCTGGGAACCCGGTTGCTGCTGTTGGGCAACTTGAGGTGTAAAAATCTGCTGGGTTCTGACAATAGCAGCAGAAGTTGGTAACTGTTGTGATTGACCCATAGCTCTCGGCTGAGGAACGAATTTCTGAACTCCTAGTCCGGGTCCCTGACCTGGCTGCACAATCTTTTGAGGACTCATTAACTGCTGACTATTATTCTGCTGCTGAATCAGCACTTGTTGCTGTTGCTGAGGTTTTTGCTGCTGAACCAATAACTGTGATGTTATCAACTGGGAATGTTGTTGAGGAGCTTGCTGGGGTCCAGGCCCAGCTACCACTATTGTCTGATGACCTTGTGGCGTATTAATGCCAACAACATGTTGTTGACCGTCTTGTGTAGTGGTCATAGCACCAGCTTGGCCTGCATTTTGCTGTTGATTCATTTGTTGTTGACGGATCATCATTTCCCTGCGCAGATGCTCTTCTCTATTTCTCTGAGCCAGCTTTTGGACTAATAGAGTCCTCTGTTGCTGATCCATTTGAAGCCACTGTTGTTTAATTTGGGGATCCATTTGAATTTGACGAATAATCTCCATTTGCTGTTGCTGTGTCCATTGAGGAGATGGCCTAGGTCCTAACTGCACTTTAGGGCCTGCTTGCCCCTGCACAGACTGCTGTTGTTGTGGTCTCGGTTGGTTATGCTGAATGACAACATTGTAAGAAGGTGCTTGCCCAGTTCCATGTTGAGTAGTGGGTTGCTGCTGCTGTTGTTGTTGTTGCTGTGGAGGAGCTTGTTGCTGTTGCAATTGCTGCTGAAATTGAGGTTGTACAGACACAGGAAGCCGTGTTTGTTGCACCGTATGAAATAATTGTCCTTGCGACATTGTTGTGATATGAATCTGCTGCTGTTGTTGGGAAGGGGGGCCTTGACCTCTGAATACAGTACCACCACCTGGTTGAGCAGTAGTAGCTGTCCCTTGAACTTGGAACTGGGGTTTTTGCTGATTCAACATAACTTGTTGCTGAGATCGATTTTGAATAATTTGTAATTGTACATTCCCCTGAGTGTTCTGTTGCAATTGGATCTGTTGGGGTGCTTGAACTCCCGCTTGGGATTGCTGCTGAGGATTTTGAGATTGACTTTGAAGCAAATGCTGACTCACTGGTAACTGATTGGGTGGAACTTGAAGTGGCTGAGGGGACTGCAACTGTTGTTGTACAACTTGGGGTCCAGGTAAAGTTTGATTGGACTGAAGGATTTGAGAACCTTGAGCTTGCTGAGCATTAAAAGATTGAGAGGTTTGTTGAAGTTGCTGCTGGGATGCGTGCAACTGCTGTTGAGATCCTTGTGGAAATCCAGCTTGTACTTGATTTGGCATTTGACCATGTTGTAGTTGTTGCTGTTGTTGAGGATTTTGACTTAGAAGTTGACCACGCTGCTGCATT
>Ga0210040_10001714_pt1 | contig 32512 bp, 38 predicted proteins | sample CryGeyCG12114_NA_FD_185462 | JGI IMG/M metagenome (GOLD analysis project Ga0210040, IMG submission 185462) | Groundwater microbial communities from aquifer - Crystal Geyser CG19_WC_8/21/14_NA (SPAdes) (version 2) | ecosystem: Environmental > Aquatic > Deep subsurface > Groundwater | place: USA...
ACCTGCACGTCACCGTCGACACCGAGTCCGGTGTCAAGGAGATCCTCAAGGGGGTCGACCTGACCATCCGGTCCGGGGAGACGCACGCCATCATGGGCCCGAACGGCTCCGGCAAGTCCACCCTGGCGTACTCGATCGCCGGGCACCCGAAGTACACGATCACCTCCGGCAGCGTCACCCTGGACGGTGAGGACCTGCTCGCCCTCAGCGTGGACGAGCGGGCGCGGGCCGGCATGTTCCTGGCCATGCAGTACCCCGTCGAGGTGCCGGGCGTCTCGGTGGCCAACTTCCTGCGCACGGCCAAGACCGCCGTCGACGGCCAGGCGCCGAAGCTGCGCTCCTGGGTCAAGGACGTCAACACCGCGATGGCCAAGGTCCAGATGGACCCGGAGTTCGCCAACCGCAGCGTCAACGAGGGGTTCTCGGGCGGGGAGAAGAAGCGGCACGAGATCGTCCAGCTCGAGCTGCTCAACCCGAAGTTCGCGATCCTCGACGAGACCGACTCCGGCCTCGACATCGACGCGCTCCGGATCGTCTCCGAGGGCGTCAACCGCTACTCGGCCCAGGGCGACCGCGGCGTGCTGCTGATCACCCACTACACGCGCATCCTGCGCTACATCAAGCCCGACTTCGTCCACGTGTTCGTCGCCGGCCGGGTGGCCGAGCAGGGCGGCCAGGAGCTGGCCGAGCGCCTCGAGGTCGAGGGCTACGACCGCTACGTCAAGGCTGCCGCTGCAGCGACCGCCGGAGCGGACCAGGCATGACCACCCGACGGAGTGAGGCCTGATGACCACCGAGGCGGAGACCGCCACCCGGCTGCCCGAGTACGCCCTGACCGTCCCGGTCGAGGACGGCCCGCTCGGGTTGGTCGACGATCCGATCCCGTTCGACGTCGAGGCGATCCGGGCCGACTTCCCGATCCTCGAGCGGATGACGGCGGAGGGGCCGCTGGTCTACCTCGACAGCGCCAACACCTCGCAGAAGCCGCGGGTGGTCGTCGAGGCGATCGAGGACCACTACCTCAACCACAACGCCAACGTGGCCCGGGCGATGCACCTGCTCGGGGCCGAGGCGACCGAGGCGTTCGAGGGGGCGCGGGCCACCCTCGCGCAGTTCATCGGGGCCACCCGCTCGGAGGAGGTGGTGTTCACCAAGAACGCCTCCGAGGCCCTCAACCTGTGCGCCCACACCCTCGGGTCGCGGCTGCGGCCGGGCGACGAGATCGTCGTCTCGGTGATGGAGCACCACTCCAACCTGGTCCCGTGGCAGATGCTGGCCCAGCGGACCGGCGCCGTGCTGCGCTGGTACGACGTCACCGAGGAGGGCCGCCTCGACCTCGAGGCCGCCGCCCGTGACGGGCTGGTCAACGAGCGGACCAAGATCGTCTCCGTCGCCTACGTGTCCAACGTGCTCGGCACCATCAACCCGGTGACCGAGATCGCCGCGGCCGCGCACGCCGTCGGCGCGGTGCTGGTGCTGGACGCGTCGCAGGCCGTCCCGCAGATGCCCGTCGACGTGACCGCCCTCGGGGCCGACCTGCTGGTCTTCACCGGGCACAAGATGGTCGGCCCGACCGGCATCGGCGTGCTCTGGGGCCGCTACGAGCTGCTCGCCGACCTGCCGCCGTTCCTCGGTGGCGGGGAGATGATCGAGGTCGTGAAGATGAGCGGCTCGACCTACGCGCCGCCGCCCTACCGCTTCGAGGCGGGCACGCCGCCCATCGCCCAGGCCGTCGGCCTGGCCACCGCGGCGAGCTACCTGACCGCGATCGGCATGGACCAGGTCGCCGCCCACGAGCAGGAGATCACCGCCTACGCCCTCGCCGGGCTGGCCACCGTGCCGGGCCTGCGGGTGATCGGCCCGGCCGAGCCGGTCGACCGCGGCGGCGCGGTCTCGTTCACCCTCACCGACGCCAGCGGCGACCAGGTCCACCCGCACGACGTCGGCCAGCTGCTGGACTCCAAGGGGATCGCCGTCCGCGGCGGGCACCACTGCGCCCGGCCGCTGCACGAGCGGTTCGGGGTGCAGTCCTCGACCCGCGCGTCGTTCTACCTCTACACGACGACGGGTGAGGTCGACGCCCTGGTCGAGGGGCTGCACCACACCCTGAGGTTCTTCGGTCGCGGCCCGGCCGCGGCAGGACCAGGAAGGACACGATGAAGGTCGACGACCTGTACCAGGAGATCATCCTGGACCACTACCGGGCCAAGCACCACAGCGGTCTGCGCGACCCGTACGAGGCCGAGGTGCACCACGTGAACCCCAGCTGCGGGGACGAGGTGACGCTGCGGGTGCACCTGGACGGGGGCACCGTCTCCGACGTCTCGTACGAGGGCGCGGGCTGCTCGATCTCCCAGGCCTCCACCTCGGTGATGAGCGACCTGGTGATCGGCCACCCCGTCGAGCACGGGCTGGAGCTGCACCAGGAGTTCCTGGAGCTGATGCAGAGCAAGGGCGCGCTGGTCCCCGACGAGGACCGGCTGGAGGACGGGATCGCCTTCGCCGGCGTCTCCAAGTTCCCGGCCCGGGTCAAGTGCGCGCTGCTCGGCTGGTCGGCGTTCAAGGACGCCGCCCTGCGCGCCCAGGCCGACCGCCTGCCCGAGGACCACCCGTCCGACCAGACGCACGACCACGAGGGAGCTGCACGATGACCGACACCCAGACCGACCCCACCCAGGCCGTCGCACGGCCCTCCGACCTGGTCAGCGACCAGCTGCCGGACGCCGACGCCGCCTGGAGCGCCCGTCCCTCCGTCGAGGACCTGACCGAGGCGCTCAAGGACGTCGTCGACCCCGAGCTCGGGATCAACGTCGTCGACCTCGGCCTGATCTACGACCTGCACCTCGAGGACGACAACACCCTGACCATCGACATGACGCTGACCTCGGCGGCCTGCCCGCTGACCGAGGTCATCGAGGACCAGGTCGGCACCGCCCTCGAGGGCCTGGTCGGCTCCTTCGTCATCAACTGGGTCTGGATGCCGCCGTGGGGCCTGGAGAAGATCACCGACGACGGCCGCGACCAGCTGCGCGCCCTCGGCTTCAACGTCTGAGTCCTGCTCCTGGTGGTGGTTCCGCTGGGGCCGGGAGGGGGAGGGGCCGGCCGCGAAAACCTGCCCCTCCTGACCGTCTACGGGCTCAGCCGGACCAGGGCCCGGGTTCCAGGCATCTCAGGTTTACGCACCGGCCCTCCCCCTCCCCGACCCCAGCTCCGTCGGCGGGCGGAAGCAGGTCCGGCGTCGGGGTCGGGGCGCAGCCGGTCCCGACCTGGCCGGTGCTCTCTCCGGCGCTGGGATGTTCTGCTCCGCTCACCTCCCTGCCCGGGTGCGGGACTGACCTGGTCGCTTCAGAGCAGTTGGGGTGGGGCCGGGACGGTCGATCCCTCCTGAGCCACCTCGGAACTCCGTGGTAGCGGCAGGGTGACCAGCCTTCGCGACCACGGGGTGCCGCGGACTTTCTCGGCACCGACGCGCGTTGTGCCACGAAGGCGGGGTGAGCGGACGGTGGGGGCCGGCCGGAAAACCTAAGATGCTTGTATCCCGCGCCCGACGCCGCCGCGGATGGCGGGACTCCTGAGGGGCAGGTTTTCCGGCCGGCCCCCACCGGCAGCCCGCCCCGCCGGACCCAGCCCACCCCGCACGAGCAGACGAAGAAAGTCAGACGAGAACACCATGTTGGTCGCGAAGGATGTCGAGGTGCGCGCGGGAGCGCGGCTTCTGTTGTCGGGGGTCTCGTTCCAGGTCGCGGCCGGGGACAAGATCGGGCTGGTCGGGCGGAACGGGGCGGGCAAGACCACGCTGACCAAGATCCTGTCCGGCGAGGCGCACCCGGCGTCGGGGACGATCACCCGGGGCGGTGAGGTGGGCTACCTGCCGCAGGACCCGCGGACCGGGGACCTGGACACCCTGGCCAAGGACCGCATCCTGGCCGCGCGCGGCCTCGACACCGTGATCGAGCGGCTGAACCGGGCCGGGATGGCCATGGGCGACGAGTCCGACGCCGTCCGGGACAAGGCGATGAGCTCCTACGCCCGGGCCGAGGCCGAGCTGGCCGCGGCCGGCGGCTACGCGGCCGAGGCGGAGGCCGCTCGGATCGCCAGCAACCTCGGGCTGGCCGACCGCGTCCTGCACCAGCCGCTGCACACGCTCTCCGGCGGCCAGCGCCGCCGGGTCGAGCTGGCCCGGATCCTGTTCTCCGGGGCGCAGACGATGCTGCTCGACGAGCCCACCAACCACCTGGACGCGGACTCGATCATCTGGCTGCGCTCGTTCCTGCAGAACCACTCGGGCGGGCTGCTGGTGATCAGCCACGACGTGGGCCTGCTGGAGCAGACGGTCAACAAGGTGTTCCACCTCGACGCCAACCGCTCCGAGCTCGACGTCTACGCGATGGACTGGAAGCGGTACCTGCAGCAGCGCGAGACCGACGAGAAGCGCCGTCGCCGCGAGCGGCAGAACGCCGAGAAGAAGGCCGACACGCTGATGGCCCAGGCTGACAAGATGCGGGCCAAGGCCACCAAGGCGGTCGCCGCGCAGAACATGGCCAAGCGGGCCGAGAAGCTGATGTCGGGTCTGGAGGCCGTACGGGCCCAGGACAAGGTGGCCAAGATCAGGTTCCCGGAGCCGGCGCCGTGCGGGAAGACGCCGTTGATGGCCGAGGACCTCAGCAAGAGCTACGGGTCGCTGGAGATCTTCACCGGTGTCGACCTGGCCATCGACAAGGGCAGCCAGGTGGTCATCCTCGGGCTGAACGGTGCGGGCAAGACGACCCTGCTGCGGATCCTCGCGGGCGTGGAGGCCTCCGACACCGGTGGGGTGCGTCCCGGGCACGGGCTGCGGCTGGGCTACTACGCGCAGGAGCACGAGACCCTGGACACCTCGCGCTCGGTGCTGGAGAACATGAAGACCGCGGCTCCGGAGCTGAACGACACCGACGTCCGCAAGGTGCTCGGCTCGTTCCTGTTCACCGGCGACGACGTGGAGAAGCCGGCCTCGGTGCTCTCGGGTGGGGAGAAGACCCGGCTCGCGCTGGCCGCGCTGGTCGTCTCCAGCGCCAACGTGCTGCTGCTGGACGAGCCCACCAACAACCTGGACCCGGCGTCGCGTGCCGAGGTGCTGGCGGCGATCAAGACCTACGCCGGCGCCGTGGTGCTGGTGACCCACGACGAGGGCGCGGTGGACGCGCTCGACCCCGACCGCGTCCTGCTGCTGCCCGACGGCGTGGAGGACCTCTGGAACCCGCAGTACGCCGAGCTCGTCTCCCTGGCCTGACCGCGCCGCCCGCCCGTTGATCATGGTCGCGCCTGCCCGTGCAGGCCGCCGCGCCCGATGATCACGTTGTGTGATCATGACTGCGACCGGGTCGTCGGCCGACGACCCTCGAGCACAGGAGGCGGAGTGGCGGGAGCGCTGGCGAAGGGGATCCGGATCACCGGGACGCAGCGGGGGGAGCTGGCCACCGAGCTCGGCCGCCGCTACACCGCGGGCGAGAGCATCCGGGCCATCGCCGAGGACACCGGCCGCTCGTTCGGCTTCGTGCACGGCCTGGTCAAGGAGTCCGGCGCCGGCCTCCGCGGCCGCGGCGGCGCCACCCGGGGACCGGGTGCCCGCACGGCGACCACGCGCCCGACCACCGAGGCCGCGGGGACGAACGGCGCGGCTCCCAGCGCGCAGGCACTCGCCAGGCGCGGCGAGGAGGACGGGAGCCCCGAGCAGGCGGCGCCCGAGGGCGGCCACGAGAAGAGCGCCCACAAGAAGAGCTCCCACGTGAAGGGCGCCCACAAGAAGGACGCGCAGGCAGCCGCCAAGAAGGACGGCAGGAAGAGCGGCAAGAAGGACGCGGGGAAGGGCAAGAAGCGCTGACCGCACCGGATCGCCCGGCCGAGCAGGGGCCGGCGGCGGCGCACGCCCGCCGGCTGCCCGGTGGGGTGACGGTGGTGAGCGGGGACCGGCTGGTCACGGTCTGGCTGGACCGCCCGGAGGTGCGCAACGCGCAGAGCTTCCACACCTGGGCGTCGCTGGCCACCGTGGCCGACGAGCTGGGCCCGACCGTCCAGGTCGTGCTGCTCCGGGGCCGCGGGCCGGACTTCAGCGCCGGGCTGGACCTGCGCCAGCTGCGGCCGGGCGGCACCGACGAGGGGTCGGTGGCCGACCTGCTGGCCGGGGACGATGCGTCGGTGGCCGAGGCCATCGCCGGCTTCCAGCGGGCGTTCAGCGGCTGGCGCCAGGTGCCCGCGGTCGTGGTCGCCGTGCTGCAGGGCCGGGCTGTGGGGGCGGGTCTCCAGCTGGCCCTGGCCGCCGACCTGCGGCTGGCGGCGCCGGACGCCGTGCTCGTCGCCGCGGAGTCGACGCTCGGCCTGGTGCCCGACCTCGGCGGCACCGCCCGGCTGGTCGAGCTGGCCGGCTACCCGGCCGCCCTCGAGCTCACCCTGACCGCCCGTCCGGTCCCGGCGGCGGAGGCGCTGCGGTTGGGCCTGCTGACTAGGCTGGCCCCGCCCGGGGGGCTCGAGGACGCCGTCCAGTCGCTGGTCGCGGAGCTGCTCGCCCTGCCTCTGGCGGTCAGCCGGGCGACGAAGCTGCTGCTGGCCGGAGCCGTCGGCCGTGACGTCGAGGCCCAGCTGGTGGCCGAGCGCCAGACCCAGGTCGCCCTGCTGCGCCGGCTCGCCGCGGCACCAGCACGTCCCAGCGAGGAGCCGGCCCCGGGGTAGCAGCGCGCCGCACCCGGTCAGGAAGGAAGTACCCATGTCGATGCGGTCCGGAGCGGCGCTGATGCGCCGCATGTCGCAGGACCCCGAGGTCGCCCAGCACCGGCTGACCCACGGGGTGCTGCGCCGCATCGTCCGCTTCGCCCGGCCGTACCGGCGACTGATCGTGCTGTTCGTCTCCCTGATCGTCGTCGGCTCGGCGCTGCCCGTCGTCCAGCCCCTGCTGTTCCGCGAGATCATCGACCGCGGCGTGCTGCAGGGCAACCGCCCGCTGCTGGTGCGGCTGGCGGTCACCCTGGCCGTGCTGGCGGTGGTGCAGGCCGGGCTGAGCCTGGTGCAGCGCTGGTGCTCGGCCAAGATCGGCGAGGGGCTGATCTACGACCTGCGCACCCAGGTGTTCGACCACGTCGTGCAGATGCCCGTCGCGTTCTTCACCCGCACCCAGACCGGCAAGCTGGTCTCCCGCCTGAACTCTGACGTGATCGGCGCCCAGCAGGCCTTCACCTCGACGCTGTCCACGGTGATCTCCAACGTGATCAGCCTGCTGCTGGTCCTGGTGGCCATGACGGTGCTCAGCTGGCAGCTCACCGTCGCTGCGCTGGTCCTGCTGCCGGTCTTCCTGGTCCCGGCCCGGATCGTCGGGGCCAAGCTCGCCGGGCTGACCCGGCAGCAGATGCAGCTGAACGGGGACCTGTCGGCGACGATGACCGAGCGCTTCGGCGTCTCCGGCGCGCTGCTGGTCACCCTGTTCGGCCGCCGCGCGGAGGAGCACGACCGCTTCGCCGAGCGGGCCGGGGCGGTCCGCGACATCTCGGTCCGGATCGCCATGAACGGCCGGTTCTTCATCACCTCCCTCGGCCTGGTCGCCGCACTGGCCACCGCGCTGGTCTACGGCGTCGGCGGCTCGCTGGCCATCGACGGCGCGCTCACCGTGGGCACGCTGACCGCCCTGGCTGCGCTGCTCGGCCAGCTCTACGGCCCGCTGACCAGCCTCACCAACCTGCGGATCGACGTGATGAACGCCCTGGTCAGCTTCGACCGGGTCTTCGAGGTGCTCGACCTGCGGCCGATGATCGACGACGCCCCCGAAGCCCGCCCGGTCACCGGACCGGCCTCGGTCACCTTCGAGGGCGTCAGCTTCCGCTACCCGAGCCCGGCCGAGGTCTCGCTGGCCAGCCTGGAGTCGGTGGCCACGACGGAGCAGCGGCTCAACGCCGAGGTGCTGCACGACGTGTCCTTCACCGTCGAGCCGGGCCAGACCGTCGCCGTCGTCGGCCGCTCGGGCGGCGGCAAGACCACCATGACCCACCTGGTGGCCCGGCTCTACGACGTGGCCCAGGGCAGCGTCCGGGTCGGCGGGGTCGACGTGCGCGAGCTGGAGCTGGCCTCCCTGCGCCGGTTCGTCGGCTACGTCACCCAGGACGCCCACATGTTCCACGACACCATCGCGGCGAACCTGCGCTACGCCGACCCGCACGCCAGCGACGAGCGGATCTGGGCGGCGCTGGAGGCGGCGCAGATCCGCGAGCTGGTCGAGGAGCTGCCGGACGGCCTGCAGACCCTGGTGGGGGAGCGCGGCTACCGGCTCTCCGGCGGCGAGCGGCAGCGGCTGGCCATCGCGCGGCTGCTGCTCAAGGCCCCGCCGGTGGTCGTGCTGGACGAGGCCACCGCCCACCTGGACTCCGAGTCCGAGGCAGCCGTCCAGCGGGCCCTGGACACGGCCATGCAGGGCCGGACCAGCCTGGTGATCGCGCACCGGCTCTCCACCATCCGCGACGCCGACCTGATCCTGGTCGTCGACCACGGCCGGATCGTCCAGCAGGGCCGGCACGGGGAGCTGCTGGCCGAGGGCGGGCTGTACGCCGAGCTCTACCGCACCCAGTTCGCGCCGCCGGTCGCGGGCAGCACCCCGCTCAGCCAGGACGGGGAGCCGGTCAGCGCCTGAGGGCCCAGCTGCTGACGGCGACCGCCACGGTCACCTCCGTGCTCTCGTCCAGCCGGGCCACCCGGGCGGAGCGGTCCGCGGCGTCCAGGTGGAAGGCGTTCGGCCCCATGGCCACCAGGTCGGCGACCACGGCGTGGGTCCAGGTGGCGCGCTCGACCACCGTCCGCTCCGCCACCGGCGCGAAGTCCGCGGCCAGCGCCTCGGCCAGCCGCTCCTGCTTGTCCTCGCCCACGTCGAGCAGCCCGAGCGCGTGGCGCAGCTCGACCAGGTGGTCGGGGAGCGGGCTGACCACCACGAGCACCCCGTCCGGGCGGAGGACGCGGGCGAACTCGCCGGGGTTGCGCGGCGCGAAGACGCTGGTGACGACGTCCAGCGCGGCGTCGGCGACGGGCAGGGGCTGCCAGGTGTCGGCCACCACCGCGGCCACCCGGGGGTGTGCCCGCGCCGCCCGGCGGGCCGCCGCGGCGGAGATGTCCAGGGCGACACCGCGGCCGGGCAGCGCGTCCACCAGGGCGGCCAGGTACCAGCCGCTCCCGGCTCCCGCCTCGAGGACGGACAGCAGGCCGGACGACTGCCCGCGGACGCTGCGCAGGCCGGCCCGGACGGACGCGGTCAGGGCGTCGGCCACGGCGCGGTAGTGACCGGCGCCGAGGAAACGCTCCCGGGCGGCCACCATCTCGGCGGTGTCGGCGTGCCGGGGCTGGCGACCCTGCAGCAGGTTCAGGTGGCCCTGGCGGGCCAGGTCGAAGCGGTGGCCGTGCGGGCAGCGGACCGACGGCCCGTCCGCGGTCAGCGGCAGCCGGCAGACCGGGCAGCGGAGGAGGTCCAGGACCCCGGCGACGGGCACGGGTCAGGACCGCGCCGCGGGCGGCGGGTGCCCGGCGCCGGCCCGGCTGCGGCTCACAGGGACCGCAGGGCGCCGCCCTCGACCGGGAGGACGCAGCCGGTGAGGTAGGACGCGGCGGGGGAGAGCGCGAACGCGGCGACCCGGCCGAACTCGGCGGAGGTGCCGGAGCGGCGCAGCGGGATGGTCGCCTCGGCGGCGCGGGCGGCGGCGGCGGGGTCGTCGCTGCGGGCGTCCAGGCTGCGCACCCGGTCGGTGGTGATCCGGCCCGGCATCAGCCCGACCACCCGGGTGCCGTCCGGGCCCAGCTCGTCGGCCAGCTGCTTCACCAGCATGCCGAGGCCGGGCCGCAGCCCGTTGGAGGCGGCGAGCCCGGCGATCGGCGACCTGACGGAGGTGGAGAGCACCCAGGCGAGGGCGAGGTCGGACGCGGTGCCGCGGTCCAGGACCGCGTCGGTGACCCGCAGGGCGGGCAGGAAGACGGTGTCGAAGGCTCCGCGCCACTGCTCTTCGGTGGTGGCGCGGACGGTGCCGGCCGGCGGCCCGCCCACGCTGACCAGGGCGCCGTCCAGCCGGCCGAACGCCTCCAGGGCGGCGTCCGCGGCGCCGGCGGCGGTGGCCGGCTCGGCCACGTCGGCGGTCAGGGTCACCGCCCGCGGAGCGGCCGCACCGGTGTTCAGCCGGTCCGCGAGCTCGCGCAGCGCGTCGGCCCGCCGGGCCACCAGCACCACGCGCGCCCCCTCGGCGACCAGCACCTCTGCGGTGGCCCCACCGAGCCCCGAGCTGGCGGCGGTGACGACGAAGACGCGGTCGTGCAGGCCCAGGTCCATGGCGCGATCCTGGCACACCGTCCCGGTCGCCGCCCCCGTCCGGCTCGTCGTCGCCAGGGGCACGCCCACCGGAGTGGGCGGTGCGTGTCAAGCCGCGGCCGCGCTCAGCCCGCCCGGTCGAGCACCCGTCGCCGCAGGAGCGGGACACCGGACCCGGCCAGCTCGTCGAGCAGGGCCGGGCGGCCGGTCACAGCCAGGACCAGGGCCTCGCTGGTGCCCCCTGGCCGGCGCGAGGTCCAGGAGGGGCCGGACGCCCGAGGGTCAGACGGCGGCGGACACCTGCTCGTGCTCGGGAGCGGTGGCCTCGTCCTCCCGGCGGGCGCGCAGGTCGCCGCGGATGAAGACCACGACCCCGGCCAGCCCGATGCCGGCGAACATGAACCACTGGACGGCGTACCAGAAGTGCGGCCCGTCGGAGATCTCCGGCAGCTGCACCGGGACGAACCCGCCGCTCTGCGGGGGGTCGACGCTGAGCAGGCCGATGTAGCCGTTGACCACGGGGTAGGGCAGCGTCGCGGCGATCGACCCGGAGTCGATCGAGCGCATCTGCCCGTCGACCGGACGGCTGGAGGAGGTCCGGCCCCGCTCGTCGCGGCGGACGTGACCGACGACGGTCACCACCCCCGAGGGGGGCGCGGGGATCACCGCGGGGATCGGCTGGCCCTGGTCCAGGGCCACGAATCCCCGGTCCACCAGCACCGCGCCGCTGCTCGTGCGCAGCGGGGTGACGACCTCGTAGCCGTTCGCGCCGCCGTTGCTGCGGTAGCGCAGCAGGTACTGGTGCTCGGCGTCGAAGGTGCCGCGCGCCTCGGCCCGCTGGAACTGGTCGGGGTCGCCGAGCCGGTGGGTGAACACCTGCTCGTAGGGCACCACCGGCCTGGCCTCGTTGGCCAGGGTCTCCACGTTGCGCTGCTGGCGCTGGTGCAGGCGGTCCAGCTGCCACTCGCCGAGGTTGACGAACGCCGTGCCCAGGACGGCCACGAAGACGATCAGCAGGGTCCAGCGGACCCACAGGCGACGCACGCCCCCAGGCTACGCGCCGCCGCGGGACCTGGGCGGGGCGAGCGCGCGCGCCCGGCCCGGGTGTGGCCCAGGGTGCGGGTCAGGCGGGACCGGCGAGGAGGTCGGTGACCGCGGTCGCCGTCTCGGGCAGCGCGGCTCCCCGGCCCACGGCCACCCCGGCGAGGAAGGTGGTCAGCGGCGCGGCCACCCGCTCCACCTCGTGGGCGGAGTCGCGGGCCAGGTCGAGCAGGATCGTCACCGTCTCCTCGTCGAGCGCCTGGTCGGCGACTCCCAGCCGCTCGGCCACCGCGGCCAGCCACGTGGTCAGGTCCATCTCGGTACCTCCTCGCCCGCAGGCGTGCTGGGAGTGCGGTCCGGGGCCGCCCGCCCGGTCGGCCCCTTCCCGGGAGCCGGCGGCGGTGCCGTGGTGGGGCGGCGGTTGCGTCCGGTGCCAGGATGATCGCATGGGACGAGTGACACGCCTGCACCCGGTGGTACGCCTCCGGGTGGGCGACGACGGGGCCGACCAGGCCGTACGGCGCACCGACACGCTCGCGGTGGAGGAGCCGCTGGAGATCCGGTTGGACGGCGAGTCCTTCCTGGTCACCATGCGCACCCCGGGCGACGACATCGACCTGGTGCACGGGCTGCTGCACAGCGAGGGTGTGATCGCCCGGACCGAGGACATCGCCGGGGCGCGCTACTGCGACGGCGTCGGGCCGGACGGGCTGAACACCTACAACGTGCTCGACGTGACGCTGGCGGCCGGGGTCGAGCGCCCCGACCCCGAGCTCCGCCGCAACGTGGTGACCACGAGCGCCTGCGGTGTCTGCGGCACCACCAGCATCGACCAGGTGGTGCGCCAGACCTGCCACCCGCTGGACGTCGGGCTGCGGGTCCCGGCCGAGCTGGTCCTCTCCGCGCCCGACCGGCTGCGCGAGGAGCAGAAGGCCTTCGCCAAGACGGGCGGGCTGCACGCGGCCGGGCTGATGACGCCGGACGGCGTGGTGGTCTGCGCCCGCGAGGACGTGGGCCGGCACAACGCCGTGGACAAGGTCGTCGGCTGGGCGCTGCGCCAGGGGATGCTGCCGCTGAGCCAGCTGATCCTGGTGGTCTCGGGCCGTGCCTCCTTCGAGCTGACCCAGAAGGCGGTGCTCGCCGGGATCCCGCTGATGGCGGCCGTCTCGGCCCCCAGCTCGCTGGCCGCCGAGCTCGCCACCGAGGCGGGGCTGACCCTCGTCGGGTTCGTCCGGGGGCAGACGATGAACATCTACTCCCACCCGGATCGGGTCAAGATCTCCGCCGACCCCGGCTGATCCATGGGTTAAAGTTCAACCAACTCGATCAGAAGGTGAACTCATGGGCAAGGCAAGCGACTTCGGTCTGTTGATCATCCGGCTCGGCGTCGGGGCGGCCGTGGCCGCGCACGGCGCCCAGAAGCTGCTCGGCTCCTTCGGCGGCGGTGGCGTCAAGGGCACCGGGGCGTTCTTCGACTCCGCCGGCTTCGTGCCCGGCGAGCGCAACGCGCAGCTGGCCGGTCTGGCCGAGCTGGGCGGCGGGGCCCTGATCGCGGTGGGCCTGGCCAGCGGCCCGGCCGGTGCCGCCGTGGCCGGCAACATGCTGGTGGCGAGCTCGACGCACGCCGAGAACGGCTTCTTCGCGATGGGCGGCGGCTACGAGCTGCCCGCCACCTACGGCCTGATCGGTGCCGCGGTGGCCCTCAGCGGGCCCGGCACCTGGTCGCTGGACGCGCTGACGCGGCACAAGCTGAACAAGCCCTGGATGCGGCTGTTCGCGCTGGCCTCGGCCGGGGCGTCGGCGTACTACCTGATCGACCAGCGGCAGAAGCTGCTGGCCGACCGCGCCTCCTCGATCCCCGCCGCGGAGCCGGCCGCCGACGCCGCCGAGGCGCCGCAGGCCACCGACTCCGGGGCCCCGCAGTCCAGCGCGTCCTGACGTCACCGGCTCCGGCCGGGACCGCCACCGGCGGGCACTCTCCTACCAGGGGTGCCCGCCGGTGGCGGTCGTGCGTCGGGGGCGGCGTCAGCGGCCGCCGCGCAGCTGCGAGCCGTAGACCGCGGCCTGGGTGCGGCGCTGCATGCCGAGCTTGGTGAGCAGGATCGACACGTAGTTCTTCACCGTCTTCTCGGCGAGGAAGAGCGTCTCGCCGATCTGCCGGTTGGTGTAGCCGTCGGTGATCAGGTCCAGGATCTCCTTCTCCCGCGGCGTCAGCGCGTCCAGCTTGGAGACCTCGCGGACCGGGTTGCGCAGCCGGTCCAGCAGCTTCTGGGTGACGGCCGGGTCGATCAGCGACCGTCCCTGGGCGACCTGGCGGATGCCCGCCACCAGGCTCGAGCCGCCCACCTCCTTCAGCAGGTAGCCCGAGGCGCCGGCCATGATCGCGGCGAACAGCGCCTCGTCGTCGTCGAAGGAGGTGAGGATCAGGCAGCGGATCTCCGGGTGCGTGGAGCGGATCTCCCGGCAGACGTCGATCCCGCTGCCGTCGGGGAGCCTGCCGTCGAGCAGGGCCACGTCCGGCCTCGCGCCGGGGATGCGTCGCAGCGCCTCGGCGGCCGTGCTCGCCTCGCCGACGACGGTGATGTTCGGTTCGGACTTGAGGAGGTCGACCAGACCTCGCCGGACCAGCTCGTGGTCGTCCATCAGGAAGATCCGGATGTCGTCCTGGATCTCGTTCACAGTGGTATCGCCCATGTCAGTGACAGGCCGCCTTCCGTCATCTCGTCGATGCTGAGCCGCCCCCCGTACCGCTCCGCCCTGCGTCCCAGGTTGTCCAGGCCGCTCCGTCGTGTGCTCGCCCCGAGCCCGACCCCGTCGTCAGCCACCGCCAGCGCCAGGGTCGTGCCGTCGGTCCGGACGCCCACCTCGACGCGCGAGGCCCGGGCGTACTTGCTGACGTTGGTGAGGGCCTCGCGCAGGACCGCCTCGACGTCGCGGACCAGGCCGGCCTCGGCCGGCCAGTCCAGCGGTCCGTCGAGCCGCAGGTCGACCGGCAGGTCGAGGGCGAGCCGCAGCTCCTCGACGAGGTCCTCGACCACCGTGGCCAGCGAGCGGGCCGTGGGCGGGGCGGCGAGCAGCGTGAAGATCGAGGAGCGGATCTGGCGGATCGTCTCGTCGACCTCCTGGACGCCGCGCTCGAGCCGCTGCCGGATCGCGGGCTCGCGCACCTCCTGCGCCAGCGCCTGCACCCCCGTCCCGATCCCGACCAGCCGCTGCACCACGTCCCCGTGCAGGGCCTGGGCGATCTGGTCGCGCTGCTCCATGCCGCTCAGCCGCTGGCGGTCCGTCCGCGCCTCGACGAGCTGCACCGCCACCGCGGCCTGGCCCGCGAACGTCTCGGCCATCCGCAGCTCGGCCTGGGTGAAGGGGAGGGCGCCGGGCCGGCGTGCGGTGAGGATCGCTCCCTGGCTGCGGGTGCCCCCGCCCAGCGGCAGCGCCAGCAGCGGTCCGAGGGGCGCCAGCGTGGCGAGGTCGGCCTCGGGGCCGGTGCCGGTCCGCTGCAGGTCGGCGTGCAGCCCGCGGCCGAGGTCCATCGCCTGCTGGGTCATGCTGCCCTCGCTGGGCAGGACGAGACCGTGCAGCGCAGCGGCGCCGGCTCCCTCGGCGGCGACGATGGCCAGCGTCGTCCCGCCCTCCTGGGGCACCACCAGGGCCGCGGTGTCCCCGTCGAGCAGGGTCCGGACCACCGAGACGATCCGCTGCAGCACCGCGCTGGCGTCATCCTGGCAGCCCAGCAGGTACTGGCTGAGGTCGGCGGCCGCCCGCAGCCAGTCCTGGCGGCGGCGGGACTCCTCGTAGAGCAGGGCGTTCTCGATGGCGATGCCGGCCGTGGCCACCAGCGCCTCGGCCAGCTCCTCGTCGGCAGAGCTGAAGGGCCGGCCCGACACCTGGTCGGCGAGGTAGAGGACCGCGTAGACCTCGTCGCGGCACCGGATGGGGACCCCGAGGAAGCCCTCCACCGGGACCTCATTGGCCGGCCCCTCGGTCCGCGGCTGCTCCAGGGCGCGGCGCAGGTCGAGCATCCGGGGGTCCTCGACCGCCGCGTCCGGGTCCGGCTCCGCCGCCGGCTGCTCCGCGGCGGCCGTCGTCGCGGGGTCCAGTCCCGAGTGCAGGAAGCGGTGGAAGCGCCCGTCCAGGCCGACCAGGCCGAGGGCGGCGTACCGGGCGCCGACGACCTCGCGGGAGACGTGGGTGATCCGCTGCAGCAGGACCTCCAGCGACAGCTCCCCGACGATCTGGCCGTAGGCCCGGTGGAAGAGCCGCAGCCGGTCCTGGGCTGCCAGCACCTCGGAGGCGTGCGAGGAGAGCTGCTCGATCAAGTTCTCGATCGGCAGCGACGGCACGACTGGCTGACCCCCGGCAGCGAGCGTTCCGATGCTTGTGAGGCTGTCGGGGGAGCTCATCCTGGGCACACCCTATGCGCCCGCGGTCCGGCCCGACCAGCAGCGGCGAGCCCGCAACGTGATCGTGACGGTCGCTGAGCCCCGGCGGTCATCACCCGCCGGGCGGCGCGGTCGGCCAACTAGGATCATCAGGTGACCACGATGCTGCCGATGCCCAGCCTCCGGGCAACGCCGTCGACGGGCTCGGGCCGGGGCGCCCTCACCGACCGCTACGGACGGGTGGCGACCGACCTCCGGGTCTCCCTGACCGACCGCTGCAACCTGCGCTGCACCTACTGCATGCCGGCCGAGGGCCTGGAGTGGATGCCGCACGCGGAGGTGCTGGACGACGACGAGGTGCTGCGCCTGGTCCGGGTGGCCGTCGAGCGGCTCGGGGTCACCACCGTCCGGCTGACCGGCGGCGAGCCGCTGCTGCGCCGCGGGCTGGAGGAGCTGCTCGCCGGGCTCGCTGCGCTGCAGCCCCGGCCGGTGCTCGCCCTCACCACCAACGGCATCGGCCTGGCGTCGCGGGCCGCAGGCCTGGCCGCGGCGGGTCTGGACCGCATCAACGTCTCCCTCGACACCCTGGACGCCGCGACCTTCGCCCAGCTGACCCGGCGCCGGCGGCTGCCGGACGTGCTGGCGGGTGTCCGCGCCGCCCGCGAGGCCGGCCTCACGCCGGTCAAGATCAACACGGTGCTGCTGCGCGGGGTCAACGACCACGAGGCCGCGCCGCTGCTGCACTGGGCGATGGCGGAGGGCGTGCAGCTCCGCTTCATCGAGCAGATGCCGCTGGACGCCCAGCACGCCTGGCAGCGCCAGACCATGGTCACCGCTGCCGAGATCAGGGCCCGGCTCGGCGAGGAGGTCGAGCTGGTCGAGGACCCGGCCGACGCCCTGGCCCGCGGCAGCGCCCCGGCCGAGCTGTTCCGGGTCGCGGGCACCGAGCACACCGTAGGCATCATCGCCGCCGTGTCGAAGCCGTTCTGCGGCGCCTGCGACCGGGTCCGGCTGACCGCGGACGGCCAGATCCGCACCTGCCTGTTCTCGCGCAGCGAGTCCGACCTGCGCGCTCCGATGCGGCTCGGGGCCACCGACGCCGAGCTCGCCGACCGGTGGCTGGTCGCCGTCGGTGCCAAGCAGGCCGGTCACGGCATCGACGACCCGTCGTTCCTGCAGCCCGACCGGCCGATGTCGGCCATCGGGGGCTAGCCCGGCCGGACCGGCGCCCGGCCGCTCAGGCCAGCGGCGCGACGTCGCGCAGGAAGCCCCGCGTCGAGAGGAAGCTGCGCAGCGTGCCGGTGTGCTCGTCGCAGGCCAGCCAGTGCTTGCGCCGGTCCTCGGCGTGGATCCGCGGGTTGTTCCACTGCAGGTCCGTCGTCGCCGGCTGCGAGCAGCCCTTCGCCGAGCAGACCAGCCCGTCGGGGTCGACGGGCAGCGGGTCGACCCCGCGCCGCTGACCGCCCGCGGGTGCGTCCGGCTCAGGCAACGCGGCCGCGCGGCTCGTCGTCAGCGCGGCCGGACTGCCGGCCACCCGAGGGGCTCTCGTCGACCGTGCCCTCGATGACCTCGCCGCCCGGTGCGGGAGCGGCACCGGCGGTGATCTGCGGGGCGTCGACGGGCGCACCGGCCTCGACGGTGCCGGTCTTGGTGCGCTGGTCGGACTGGTTGGCCAGCACCACGGCGATGTAGGGCAGCAGCACCGCGGCCCCCAGCAGCACCCAGCGCAGCCAGCCGGAGACGAAGATCATGCTCAGGAAGCAGGCCAGGCGGAACGCCATGGTGATCGTGTAGCGGCGCATCCGGCCGGCCAGCTCTGCGCTGGCGGCGCCCCGGGCGTCGGTGATCACCGCCGTGGCCGCCGGCCGGTGCTCCGGGGCAGCGGGGCGGGCTCGCTCGGGGTCGCGCGTCGGGTCGGCCACGGCGCCAGCGTACGTGGTGCGGCCGCAGCCGCCGGCGGTCGCTAACGTGAGGGCCGTGACGCCCGCTGACGCCTCCTCCGTCCCGCCTGACGCCGCGGGAGCCCCGCCCGCTGCGGCCCGCACGGTGCTGGTCACCGGCGGCAGCAAGGGGATCGGGCGCGGGGTCGCCGAGCGGCTGCTGCGGGCGGGCCACCGGGTCGCCGCCACCTACCGCAGCGGGGAGGTGCCGTACGGGGTGCTGGGCGTGCGCTGTGACGTCACCGTGCCCGAGGAGGTGGAGGCGGCCTTCGCGCGGGTGGAGGCCGAGCTCGGGCCCGTCGAGGTGCTGGTGGCCAACGCCGGGATCACCCGGGACGGGCTGCTGATGCGGATGTCGGACGAGGACTGGGACGCCGTCCTGGCCACCAACCTGACCGGGGCCTTCCGGGTGGCCCGCCGGGCCGCCCGGCCGATGGTGCGCGCCCGCTTCGGCCGGATCATCTTCATCTCCTCGGTCGTCGGCCAGCTCGGCTCGGCCGGCCAGGTCAACTACGCCGCCTCCAAGGCCGGTCTGGTCGGCATGGCCCGCTCCCTGGCCCGCGAGCTCGGCTCCCGGGGGATCACCGCGAACGTGCTCGCCCCCGGCTTCATCGAGACCGACATGACCGCCGAGCTCGGCGAGAAGACGGTGGCCGGCTACACCGACGCCATCCCGCTCGGCCGGCTCGGCGCCGTCGACGACGTGGCCGGGGCGGTGGAGTTCCTGGCCGGTGACGCCGCCGGCTACATCACCGGCGCGCTGCTCCCGGTCGACGGCGGGCTGGGCATGGGACACTGACGCCCGCCCCGGCCCGGACCGGCCGGGCACCGCACGCGTCACCGACCGCAGGAGCAGCCGTGGGAATCCTCGAAGGCAAGACCATCCTCGTCGCGGGGGTCACCCTCGACACCTCGATCGCCTTCCACGTCGCCCGGGTGGCGCAGGCGGAGGGCGCGACGGTCGTGGTCTCGAACTTCGGGCGGGCCATGAGCCTGACCGGCCGCGTCATCAAGAAGCTCGACCCCGTGCCGCCGCTGCTGGAGGTCGACGTGACCAACGCCGAGCACCTGGCCGGGCTGGCCGACGCGCTCGGTGAGCACGTGGACCACCTCGACGGGCTGGTGCACTCGCTGGCCTTCGCCAACCCCGAGACCGCGCTGGGCGGCAAGTTCCTCAGCACGCCGTGGTCGGACGTCTCCACCGCGCTGCAGGTCTCGGCCTACTCGCTGGCCTCGCTCACCATGGCGTGCAAGCCGCTGCTGGCCGCGCAGTCCTCGGTGGTCGGGCTGACCTTCGACGCCACCGTCTCCTGGCCGGTCTACGACTGGATGGGCGTCTCCAAGTCGGCGCTGGAGAGCACCAGCCGCTACCTGGCCCGCTACCTCGGGCCCGAGGGGGTCCGGGTGAACCTCGTCGCGGCGGGGCCGCTGGAGACGCTGGCCAAGCGGGCCATCGGCGGGGCGGAGACCTTCAACGAGGTCTGGGGCCAGCGCGCCCCGCTCGGCTGGGACCCCCGCGACATGGACCCGGCCGCCCGGGCGGTGGTGGCGCTGCTCAGCGACTGGTTCCCCAAGACCACCGGCGAGATGGTGCACGTCGACGGCGGTCTGCACTCCACCGGCGCCTGAGGGCCCTGCACCCCGAGGGGCGGGCCGCCCCCCAACGCCCCAGGGGCGGGCCGCCCCTCAACGCCCCAGGGGGCGGGCCGCCCACGCTCCCGCGTCGGCGGCCCGTGCCGGGCTCAGGCGCCCGACGCCGGCCCCTCGAGCTCGTCCTCGGGGTCGGACTTCTCGTCCAGGACGTCGTCGAGCGCCTCGCGCACGGCCTGCCGGGTGGCCAGCCGCACCGAGGCGGCCCGCTGCAGGTCGGCGTTGTCGGCGTCGGCGAGCCGCTTGCGCTCGGTCCGCTCGGCGGCCAGGGCCTGGTCGCGGGCGTAGCGGATCCGCTCGAAGATCTCCATGGGTGCTGCCTCTCTCGTCGTGTGTGCTCGCCCGGCGGCGCCGGCGGTTCAACCGGGCGCCCGCGGGATAAGTCCTGCTCCAGAGCCGGCACGCGACCCGGCTCCGGGGTCGACGAACCATGCTCGGCCGTGATTTACGCTGTAAACGCACCGGACGGCTCGCGCGAGGTGCGACGTTTTCTCCAGCCAGGAAGTTGACGCATGACACAAGGTGCCACACAGACCGAGCAGAAGGCCTCGGGGGTCCCCGGCGGGACGGCCGACAAGCCGACCCAGGTGCCCGCCAAGGGCTGGGTGCAGATCGCCAAGCGCGGCTGGGCCGAGGCCAAGACCGACAACGTGCCGCTGCTGGCCGCCGGCATGGCGTACTACGCCTTCCTCGCCATCTTCCCCGCGCTGATCGCGGCGGTGCTGCTGTACGGCCTGTTCGCCGACCCGGCCTCGATCACCACCCAGATCAACAGCCTCGGCTCGGCCCTGCCCGCCGAGGTGCGGGACCTGGTCACCCAGCAGCTGACCATGGCCTCCGGCAGCGGCAAGGCCGGCTTCGGTGCCGTCATCGCCATCCTGCTGGCCCTGTTCAGCGCCTCCGGCGGCGTCGGCAACATGATGACCGCGATCAACACCGCCTACGACGAGGAGGAGACCCGCGGCTTCCTGAAGAAGCGGGGGATCGCCCTGCTGCTCACCCTCGGCGCGCTGGTCTTCTTCCTGCTCGTGGTCACCCTGATCGCCGTGCTGCCGGCGGTGCTCGAGGTCTTCGGGACCAACGGCTTCGTCTACTTCCTGATCCAGGTCGTCCGGTGGGTCCTGATCGTGGTGCTGATCTCGGCCGCGCTCGCCGTCCTCTACCGGGTGGCGCCCGACCGGGACGCGCCGAAGATGCGCTGGACCTCGGTGGGTGCCGGGATCGCCACCCTGCTCTGGGTCATCGCCTCGGTCGGCTTCTCGCTCTACGTCGCCAACTTCGGCAGCTACGCCAAGACCTACGGCGCCCTGGCGGGCATCGTGATCCTGCTGCTGTGGCTTTTCATCACCTCCTACGCGATCCTGCTGGGGGCCGAGATCAACGCCGAGTCCGAGCAGCAGACCGTCAAGGACACCACCACGGGACCGGAGCAGCCCATCGGGCAGCGGGACGCGGTCAAGGCCGACTCCGTCCCCGAGCCCACCGACGGCTCGCCCGCGAACAAGAAGAAGCACTGAGCGGCGACGAGGAGTCCCCATGACCACACCACCCGCGACCGCGGCCACCGGCGCCACCGCCGTCGGCCCGGCCGACACCATCCCCACCACCGCCGACCCCGCCAAGGCCTCGATCGGTGACCTGGTCAGCTCGGTCACCACCGATCTCAGCCGCCTGGTGCGCGACGAGCTGCGCCTCGCCCAGGCCGAGGTCACCGACAAGGCCAAGAAGGCCGGGGTCGGTGTCGGGGCCTTCGGCGCCGCCGGCGTCCTGGCCCTGTTCGCCTTCGGCGTGCTGCTGGCCGCCGCCGTCCTCGCCCTGGCCCTCGTGCTGCCCGGCTGGCTCGCCGCCCTGATCGTGGGCGTCGTGCTGCTGCTGGTCGCCGGCGTGGCCGCCCTGGTGGGCAAGAAGAAGGTCAGCGAGGCGGCGCCGCCGGTGCCGACCCGTGCCGTGGAGAGCGTCAAGACCGACGTGCAGGAGATCAAGGAGACGATCAAGCGATGAGCGACCCCACACGACCGCTGGACGCCGACGCCGGCGCGGACGAGATCGAGGCGGACATCGCCGCGACCCGCGCCCGGCTGGCCGAGTCCGTCGACGCCCTGGCCGGCAAGCTGGACGTCAAGGCCCAGGCCAAGGACAAGGTGGCCGACGTCAAGGCCACCGCCTCGGAGAAGGTTGCCGAGGTGAGGACCACCGCCCAGGAGAAGCTGGTCGGGGCCAAGGTCGCCGCGCAGGAGAAGATCGCCGACCTGAGGTCGACGGCCTCCAGCAAGGTGGCCGAGGTCAAGGCCACCGCGCAGGAGAAGATCGGGCACGGCGAGACCGCCACCTCGACCGGCACTCCCACCGGGATCCCGACCACCCCGGTCACCGTCGCCGGCCCGACGACGACCACCACCTCCGGTCCGAGCCGCGCAGCCGGCCCGGTGCCCGGTGGACCGGCCGAGAAGGTTGTCGCCCTCTCCCAGCAGGTGCTGACCCGGGTGCGCGCCCTGCCGGTGGCCGCGCAGGTCGCGGCAGCGGCCGGGCCGCTGCTCGCGGTCGTGGTGCTCCTTGAGCGGCGGAGGAAGGCCTGACGTGCCCAAGCTGCCCATGAAGCCCACGACCGCCACCCTCGCCTACCGTCCGGTGGGCATGCTGACCAGCCTGGCCGCGGCCTCGCTGGCCGGGGCCATCTTCAAGCAGATCTGGCGCCGGGTGGCGGGCGCCGACGACGCGCCCGACGCCCTCCAGTCGGAGTACCCGCTCGGTCAGGTCCTGCTGGCCGCCAGCATCGAGGGCGTCATCTTCGCCGTCATCAAGGCCCTGATCGACCGGGGTGGAGCCAAGGGCTTCGAGAAGCTGACGGGCTCCTGGCCCGGCAACTGACCCCGACGGCCCCACCGGCCGCCCGATCTCGCACGTCCCAGCCCGCGCTCCCTCCGGAGCGCGGGCTGGTGCGTTCCCGGGCCTCGGCTGCGCCCAACGGGGGGCAGGGTCTCGACATGTGACCTAGAGGTCACCTATTATCGTGCCGTGAGCCCGCCACCCTCCCGCGTCGAAGCTGGTGCGGCCGACGACGACGGCCTCGTCTTCCGGGCGCTGGCCGACCCCACCCGCCGCACCCTGCTCGACGGCCTCTTCGCCGAGGACGGCCAGTCGCTGGCCCAGCTCTGCACCCTGGTGCCGGCGATGAGCCGGTACGGGGTGATGAAGCACCTGGCGCTGCTCGAGGACGCCCACCTGGTCACCACCCTCCGGCAGGGCCGCAGCAAGCTCCACTTCCTGAACCCGGTGCCGATCGCCCAGGTCGCGGACCGCTGGATCAGCAAGTACGCCGCGGGCTTCACGGCGGCGCTCACCGACCTGGCCCGGCGCGTCGAGCCCCAGCACCCCGGGGCCGCGCCGGCCACCCCACCACCGCCAGCACCGCCGGACACCCCACCCACCGCGAGGAGAGCCTGATGCACCGACCCGAGCACGTCTACGAGATCGAGGTCGCCGCCGACGCGGCCACGGTCTGGACCGCCCTCACCGACTCCGACTGGACCCGCCGCTACCTCTTCGGCACCGTCTTCACCGAGCCGCTGCAGGCGGGACGCGCCTACCAGACCCTGCTGCCCGACGGCAGCCCGGCGGTCGAGGGGACGGTGGCGGAGCTGACCCCGCCGGCCGACGGTGCTCCCGGCCGCTTCGTCCAGACCTGGCACATCCGCTACGACGAGGCGCTGGCCGCGGAGCGACCGGGGCTGGTCGAGTGGACCGTGACCCCGCTGGCACCGCAGCGCACATGCGTCCGGCTGGTGCACGGCGACCTGGCCGACAGCCCGCTGACCTCGGCCGAGGTGGAGCACGGCTGGGTCGGCGTCCTGGAGCGCCTGCGGCAGGCCCTGGAGAGCCCGGTCCGCGCGCCGTCGCCGGCCTGAGCCGGTCGGGGCCGGCTCAGCCCATCCAGCTGGCGGCGGCGCAGAGGGCGTCCGCGGCCGCCGAGCGCAGCCGTCGGAGCTCGCGGGCCCGCACCTCGGCCTCGTAGGAGGTGATCGCCGAGCCGTCGGAGGTCAGCGCGGCCTCGCAGGCCAGCAGCAGCCGGGCGGCCCGGTCGGCGGCGGACTGCTGCCGTGCACTGTAGCCGGGCGGCAGCGAGATGACGTCGCGGAGCCGCGGCCGGCTGCCCCCGCCGACGTCCAGCCGGGTGAGGGCGTCGGCCGCGCTCAGCACCGTCTCGCCCAGGGCGCGCTCGGCGTCGTAGGGGCTGAGCGGGCTGAAGGGGCGCTCCGCCGCGTGCACCCGCCACTGGACGCCCGGGCCCACCGGGTGGGGCACCAGGGCGACCCCGCCGCCGGACGCGAGCACCACCTCTCCGGTGGCCAGGGCCGCGCGGTTCAGCGCCACCGGCCCCCGCAGCGGACCCGGCGTCCCGGGTGAGGGGAGCGCCAGCACCCAGTGATCGAGCTCACGGGCGGCCAGCACGGGCAGCGCGGCCGCCAGCGGGCTGGCCTGCAGCGGGTCCAGCCCGAGCAGGTCGTCGGGGTCCACCACGTGGTGGGCGACGTCGTCGGCCACCACCGCGGCCACCGCCTCGGCGACGCTGACCCGGAAGCGGACGACGGCGTTGAGGTTGACCGCCAACCGGAGCGAGGGGAGCGCCTGCACGCCGACCACAGTAGGCGGGGCGAGACCTCGGCGCACGGTTCCGCCGCGGGTCGGCCGCTGCCCGGGGCGGGGGCCGGCGGACGGTAGGTTCTCCCCATGGCTGCAGTGGTGGACCTCGCGGGCGTGAGCATCGTGCGGGGTGGGGCGACGCTGCTCGACGACGTCGACTGGAGCGTCGACGAGGCCGAGCGGTGGGTCGTGGTGGGTCCCAACGGGGCCGGCAAGACCACGCTGCTCCAGCTGCTCGCCGCGCAGATCCACCCCTCCGCCGGGGTCGCCGGGCTGCTCGGGGAGGTGCTGGGCACCGTCGACGTCTTCGAGCTCCGGCCGCGGATCGGGCTCACCTCGGCCGCCCTGGCCGAGCGCATCCCGCGCGGGGAGTCGGTGCACGACGTCGTGGTCTCGGCCTCCTACGCCGTGCTCGGCCGCTGGCGCGAGGAGTACGACGTGCTGGACCACGAGCGCGCGGACGAGCTGCTGGGCTCCCTCGGCATCGCCGGGCTGGCCGGACGCACCTTCGGCACCCTGAGCGAGGGCGAGCGCAAGCGCGTCCAGATCGCCCGGGCCCTGATGACGGACCCGGAGCTGCTGCTGCTGGACGAGCCGGCGGCCGGGCTGGACCTGGCCGGCCGGGAGTCGCTGGTGCGGACGCTGAGCGACCTGGCCCTGGACCCGTACGCCCCGGCCTCGGTGCTGGTGACCCACCACGTCGAGGAGATCCCCGCCGGGGTCACGCACGCGCTGCTGCTGCAGCGGGGCCGGGTGGTCGCCGCCGGCCCGCTGCGCGAGACGCTGACCGCGGAGAACCTGACCGCCACCTTCGGGCTGCCCCTCACCCTCACCGAGACCGACGGACGCTGGGCCGCCCGTGCCCTCTGAGCGGCCCGCGCCGGACGGCGGCCGCTTCGGCGGTCTGGCAGCATGGGAGCAGGCGCCGGGCACGACGGCCGTGGGGGCGCCGTGGAGATGAACTTGACCGACTGGCTGGGTGACCACGCGTGGGCCTTGTGGCTCTCGCTCGCGTTCCTGCTCGCGGTGGCGGAGATCCTCTCCCTCGACCTGGTGCTGATCATGCTGGCCGTCGGCGCCCTGGGCGGAGCCGTGGTCGCCGCCGCCGCCCCGGACCTGTGGTGGCTGCAGGTGCTGGTCGCCGCCGGGATCAGCGTGGGGATGCTGGCGCTGCTGCGGCCCACCCTGCTGGCCAGGGTGCACGCCATGCCGGGCTACCGCTCGTCGACCGCGAAGATGGTGGGCAGCAGCGGCATCGCGGTGTCCCAGATCGACCGCGCGGGCGGCGAGATCAAGGTCGACGGCCAGAGCTGGACGGCCCGGCCCTACTCCTCCGACGTCGTCATCGACGCCGGCACCGAGATCGAGGTCTACGAGATCGACGGGGCCATCGCCGTGGTCTACCCCCGCTACGACGCCCTGCCCTGACCCCCGCGGCGGTGGATCCGGCTGACGGTGACGTGCGCCTCATGCCGGCTGCGCCCCCGGCGAGGCAGACTGGAGGTCCACCGGAGCAGGTGGATCTTAGGAGGAACCCCCGTGGACCCCGCGACCCTGGTCATCACCCTCATCATCGCCCTGGCGGTCATCTTCATCCTCGCGAGCTCGGTCAAGGTGATCCGTCAGCAGCGGGTCGGCGTGGTCGAGCGGCTGGGCAAGTTCAAGCGCACGCTGGAGCCCGGCCCGCACCTGCTGGTGCCGGTGGTGGACAAGGTGCGGCTCAACCTCGACATGCGCGAGCTCGTGGTGCCCTTCCCGCCGCAGGGGGTGATCACCGAGGACAACCTGATGGTCAGCATCGACTCGGTCATCTACTTCCAGATCATCGACCCGGTGCGCGCCGCCTACGAGGCGCAGAACTACGTCCAGGCCATCGAGCAGCTCACCATGACCACCCTGCGCAACATCATCGGCGGGCTGGACCTGGAGCAGACCCTGACCAGCCGCGAGGAGATCAACCAGAAGCTGCGGGCCGTGCTCGACGAGGCCACCGGCAAGTGGGGCATCAAGGTGAACCGCGTCGAGCTGCGGGCGATCGAGCCGCCGGCGACCATCCGCGACGCCATGGAGAAGGGTGCCCGCGCCGAGCGCGACAAGCGCGCCTCGATCCTGATCGCCGAGGGCCAGCGGCAGTCGCAGATCCTCGCGGCCGGCGGTGAGAAGGAGTCGGCCATCCTGCGGGCGCAGGGTGACCGGGAGGCCGCCGTGCTGCGCGCCCAGGCGGACCGGCAGGCCCAGATGCTGCGGGCCGAGGGCGAGGCCCAGGCCATCAGCACCGTGTTCGGGGCCATCCACGCCGGCGAGCCCGACCAGGCCCTGCTGGCCTACCAGTACATGCAGATGCTGCCGAACCTGGCCAAGGGCGACGCCAACAAGGTCTGGATCGTCCCGAGCGAGCTGAACGACGCGCTCAAGGGCCTCGGCAGTGCCGTCGGCGGGGCGGTGGGGGAGATCACCTCCGGCATCCCGGCCAGCGCCAAGGGAAACTTCTCCGCACCGCCCAAGATCGACGTGCAGCGGGAGATCACCCAGCAGAACGCCGAGGAGGCAGCCGCCTCGGAGCGGACGATGCGGGAGGCGATCGCCGCCGCCCAGCAGCTCGAGAAGGGCACGATGGGCGGCCGGCCCGCCGTGCTGTCCACCAGCCAGGAGGCGATCGAGGCGGCCGCGGCCGGCGTCGAGCCCGCCACACCGACCGCAGACGGGAACGGGCAGCTCCAGCGCGAGCTGGAGCCCGAGAGCCGCTAGGTGGAGTGGTGGCAGCTGCTGCTCGTCCTCCTCGCGGGGGCGGCGGCGGGACTCATCAACACGGTGGTCGGCAGCGGGACGCTGATCACCTTCCCGACCCTGCTGGCCCTGGGGGTGCCGCCGGTGCTGGCCAACGTGTCCAACACCGTCGGCCTGGCCCCCGGCTCGCTGTCGGGGGCGCTGGCCATGCGTCCCGAGCTGGCCGGGCAGCGCTCCCGCCTGGTGCGGCTCGGGTCGGCGTCGCTGCTCGGCGGGGTCATCGGGGCCCTGCTGCTGCTGCGGCTGCCGTCCGCGGCGTTCGACGCGATCGTGCCCGTGCTGATCGCGCTCGGCTGCCTGCTGGTCATCGTCCAGCCGACCCTCTCGCGGCGGCTGGCGGCGCGGCGGGCCCGCCTCGGCGTCGGTGAGGGACCCTCCCACGGCTCGGTCGCGCTCTGGGTCGGGGTGCTGCTGACGGGGGTGTACGGGGGCTACTTCGGCGCCGCCCAGGGCGTGCTGCTGATCGCGATCATGGGCATCGGCCTGGCCGAGACGCTGCCCCGGATCAACGCGGTGAAGAACGTGCTCGCCCTGCTCGTCAACGGCATCGCCGGGGTCATCTTCATCATCGTCAGCGACGTCGACTGGACGGTCGCGGTCACCATCGCGATCGGCTCCGTGGTCGGCGCGCAGGTCGGCGGCCGGGTCGGCCGCAAGCTGCCGCCCCTGGTCTACCGCGTCATCATCGTGGCCGTCGGTCTGGTGGCCATCGTCGCCCTGCTCGTCTGAGCCGCTCGCCCGCGGGAACGGTCGGCGGCTGCCTCTCAGCCGGCGGCGGCGCCGAGGTCGCACGCCATCTCGGCGTTGGGCACCACCACCCCGCGGACGCGGTTGTCCGGCCGCTCGGCGACGACGCGGAAGCCGAGGTGCGCCAGCACCGGCTGCGCCGTGCGGCTGGCGTGGGTGTGCAGCCGGACGAGCCCCCGGCGCCGGGCCTCCTGCCGGACCTCCTCCACCAGCAGGCGGGCCATGCCGTGCCCCCCGGCGTCGGGGTGCACGAACAGCATGTCGACCAGCCCGTCGTCGAGCAGGTCCGTGAAGCCGACCACCCGCCCCTGCGTCACCGCGACGACGGTGTGGGTCGCGGCGCGCCTGGCGTCCCAGGCGGCCAGGTCGACGTCTGCCGGCCCGGCCCAGGCCGCGACCTGCTCGGGGTCGTAGTCCGCGCTGGCCGTCCGGGTGACCGCCGCACGGAAGGTCGCCGCGGTCGCAGCCGCGTCGTCCGGGCTCCGGTACCGCCGGACCACGGCGGGCGCGGGAGCGATCAGCTCTGCTCGACCGCCCAACGGCTCGTGGGTCACCCCGCCGCGCCCTGGCGCAGGGTGAGCGCCTCCGCGCCCGGCAGCCCGGCCAGCACTGCGCCCCGGACGAGGAGCTTGCTGCTCCGGGTGCCGCTGCCGACGACCAGCCAGGGGGTGGCGGCGACGGCCTCGTCGACCAGCACCGGCCAGTCGGCGGGCAGGCCCACCGGGGTGATGCCGCCGAAGGCCATGCCGCTGCGGGCCACCGCCTCCGCCACCGGTGCGAAGGAGATCTTGCGGACGTCGAGGTGGCGCCGGACCACGCCGTTGACGTCCGCCCGGTCGGTGGCCAGCACCAGGCAGGCGGCGGTGCGCGTGGTCTCACCGCGGCGGCCGGCGACGACCACGCAGTTGGCCGAGGCCGCCAGGGGCACCTGGTAGGCCGTGCAGAACGCCGCGGTGTCGGCCAGCTCGGGGTCGACCGGTGCGGCGAAGGCCTCGAGGCCGAGCGCGGCCACGGCAGCCCGGACCGGCTCCGCGAGCAGCTCCGCATGGTCGGCGGCGGGACGCCAGTCGAGGGTGCCGAGCTCGGGTGCGGTCATGGCGTGAGCCTAGGGGGCGAGCCGTCCCGGGTCGCCGACGAGCCGCGCGTCGCCGGGCTGCCCGCCTGCCCTGCCGGCTGGGGCGGTGCGAGGTCGCGGTCCCGGTCACCGCGACGGGGGCCGCCGCGGGTGGGCCATCATGGTCGGGTGGACCGTGCCGCGGAGACCCGCCCCTACCTGTCCGGCCTCCGGCTGGACGGCCGCCGGGTCGTCGTGGTCGGCGGTGGGGTGGTCGCCGCCCGCCGGGTGCCGCGGCTGCTCGCCTGCGGCGCCGACGTGGTGATGGTCTCGCCCGAGGTCACTCCTGCGCTGGCTGCGCTCGCCACGGCCGGGGAGCTGCGGTGGGCGCCTCGTCGCTACCAGCCGGGCGACCTCGCCGGGGCCTGGTACGCCCTGGCCGCCACCGACGACGAGGACACCAACCGGGCGGTCTCCACCGAGGCGGAGCAGGTGCGGGTCTTCTGCGTGCGCGCCGACCGGGCCGAGGAGGCGTCGGCCTGGACCCCGGCCACCGGTGAGGTGGAGGGCGTCCAGGTCGCGGTGCTCGCCGGCCGCAACCCGCGGGAGGCGCAGCGGGTGCGGGACCTGCTCGTCGAGGGTCTGCACCGGCTGCGGCGCTCGGTGGCCTGAGTGGGCGACCACGTGCCCACCGGGTCCCAGGTGGTGGTCGAGCGCGCCGACGACGACCGGCTGGCCGACTACGTCCGGCTGCGGGAGACCTCGCTGCGCCGGCACCTGGAGTCGGAGCACGGCCTGTTCATCGCCGAGGGCGAGAAGGTGATCCGGCGTGCGGTGGAGGCGGGCTACCGGCCGCGCTCGTTCCTGCTGGCCCCGCGCTGGCTCCCCGGGCTGGCCGACGTGCTGGACCGCTGGCCCGACGTCCCGGTCTTCGTGGTCGACGAGGAGGTGGCCGAGCAGGTCACCGGCTTCCACGTCCACCGGGGCGCGCTGGCCTCGTTGCACCGCGAGCAGCGCCACACCGTCGAGGACCTGCTGGCGCTGGAACGGCTGGTGGTCTGCGAGGACATCGTCGACCACACCAACGTCGGCGCGGTGCTGCGGAGCGCGGCCGGGCTCGGCTTCGACGGCGTCCTCCTGTCGCCGCGGTCGGCGGACCCGCTCTACCGGCGCGCGGTGAAGGTGAGCATGGGGGCGGTGTTCACGCTGCCCTGGGCCCGGCTCGCCGACTGGCACGCCGCCCCGCAGCAGCTGCGCGACGCGGGCTTCACCACCGTGGCCCTGACCCTGGCCGAGGACGCCGTGGACCTCGCCGAGGTGGTGGCCGAGCAGAGCCGGCGGCCCACCCGGCTGGCTCTGCTGCTCGGGACCGAGGGTGCTGGGCTGTCGGACCGGTGGAGCGCCGGGGCCAGCGTCCGGGCCCGGATCCCGATGACGGGCGGCATCGACTCCCTGAACGTGGCCGCCGCCGCGGCGGTCGCCTGCTACGCGCTGGGGCGTCCCGGGAGGTAGCCGCCCGCCGGGGGGCCGGCTGGCGCACCGCGCGCTCGCGCCGCACCCAGGGGTGCGGGCCGTCCCGAGTGAGGAGCCGAGCCCGGCGGTGGAGGCCGTGCTACTCGTCGTCGAGCAGCTCGCCGTCGTCGCCGCGCGGGGAGACCGGCCAGTCGTCGGGGTAGAGGTCGGCGCTGTCCTCGTGCAGGGCGTACAGCTTCTTGCGCAACCGGCCGGACAGCCGGTCGCCGAACACGGTGCCGTTGAGGTGGTCGGTCTCGTGCTGCAGGCAGCGGGACAGCAGCCCGGTGCCGCTCACCTCGACCGGGTTGCCGTCGGCGTCCTGCCCCCGGCAGACGGCGTGGTCGGGACGGGCCAGCTCGACGTAGGCGCCCGGCAGGGAGAGGCAGCCCTCGTCGGCGGCCTCGAGGTGGCGCTCCTTGCCCTCCGGCAGGGTGACCACCGGGTTGCAGATCACCCCGTGGTGCCGGACGTGGTCGTCGTCGGGGCAGTCGAACACGAACACGGCGAGGTCCACCCCCACCTGGGTGGCTGCCAGGCCGACGCCTTCAGCGGCGTACATGGTGGCGAACATGTCGTCCACCAGGCTGTGCAGCTGCTCGTCGAACTCGGTCACCGGCCGGGTGCGGGCGTGCATCACCGGGGTGCCCCAGCGGGTGATGGGCAGGACGGTGCCCCCGGTCCTCACGTCGGTCGTCGTCACGGGAGCCAGATTATCGTCCGGTCGCGGAGAGCAGGACCGTGCGGGCCGGGCTCGGGGTCGCCACCTCGAGGACCGGACGGGGGTCGGGCCCCAGCAGGGCGTCGCGGGTGAAGACGGTGAGCACGTCGTCGGCCTGGTTGGCCACCCAGAGGTGCTCGGCGGTCAGGGTGAGGTCGCGCGGCCCGGACCCGCCGCACGGCACCTCGGCGCCACGGACCAGGCGGCCCGCGTCGGCGTCGAGGTGGAAGAGGCTGACCGTGCCCGGCCCGCGGTTCGCCACCACGACCAGGCCGCCGTCGGCGAGCAGGGCCGACGGGGCCAGCGGCGCGCCGCTGCTGACCGTGGTCGTGGGTTCGCTGCCCAGCCCCGTCCAGCTGCCGTCGGCCGCCCGCCGGGCCAGCCAGAGGGTGCCGGCCAGCTCGCAGGCCACCACCAGGTGCTCACCCAGCAGGACCAGGTGGCGGGGGCCGCTGCCCGCGGGCAGCACCACCGGGGGCGCCGCCTCGGTGAGCTCACCCGCCGGTCCCAGCCGCAGCCGGTGGACGCGGTCGGTGCCCAGGTCGCTGACCCACACCTCGTCCTCGTGGAAGACCACCTGGTGGGCGTGCGGTCCCTGCTGGCGCTCGAGGTCGGGCCCGCTGCCCTGCAGCTGGTGGACGTCCAGCGGGCTCAGCCGGCCCTCGTCGTCCACGGCGAAGCTGCTGACCGTTCCCGAGCCGTAGCTCGCCACCACGACCCGGGTCAGGTCGGGGGAGAGCGCGAGGTGGCAGGCCAGGTCACCCCCGGCCGGCACCGTGCTCAGGCGGGTGAGCGTGCCGTCGGGCTGCCAGCTGAGGCTCGTCACCGTGGCCGGGCTGGTCTCGCCCACCGTGAACACCCACGGTCGCCCGGGGTGGGCGACCGCGTACGTCGGGGAGGGCAGCCCGAGGGCGTCGAGCGGCTCCAGCGTCGGTGACCCGTCGGCGGCGGTGGCCAGCCGCCAGGAGGTGAGCCCGGCGGCCGAGCCGGCCATGTCCGCGGTCTCGGCGGTGTAGCCCCCGACCAGCACCAGCTGGTCCGCTCCCTGCGTCGTGGTCATGAGCACTGGATATCACCCGCTCCCCGGGCCGGCTCGACCTCGGGCGGTGTGGCACCTTGCCGACGGGCCGCGGCGGCCTGACCCTGGGAGGCGTGCCACCCCCGCCGCCGTCGAACCCCCGCGCGGTCGGGACGGACGAGCCGGAGCTCCCCGACGAGGACCCCGCAGGCGTCGCCGAGGCGCCGACGGACGAGCTCGGCCCCGGCTTCCGCGGCGTCCTGGACCGCTACACCCGCCACCTCACCCTGCAGCGTGAGCTCTCCCCGCACACCGTCCGGGCCTACCGGTCCGACCTGACGGCCCTGCTGCGGCACCTGCGGCGCCTCGGGCTGACCACCCTCCCGGAGGTGTCGGTCCGCTCGCTCCGCAGCTGGCTCGCGGCCGAGCAGACCAGGGGCGCCTCGCGGGCCACCCTGCAGCGGCGCTCGGCGGCGGCGCGGGTGTTCTTCGCCTGGGCTGCCCGCACCGGCGAGGTCGAGGTCGACCCGGCTGCGACCCTGCGCTCGCCCCGGACCGTCCGTGCCCTGCCCCCCACGCTCGCGCACGCCGAGGCCACGGCGATGCTGGACCAGGCCCGGACCCCGGCTGCCGGGGCCGTCGCCCCCCGGGCCGCCACCGAGGACCAGCCCGACCAGCCCCACCAGCCCGACCAGCCCCAGCCCGACCAGGCCGCGCCC
>Ga0210040_10001715_pt1 | contig 32504 bp, 26 predicted proteins | sample CryGeyCG12114_NA_FD_185462 | JGI IMG/M metagenome (GOLD analysis project Ga0210040, IMG submission 185462) | Groundwater microbial communities from aquifer - Crystal Geyser CG19_WC_8/21/14_NA (SPAdes) (version 2) | ecosystem: Environmental > Aquatic > Deep subsurface > Groundwater | place: USA...
TTGCCGATGGTCAGCCACAGGCAGCTGCTACCACCGCAGCACCAGTTTCCCAGATTGCCGATGGTCAGCCACAGGCAGCTGCTACCACCGCAGCACCAGTTTCCCAGATTGCCGATGGTCAGCCACAGGTCGCTACCACCGCCGCAGCCGTCTCTCAATTGTCCGATGGTCAAGTCCAAGCATCAGCATCAGTTGCTAGCTACACTACCTCAGCTGCCCCAGCCGTTTACACCGGTGCTGCTGACCGCGTTTCCGGCAGCTTCGCTTTGGTCGCTGGTATTGTCGGTGCTGTCGCCATGCTATAATTCTATAATTTACCTTGGTAAATCTGAATCATAGTTACTTGGGCATCCAACTTGAAGTTGTATTTGGTGGGATGTTTCTCACATATTCATGTCACATTGCAAATACTCGATTTTGCATAAGCAGCGTGCATCTGGAAATTGGTTCTGGAAACTGGTAAAAGGTGTTTATTTCACAGATAGTATCGGGTCTTGTAGACTTGTTCTATACTTAATACATAATTCTTGATATTTATCATCAATCATCTTGGCTTTCAATATTCGTTAATTTTGTCTGCCTTCCCCTTGCTTCTTTTGTTACCATCCAACCAACATTTATAAAATATCTCACCATCATTTTTCGACCTTACCAGTTAGAGTTAGTCAATGACTCTGACTTCAGTCACCGCCTTCCTACTTGGGCGGTTGTAAAGTGATGAGCCGGCGAGTGGGGACAAAAAGGCGACACGCATGACAAGGCGTCCACTTCAGTGTATTAGTACGACAACTCTTGGTTGTGATAAAAGCTCAAAGTCGGGTTTATAATGAAAAAGCTGTTGGAGAGAGTTCCGAGCTAATTTGTATTCATATAGCTCACGTTGACAGGGCATAATACTGCGGTCAATCAAATGCCCGCCCGAAGTTCATCTCGTTTTTTCGTGCGTTTACGTGCCGGGTTTTTCTTTCCTCCAGTTTGCCTACCGCTAAAGTAGCAAAAAGACGTCGGGTTAAGGAGTCAAAAAACGAGAAAGCGTGCAAGAAGATGGAATGAACGCCGCAATGCAAGATCTCTTTCCACAGTCTGAAGGCTAGGTTCTCCGGCGCTTCAATCCTGCTCTATTTCGACCTGAACAAGGAGGGTTGGGTCGGAATCGGGGCATCCGACTACGTGGTAGCAGGAGTCCTCACACCATTAGACGACCAAGGCCCGTTGCGACTTAGCCTTCTTCATTAAGAAGATGACACCACACGACTGCAACTACGAGATCTATGACAATGAACTAGTATTTCCTCTGCACGTAGCTCATCTTCGTTTCTCGAATCCAGAGGTACAGCGGGGTTCGAAACCCATCAACAATTCGGCCGGTGTATACTCATGAAGCCGTATAAGCCTCGTATTGAGTTGCGAAACCTCATGGGGCACAACGTCAACCTAACGGAAGAGTGGTGTAGGCTCCGCGTGAGGTATCTTGCAAAGTTGATCCAGGATCAGCTCAAGACAGTTTTCTGTAAGTCCCACCCTCGAAGGATGTGTTATCGGCGTATTCGTATAACAATTGCCGCGCTCCTGGAGACGGACTGGAAAGACACCCATTGTGAAGTATTGTGAAGTGCTTCCTATCATCCGAGTAGATGAGTCGTGGATGCCCGAACACTGAGATCAACCCGTTCCAAATCGTGTTTCCAGGGATTTGCCGACGTCGCCTGTGAAAACGGGGTGATCAAGGTAGAGCGGGAGGAGTGATTGACATATACTAGCAGGTATCTCGCAGGTATCTCATCCCGGAGTCTGTAATTGGGCTAGATGGACCGAAGTAATCAATACCTCCACAGTTCATAGGTTATAAGAATACTGTCGGGAGAAGATCTTGGAAATGTCTGAGTGGGCCCAATACCTTACACTGTATACACGTTCTGCAGAATTCGGAAATGTCATCCATTCTCTGAGGCCACCACGCAATGCCTATGGCGCAAAAAGGGATAAAGCGGTCACTGAGATGCGAATGCGCTTCATGTAAATTCCTGAGCGTCTTGTTGATGTCTGCTTTCACAACACAACGAGACAGTTTGCCGTTCCGTTCCCTATAAGCGCGATCATTAGGACGTGGTGGATCCGAGCTAGAGTTATCGATGAGCACAATGCGTATTGCGGCGTGTCGTATGACTCGGACTGTAGATTCCTCGAGCACAGTAGATGCCAACACGTGTCCAATCTTCTTCAACTTTATGATAGGGCGGTACCAGTCATCGCTGAGATAGCTGTCCCATCCAGGGCCCACATCGATGGAGCTCACAGTGGAGATATAGTCATCATCTTCCCAGTGTGAGCCTTCACCTCCTACCGTATCCTATTGCGGAGTTTCGAAAGCACTTTCAAGAACGTTCACCTCAACTCAGGCTTATGCCTTATTTCAAATGAATTACCTACATTCGCATACGGGTTCATGACGATGCGACCTTCATAGCCGTGAATGGCGACGGCCCGAGGGCCCTTCCCGGTACCCGATGTCGGCATGATTCTATTGGCGGTATTCCTGCGGTGGCTTCCACCTTTCCAAGGTTGTTGGCTATTTTTCACCTGCCCAGGTGGGTACGGATCCAGTCACAAAACCACTTTACGCGGGTATCACGTCGCTAGCACGGCCGACACGTTCGGAAATTGGCGTGATTGGATTGCCACGAGTGACAAAGTCTTGGGAGCGAGCGACAGCTTCTCAAGCGTCCTCACGTTCCGTCCCGTGCGGGTGAGCTCCAACTTTTGCCGTGCTCGAGCTTCCACCAGCCTATGTCATTGTCGCCAGATTTCTCAGGCACACATTTTCAGACTCATGTCAGTATTATCTTGAAAGCGCAACTGAAGGTGACGGGCGTGGCGTCGCCGCCATTTGCGCTGCCGCTCGTTTCGAGCTTGCGGCTGAAGGTTCGTCACAATCTTTGCGAACAAGAAGATCGGGACTGACCAAAAAGTGGCCCAAAGCAACCATATGCCGAGATAGTCAAAGCAATCTTACTATCCTTATGCTAAATATATGTGATGCCTGAGACGCCTCGACATGTCGGCGACAAGGTGGAAGAAGTGTTTGAGAGACTCAATGCCCGTTGGGACCTGCAACTCCCACGGTTGCATGGCTTGTCCGCTGAGGTTGCAGAGAGAGACGAGAAACATAGTACACCGTTGGACAGGAAATGCGCAGGGCGTATACGTTACCTTTGCTTCAGGCCCGTCAATCTAACCGGCATCCTTGAAGACTTCGAGGAACAAGCAAAATATCTACGTTCTCAATGGGTGTTCAAGCCTTCCCAAGAAAAGGGAACACTTGCAAATTTGCCGATTGTCAAAAGCAACATTGCAGGGGACAACTTCATCAGAGGCAAGAATGTGCCGAAACTTACTGCTGGGCAACGCAACATGCTCTTACAAGTACTGGACAAGATTCTGAAGGATGATTATGAGTTGGCTCGATTATCTGACTCCTACTCGCGCTCTGCAACCTCAGAGTCGGCTGAGTCTTCGAAGACACCTTCGGGGAAAACCTCTTTTGTCAACAGCTTCCCACGGCCACCACCACCACCCCCACCTGCAAAGCGAGTGACACGAAGCCTTGCCAAAGAGGATCTCGAACAACCTAGGATGAAGAATGGTTCTAAGAATTCCAAGAAACGCTCTCCGGCGGTCAAAGACGAGGTGTGTATCGCCGTCAATGGCTTCTTCACGTGCTTACAAGATTGAAACAGGAAGGTCCCCGCAAGCGACAACTTGTCCTTGAGTTTCCCCGACTCAATTCCACGAAAGTAGAGACACCCGTCAAGGAAATTCCCGACCGGATTCAGCCTACGATAAGCTTTGAGACCCGAACCTCCATCACGCTATCCGAAGTCTTTACTCCGGATGAAGGTAGCCTACCAAGGTCGAACGATACTTCCCTTATGGAGGAGGATGGGCCTCCATCCAAGTCGCAGGACTACCTCCCAACTCAAGATGCGATAGAATTCATGGAGGATCCATCATTTACTGAGTCACTTGACGGTCCTGAGTCTGGTACGCCGGAACCTACACCAAAGCTTTCCTATCTCGAAGAGCTAAGAACCTACGGTCCTTTTCGGCCAAAACAGACACACCTACCGCCGGACTTACATTTCTGGTATCGCTATGAGCTGAGTCGTGTAGGTAGTAAACTTCCAAAGGACGAAGGGGAGCTATGCAGGCTCATCACGACGAGCTGTAGAACACAAAGGCCTGACTTCAACACCTTTTGGCAGGCGATCGCTCCGTTGAGGTCCTCCAAGAACCTGCTTGAGAAGTCAAGGCTACAAGACTGGACTATTGACCAAGCTTGTTACGAGGACGAATCCACGTCACAGTCTGTGCAATTCTCGGGACAACTTTCATGGTCAAGTGCCACAGACAGCAGTTTGTTCAAGTTCAGCCTCAACCCACTCAATTTTGACACTAGTTGTCGTGCTCATCGTCGCTTTGGGGCAGACAGGTTCATGGTCATCTCGCTGCCTTACTTCAGTGGAACGTGTCTACCCAAGGACAGCCGCAACCTATCACGAGATGTCGCCGCAATCGAAAAGTCGGTCAACGGGTGGCTTACTACAACTGTTCACGAGATCGCTGGTCGCAAGTGGCGGGCCTGGTTCATTGAGCCAGACAAGAAAAAGAGTCAGGCCAAGAAAGATAGCGCTCCGACTCAGAAACTTCACCTCTTCGCCGTTGATGGGCATGGGTTCAAGAAGAGAGCTCCATTTTCAACTCCACTACCAACACATCAGCCTGGCGATGAACACCTGCAGATCTCACTTGAAGAATTCTTGAACTGGCATATCCCCATCGACCAGAACAGGAAGTCTACTGACCTCAAAGCGTTCTCGAGGTTTGCACTGGCTCTGTCCAAGACCAAGCCCACAGTCGTTCTCGAGCAATATGAATTTATACATCTTGCTGACACGGATCCTGTCATGAACGACGGCTGCGCGCTTATGTCGTATCCACTCGCGAGACGGATCTCCGAATTGTTAGGACTGTCTAAGAAACGCGAGTATCATGTCCCCAGTGTCTTTCAAGGTCGTATTGGCGGCGCGAAAGGTCTTTGGATGGTTGATAGTGAGAACAAATACCCGAATCTGAGTCCTCGTGGCTACTGGATCGAGGTAACGGATTCACAACTGAAGATCAAGCCTCACCCTAAGGATCGGAAGGACGCTGATCCTGAGCAACGGCAATTCGAGGTGCTCAAGTACCCGAAGGCGTGTAAGCCGACCCGCTTGAACCATCAGCTTTTGGCAATTCTCTACGACCGTGGCGTGCCCCGACAAGTATTACAAGAGACTCTTCTCGATGACATAAGAACCTACTCGGAAAGCTTGTTCGAAGCTATGAAAGATCCTCAAGATCTTCGCGCATGGGTACAGACCAACCATCGTGTGCCGCGGACTAGAAGGCTCATGGAATTCTCCGGCGGCTTGCCCAAGGAGAAAGAAGAACAAGTCAACCTTCTCCTGGAGAGCGGCTTCGTGCCAAACGAGTGCCAGATATTGAATGAGAAACTCTGCTCGTTTCTTCAAGACGAGATGAAGCGCTACATTGAGAAACTACAGATACTGGTACCGCGATCGACCTATGTCCTCGCCATGGCTGATCCTTACAGCGTGCTCGAAGAACATGAGATCCACCTTGGCTTCTCTGAGAATTGGGATGATCCAGAGACTGGTAGGGCGGAGAATGGTCTATACGACACAGACGTTCTAGTATCTAGGCTTCCAGCACATCTTGCGTCTGATATTCAGAAACGTAAGGCGGTGTACAAACAGCAATTACGCCACTTCAAGGACGTCGTTGTCTTTCCCACGAAGGGCGATGTACCCTTAGCATCACTGCTATCAGGAGGTGACTACGATGGTGATACTATGTGGGTTTGCTGGGAGCCAGCCATCGTGAAGAAGTTCAAGAACGTGGACATGCCCAAGCTCCCGACTGCCTCCGAATGCGGCCTTATTAACATATCTATCCCTTTGGAGAGGATTTTTCGTGCGCCTTGTATCACGCCTGACGAAGTGAACAGCTTCTTGCGATCTAGTTTTTCCTTCAACTCCAAGCCCTCGCTCCTTGGCACCTGTACAATCGAGCACGAGAAGCTTATCTATCACCAGAGACATCAATCATTATCCACACCAGAAGCAGTGAAACTTGCAGCTCTTGCTGGATATCTTGTTGATGCAGCTAAGCAGGGATATTCCTTGACGGAAACGAAATGGCATGAACTACGTCGGTCAACGAGTGGAATTAAGAAGCTGGACATGCCAGCCTACAGAGCTGGAGGGGAACCACGCCGTTCTAAGGGTAAGCATGCTGCAGCCGAGAACATCGTCGATTTCCTCAAGTTTGATATCGCTGAAAAGGAGAGCTTGAAGGTTCTTGCGGAGTTTGCGAAGCAGTGGGACCCTAAGAAGGCTTGTTATGACCCGGATTTGAAATCAATGTACAGCGACCTATGGAGCAAGGCGGAGAAGAATCGGAAGGCCGAACTGTTCCAACTACTGAACAAGCTGAGACACGACGTCAAAGCTGCCGCGGATGTCTGGAAAGCCAAAGCAAGGGAAGACAACAAAGAATCTTTTCGCCTCATGGTTGAGCTAATACATGAGCAAGTGAGCACGATTGTACCGGATATTCAGGTCGAGCACGACATCGTGAGAAGGTTCAAAGAGGAGGAAGGCCGCGATGACTCATTTTGGGCAAGGCTTAGAGCTTCGTGTGTATATTACTTCAACAACAAAGGAAGCATGGTATGGTATGCTGTGGGCAACGACTTGTGCATGCTTAAGGTGCAGGCGCAGGGGCCGACGCGGACAATGTCTGCGAAAATGCACAGCATCATGAAGGTCGATACAAAGTTGCAGCGGAAGTTCCACATAGATGAGGCGAAGGATGAAGGCGATGATGATGACGATGACGACGGCTCCAGCATTGGATTGAACTTGCTTGAAAATTGGGTCGCTTACGAATAATGATTTACGAGATGAGATGGATGTCGCTATGGTCTGTATGTACCGAGATACGGTTGGAGAGTTCATGGTCGATGAAGAACACGATCTCCACTGGACGTGGTTGGACTCAGGTATGTTGCTGGGAGCGGCAATCATCTGTCGCCGTTCCCTCCCATAAATTGACATCTTTCCTAAGCCGTGCGTCATTACCGAACGCTTCGCATTCTTTCTCCCTCGTGAAACCCTGAGACAGGTAAGTATGCCAACGATGAACTTGGAATGGTCTCAATTCTGCTGGCGTTTCCCCGGAACATGTCTGCGTCATCTCTATTCCGAAGCTTGCAGTAATGGCGTACAAGACCGCCTCGAGGACGCTTTCGCGACTGATATCCTGCAGCTTGTTGCTACTGGCCGTCGTTGCCATACACGTGTGCTGTGATGGTACTTGTCCAGTGTTGAGTACGTCAATGCAACGACTCTACCTAGGTAGTCAATCTGGTTTTCAGGATACTTTCGGTCAGTGGCAGCCTTGCGCAACCTTAGCACTCTCTTACTACTCTACTAAGGAAGGTTTTTACTTGTGATTCTATAGGCTTAGGGATATCGAATTTGAGAAGCATCGTATAAAGCGCTTAGGCACCTCCTAGGTGTCTTCCATTATCACGGCGATAGAGAACGTGGCTATCGATTGAAAGATGAATTCCAATACAAAGAGTCTAAATTCAGATACAGGCGCAGGCCATCGATATCCGCAGGCGTGCCAGGAGCACGTGATACGCCAAAGAAGGCAAGTGCGCCGAGAAGGCTGCAGGCTGTGACTTGCCTCCACTGCCAGGCACGTGTCAGGTACCTGCATATGCCGGCCACCGAAATGTTCATTTCGAAAATCTAATCTAGAGTTTGGAGGTGCCGTGTGGCAATTGTATCGCTTACATTGAAATTAATACCACGGATTACGCCGCTAGGCCTTAATGCGGTGTATCTGGCATGTGGAGCAGACTTGGTAGGTACGACTTAGGTAGTTGGAGGCAGTCTTCTGGTCACGTATGCACGGCATAATCTTCCAACCTTACATTACCATTAAGCAACAAGCCTGAAATGCTTGCGCCCTCTCCTTCACGTTCATGAACGATGACTTTGTCCTTCGGGTTTTCGATGGTCGCCCTTGGCTAGGTTACGGGCCAATGACTAAGTTATAGTGATGACCACATCTGCTCGGATTGCCTGGGCATGGTAAGCAGAAAGATCACGAACCAATTTCGACAAATCAACATCTCAGTCGGTCACTTCATTCTAGCATGGAACACAATAGTGCACAGCTGGTGATGCCTGGCAATCACACGGTTCTTCCTGCCCTGACACCATATTCTCCTTGCCATGGCATCTGGGTATGTTCGACGAACTTCATGTTCCTAACCCACCACTCACTGACGATTGCCCTTCCCTAGGATGCCTATCATGCTCGACTCTGTCGTTCTTCCGTTACATGGCTGCCGGCGGTCCCGGCTGCCATGGCGATATTGCTCCTGTGCACTTTGGCGGGGAGGCAGTTTAGTCCTATCCGGCGGCCACAGTGGCTTCAGCCGTTCATTGTTGAGACACCAGCCCACAAGGATGATTTCGAGTCTGAGAAAAGGCGACCAGGGTTGGCAGCCAACACGTTATTGGCCATCTCGCTCGTCGGCCTTTCTGCTGAAGTTGTACGTGTTGCTGTACTTGCACCGCATCCTGGCAGTGCACTGTCTGTGGTCCCATGGGTATGAACGGTCTTATCCTATGCTTTCACCCATGCTGAGAAATAAACTACAGGCGGTGACAGTTCTGTTGATGACCATCGGTCGACCGAAGGTCCTGCTCGGTGCCCTACTGGCGATCTACGGTACCGTCGTGGCTTCTTGTCTCATCATTTTGTTGCACAATGGTATCAGTCCATCGCTCAACGGCATCCTGTCAATCCTCACCTTAGTCGCTGGTGTGTTTGCCTTGGTTACCCTGCTGAACATTCCGTTGCGAGATCCAGAACTCTCAGTCAAGGGTATAGGTCCGGTCTATGGCACTCCCACATCGGATCTTCGAACTCCCGAAGACAATTTTACTCTATGGCACTTTATGAGTGTCTCGTGGATGTCACCACTTATCACTACAGGCGCCACACGCACGTTAGAATACGAAGACGTGTGGAGCCTTGGTCACGAGTTTCAGCATAGAACTTTGCATGATGCTTTCCGCGAGCTGCAAGGATCTGTACTAAGGCGGATCATAGTTGCGAACGCAATCGATCTCTGGCTCGTCGGGCTGCTAGGCACTGTTGAGATGCTTGCTAATTTTGCAGTTCCAATTCTGTTGCAACAATTGCTCCGGTCTATGGGAGACGGCAATGCTCCGAAAAGTGCAGCCGTTACTTACGCCGTTCTGTCACTGATCGTACGCCTAATCGCCGCTCAGGCCGACGTCTTAAGTTTGTGGTACAGTCGGCGTGCTTATGAAAGATCGAGAGGCGAGCTAATAACGATGTTGTCAGAGAAAACGCTATCTAGGAAAATGGTTGGCGGTCTCCACCAAGCAAATCAGAAAGAGGCTGCATCGATGGGCAAAATCATGAACCTCATACGGTTCGACGCTTATGAGGTTGCTCAGCGTTTCTGGGAGTGCCAAGCCCTGGTTACTCAGCCGTTAAGCTTGATCATATCCATTGTTCTGATATGGAGGCTTGTTGGCTGGTCATGTCTCATTGGGGTCCTCACCGTTTTCCTCGCTCAAGCTGTGAACGCCTTGTTGGCACGGGCTTTATTGCACTGGGAAAGGCAACGCCGGACTGCGACCGACACCAAATTGCAGCGGGTATCGCAATTTGTCGAAGCCATTCGGCATCTTCGCTATTATGGCTGGCAGGATGTATGGCTCGCACGCATCATGGAGTCCAGAAGGCATGAACTGACACTCAGGGTCATTGCCAGCTTATGGAGGATGATGATAGGCTTCACAAATATGTTTGCAAACGGCATGTTTCCAGTCGTGGCCTTTTATGCTTACACGAAACTCGCAGGGCAGCCGTTGCGGGTTGACATTGCGTTCCCAGCGCTGCAGCTCTTCGCTATGCTGGAGTCTAGCTTGCGGTCGCTGCCAGATCTGATCACTGTGATGTTGAATGCTCGGATTGCTTTGGGACGTATTGAAGAGTTCATGCATGAGCCAGACAAGGAAGAATCCGACATTTCATCCGTCTCACCCGAAGCCCAAGTAGAAATGGCAAATGCCTCCTTTGCTTGGCCGGCTGCGTCTATGCCAGTACTGCATGATCTTACACTGAACTTCCCTATTGGCTTGACCGTCATTTGTGGTGAAGTAGCAGCTGGTAAGACAGCCTTGTTGCAGGCGCTCCTGGGTGAGATGGACAAGCATAGCGGCGTGTATAAACGATCGACAGAGATGATCGGATACTGTGCACAGACTCCCTGGCTTCAAAGCATGAATATTCGGGATAACATCATTTTCTCTTCTGCGTACGATGAAGTTCGGTACAAGCAGGTCCTAGACGCTTGTGCTCTTACCCAAGATCTGGCGAACTTCAAGCATGGCGATCTGGAAGAGGTGGGAGAGAACGGCATTGGCTTATCAGGCGGTCAGAAGGCGCGGGTAGCACTTGCACGAGCTGTGTACAGCAGATCCCGCGTACTCATGCTCGACGACCCTCTCTCGGCACTGGACCATCAAACAGCTGAGACAATCGTACGAACCTGCTTTGCTGGACCGTTGCTGGAAAAACGGATACTCATCCTGGTCACTCACAGAACCGAGCTATGCCTTGGTCTTGCCAAACAGGTTGTCGAAATGTCACGCGGAAGGGCACGAATTCTAGATCCGAAGACAACTTTGGCAAATTCTTCGCAACCGATCACGTCAACAGACTCGGCCGAGGAGACCACTTCCGAGAGGAAAGAGCAGCTTGTCATCGCGGCGGTACCAGAGAAAATGATAGAGGAAGAACACCGAGCGGAAGGCGGTGTCAAACTTGCTGTGTATTGGCAATACATCAAAGCCGGCAAACTCAGACGGTGGGCGCTGCTCACCGTGGTCATGGCCATATATCGTATTATCGATGTTGCAGAAACCTGGTTTCTGAAGAGCTGGGGCGAAGCCTACGATCGTCCAGTCGAATATCTCTCTATCTCAGACCCCTTTCGCAAGCTTCCGTCCCCAGAACGTGATATAAATCCATGGCTCCTTGGTTTCTTTCTCCTTGCTGCGGCACAAGCTTTGATGTTCCTTGTCCAGCAAGGAGTTATGTTGGTAATCATCTATACCGCCGGAAAGTCGATGTTTGCTGAAGCCGCTGAACGCGTCGCGCATGCCACGTTTCGTTTCTACGATGTCACTCCGATAGGTCGGCTAATGAATCGCTTGACGAGCGATGCTTCGACCATCGACGGCGACATCAGCAACAAGTTTCAGAATGTCGCTATGCTCGGTATAGCTTGGGTGTCCTCTATTATCGTCATCGGCTCAGTAACCCCTGTCTTCCTCATTTTTGCCCTTATCTTGACCGCTTGTTTCGTTCTCATTTTCCGCAGGTTCCTCCCATCGTCACAGTCTCTGCGTCGTCTGGAGATGGTTTCACTCACGCCACTCATGTCAAACTTCGGTCAGCTTCTCTCAGGTCTCACTACCGTTCGTGCTTTCGCCGCGCAACGCCGCTTTCAGGATCGAGTGATTGACGTTACAGATACATTTCAGAAGATGGACCACTTCTACTGGTCCCTTCAGGCATGGCTGATGTACCGTTTCGACACGCTCTCCGCCGTTTCTACTTTAATACTCACATTGCTCGCCTTATACACTGGAGTCTCGGCTGGTCTGACGGCATTTGTGCTCATTGCTGCATCCAAGTTCGTGAACGCGACTCACAGCCTTTGCCGTGCGTACGGCGCTCTGCAAATGGACTTCGTCTCTGTCGAGCGGGTTGTCGAGCTTCTACATCTCGACCAAGAACCACGAGGTACTGTTGACCCTCCCGCCTGGTGGCCTACTCTCACTGGTGATGTGACTTTCGAGAATGTCACACTCCGCTACGCGCCACATCTCGGTCCTTCACTGGACGACGTGTCTTTGCGCATCAAGGCCGGGTCCCACGTCGCTTTACTTGGGCGCACCGGCTCTGGCAAGTCCACACTAGCACTGTCTCTGCTCGCGACCATCACGCCTGACTCGGGTCGAATCGTAATCGATAACATCGACATCTCCACTGTCAACAAACAGTGTCTCCGGGAAAGAATCACCTTCCTGGCGCAAGAGCCCGTCCTGTTCCCTGGCACAATGCGTGCAAACCTCGATCCACTAGATTCGCACACTGACCTGGAATGCTCCGCCGCACTTGCCGCCATTTTCGGAGGCAGCGACAGCGGCAGCCACAACCAGCAGTTCACACTCGACTCGCCCATCGACACGGGCGGCAAGAATCTAAGCCAAGGACAGCGCCAGCTCGTCGGGCTTGCAAGAGCGCTACTGCGGCGGAGTCCCATCATTGTCTTCGACGAGGCGACAGCGAGCATCGACCACGCCACTGCGGCGAAGATACACAAGATCCTGAGGGACGAGATGAGGCAGAGTACGGTGATCACGATTGCGCATCGGCTGGAGGCGGTCAGGGATGCGGACTATTGCGTCGTGCTGGGGAAGGGGAAGGTATTGAGACAGGGCCCCGCAAGTGAAATGGGCGACGATTTTGTCCCTGCAGGGCAAGACGGGAGTGGGCAGGGCGAGGCCAGTGCGAGTCGTACTGCAGCGGAGGGACCACATTCTTGACCAGTTGGGATGGCAGATGGGTTGAGTATGATCACTTCGGCCATTTGGACATAAACGCTAGAGGACTTCTGGTTGGGGAAAGGTATGGTGTCGCAAATTTGGTCAGATAGAGAGGGATAGAGCTCATTTAAGCAAGAACTACCAAGATATAGGAGTGGTTCTTACCCCTTCGATCGAATCAAGAACTAAGTAGGCGGCCTCGAATGCAAGTCACACTAGAACGCAACTTGTCATTTCGAAGCATTGCGTGGTTGATATTTTCATTGTTTCATTCGTCTCATACTAATATGTGCAGATTCACACCTATCAGCCCCCATCGGCCTGCCTTAATTCAAGTATGGCAATCGACACTCTCCATCCATCTATCTATCGCCAGCTCTCAATTTTGTACTTGCAAAAAGTTCAACAGCCTCATTGGGCGTACATGATCCGGCATGCCAACATGGCCAATGCATTGATCCATTCCTATCGCCTGCAAATGCTAATCATGTCGACATGGAGTCTATATGCCAACGCCGTCCGTTCCTTGGTATCGTTCAGTCTATTGGTCCAAAATCAAGAGTTCGCTTGCTCGCATGTACATGTTGTATCAATTTTGTCGTGGTGTCGTGAAGATTCAAAGGTCAAGATGATTTTTTAGTCCTGTTTGTTTGTTAGAATGTCGTCTTAATGCGGGTAAGATGTATATCATACCTCATCTGTCAATCGATCTAGCAACTGTATGCTCAAAATCATCACAAGTAGGCCTGGACTGAGTTAGTTCTGAAAGTCAAAGGATACAGGATAATAAATACCTAATGTAACCACAACGAGCAAACCGAAACCAAACCAACCCAGCACCATAGCAGCAGTACCTACGCCAGACCTGACGCTTCCGTTTCCAAGGTCCTGTGCTATGGTGCTAGCGGCCACAGCTGCAGTATGTTGCCACATCACGGACACCAGCACGAAGACTGATGCAATGAAGATAGTTGCTAGAGCAACTTGTGACACGGCTCTTGATGGAAAGGGCTTTACTTCGTGTTCGGAGCCATCTGCGCCAGTCGAGGTGTGCCATCCCGGAAATGTTGCTAGCAGCAGGAAGGTGAGGAAGGCGAGGACAATGGCGATAATGATCAAGTACGGGAAAACGATCGCGTTCTTGAATGTGCTTGCCACCCAGACTAGGTTGAGAGGGTCTTGGTCCACTGACACCAAGTCGGCCAGAGCGGTGGAGTTCTGGTTGCACATGAAGGCCCCATCGCCGACTTGTATACAGATACCAAAGTAGCCGACTCGAACGTTGAGCTCAGCATTCCCGACAACGTTGGCTATGGCCGTGGAGACGCCAGGATCGACCTGTATAGGGGAGAAAACGGGTGCGTATTGTTGGTAGTATAGCGAGATCAAGTAGATGTCCGGAATAAGGGGAGAAGACGAGGAACAGCCTGCGAGCAGTAGTGCTAGAAACGTTAATAGTCTGTCTCAAGGCGATGATCTGGCGCAGCAACATACCGAGTAATACAATAGCGATGGCTATGAGTATCATGAGAACATGATGATAGCCTATTAGTGGGAAGAATCTCCTCCACCCCGTTGCAAAACGTATATTGGCCATTGTATGCTGCTCTGGTGCCGACAAGGGCTCGGACCAGTGTGGCCTTGTTCTTTTGCGGTGTCAGCCGTCCGAGGACGGTGTGTTGTGCACCGAGCTCAGCAGCAGCTGTCAAATCTTGAACAATGGTGACAGTTGTAGGCGTGTATGGTCAGGACGTGGTCCAGGCTTCGGGTAGGAGCTTGTAGGGAATGTGGTTTTGTGAAGTAGAGTTTTTGGATGTGCGTTCGTGAAGGTTTGCTTCGATGACTATGCTTGTGAGGATAGATGCAATTGTCAGTGGTATGCAATGATTCTGAGATGGAGAGGGAGAGAAGAAGGGAGGGAAGAGAGGCGTAACTTGAGCTAGAGTGCCAGATGATTTCCTAGTCAGAGTTCCACGAGCACCAATTCCAATACTGATTCACTGTTTTCCTGCCATCTAATTTTCGTGAAGTGCAGTGGCTGGCAGGAAGGGAACAATTGAGATGGCAGGGCCTGTCACGTGAGCTAGTCAAGGAAGATCGGGCAACCAGTCGAGCAAGCTACGTCAGAATAAACAAAGCTAGCGTTAGCGCCCGACCGGTTCCAGACCGTCTCGTCCCTGACGATCATGATGCTGATCCACTTTCTGCTTGGATACCTGGTGTACTCGTACCCAGCTGGGTACTGATGAACTTCTTCAATGTATTCCAACTTCCATCACATTCGCATCCAGAACAGCGTCCCATGTTCCGTGTGGAGACATGTTTAGTCTTCCGCGTACCGTTGATGACAGTCAAGAAGGGTGATTTCGAAGTTCATGTCATTATTCATCACGAGTACGACTACACTCCTGGGTATCCAATATGTATTCCTTATTCATGCCCAATCATCCGCTTTCAACCAACCCGTCGCAGCCACGACAATTGCTACAACGCTAGTAAACCAAATAATACATCTAACTCTACCTAACAGGCTGCCAGGTTGAATCAATTGTAGTCAAGCCGTAAAGGCAAAAGCTTTCAGATCAAAAGCTGGGCGGATTGCACCGATTTCCGCGTCGGACGACTCATCTTCACTGTTCGGTATGAGCTCGTCCTCACTGCCTCGAAAGAAGTGTGTTGAGAAAAGCCCAACGGACGACTGAGTATGCGTACGAGATTGGCTCAGGGTGCTGCTGTCTCCAAACGAAACGTCTTCAGTCTTACCATCTGATTCGCTCGTTGACAGGGCATCCAGCACCGATGAAAAGCTCGCCTGACCAAGGGCCTTGGTCGACCCGTCCTTGGCTAGAGCAGTCCCGCAAATCTCGATCTTGGCTGCATCGTTCTGTGGCGAGAGGGATCTCAAGGCAGAAGACTGCCTCTCAACTGCTTGGTATGAAAAAGTCTCCAGTAATGAATCCCTCTTCTTAGGAGTCGGCTTGTCCTGGACTGGCGACAGAGTAGTCAAGGCTGCCGACTGCCGCTCAGGGGACAACGCAGCAAATGTGTTTGGATGCGGGCTTTCAGGAACAGCAGGTTCGGGGGACGGAGACTTGATAGAATGCAATGCTGTTGCTCGTCTCTCCGGTGACTGGTTTATAAATGTCTTTGACTTCATGTCGTCTCTTCTCTGCTTGGCTTGATTCAATTTTCGAACGTGGAAATCTAGCAGGTCAGTAAAGTGGTCATCCTCAGCAGTGACAGAAGTCGCAGATGTAATTTGCGATATGTTGACCTGCGAAAAGACCTTGCTCTCGCTAGTGCTACTCTCTCTGCTGAGACTAGGAGATGGTGCCATGGGTGAAGATGCTGGTATAGACTGAAAGGTGGCCTGCGGTGTATCGTACTTGTCGTCTGATACATCATTTGCAGTCGACACTCTGTCTATCTCTGGGCTAGCCGTTTGTTGGACGTCAGGTAGGCCAAGCAATATATCATCTATGGAATCATCGGACCACACTTCGAAGCCGGATCGTTTCGCCTTCCTGCCTTTGGTCTTCTTTAGCGCCAAAGGACTTGGTTCGTCCAGCTTGGAAGCAAAGAACGGACTTTGCTTAACCTCTTTCGACGGAGAAATTTCTTCGTTCTCAGAGCACAGGCGCTGTCGCTTTGGCGGTTGATATGTCGACAGTGTTGATGCTCTTGCAAGGAAGGCGCTTCGGTCGACCGCATCAGACGGGTGCCGAGCTGCATTCGTTGGCGTTGAACCCGAAGTTGCTGTGCGGCGTAGCTGTGGCGCTGACGACACAGGACGAGGCTCCCAAGATGCGTTTCGGTGCCGTTCCAGAAGTCGCTGCTGTGATGGTGATGGAGTCAAGCTGTTAGGATCCAACTCAGCAAGCGGCTGTCTGGCTGGCTTGAAGAAAGAGTCTATGGACTTCTTGCACTTCAAGTCTGAAGCTGATGCAAGGGTCTGTCTTCTGTTCTCGCGGAGGCCAGGCCGCGCTGGAGCAAGGGGATGCTCAATGGGTACTTTTGTTCTTGCGTTTAGGTCACCACATGCAACCCCAATAGCAATCTCCGGCTCAACATATGGCCCAAGATACAGCATATCTTCCCCCTTCACACCTGGTTCCAGGTCCGATAAGAAAACCATTTTCTGCTCAACAGGACAGAAGACTCGGTGATATATGAAGGTAAGCTCGGCTTGCTTGAAATTTTCAAGGTATTCTGGCGGCACAGGCATCTTGCCCTCGAATTGGACCATGCGGATCACCTTCTCGGCGTCTTTGTACTTGCGAACATATCTGTAGGCCGTCTTCAGACCCATTTTCTCGATGTTGGGCAAGTAATCGCAGCCGCTTAGGATGGCCATCCGGCGGAACATTGTATCAGTCCATCCCGCAAGACTAATCTCACGACAGGATGGGAAGTCAGCTCGCTCGATTTCGACACATTCTCCATATTGATTGAGCTTCGTCAACAGTCGTTTAGCACCAAAGACGAGTAGGTCGGAATCCTCAGAAAGGATGCCATCGATGATCCCCTTCTTTTCCAGGTACGCCAATTGAGCGTCGGCTTCGTAGGGTGCGACGATGTACTGCACGTTTGCCTGCTTCAATGCGTCGATCAATTGCCGGGCCATGGAAGGTGTGATGCTTGCCGCTTTCTGCAATTCTTGGTGGGCCTGGGATATCTTGCCAGCCTTGTAGAGCTCCAAGCCGAGCTTCTTGCTTTCATCCCGTCGTTGCCTTCTTTCATTGTTCGTGCCCGCCTTGCTTGGAAGCGCATCACCATCGAAAACCAGGTATGGGACGATTCCGAAGTCTTGCAGCATGCGGACTCGACTCATAGCAAAGTCGATGTACTTTGCGGTAGGCTTGTCAAGGGCCAGCTCAATAGCGCAGGCCACTGCCCCTCTGTGTAGCCAGCCATATGCGTCGATGCCGATGGTCTGCCCCGCGAATTTCTTGAGGGTTGTATGTTTGTGAATTGATTTCAATAGAGGGAGCAGCCCTGCACAGGGTCAGCACTTGCACCAGCACGGTACCGAACAATGCCTACCGGAAATACCCATCTTTACGGTGCCTGGTGTGCGTCAGGCAGCATCCGTCACTACTTTGACCATGCCATGTGAATAGCAGTTGGAAGCTTGTTGTTGTGCCTTGAGGATATGTCAATTGCCCGAGTGACCGCAGTACGTGTTAGGATGCCGGGACAGGTTCATACAACATGGAATGGGTGACTTCAGTATGAGTAGCCGTTTCCTCACTGACCATCCATTGGAATCCTGACTCCTTGCCCAGCGACGGGTACGCGTGACCGCCCAGCGCGTCGAACCCGGGCCTGCCAGTGAGCCAATCCGCCACTTTCCCTTGGCAGCGCTTAACGATCTTGATTTTGCGGTATCATCCCCAGCATCACACCGCCCCTAGCTGACCGCCTACGCTTGCGATTCTAGGTTCTGCCGTCCTTATCGCAAGCCCCAAAATATTTTGTCGCAGTCACAACTTTTGACAATCGTGAATCTGGAAGACACTGAAGCCCACAAAAACGTGGTCTAGCAACATGGCGCGCTCAATGGCAAAAGTGCAGAAGAAAATATCGAAGAAAAGAGGAGGAAAATTGAATGCACTTCACGAGAACAGCCGTGATGCACAAAGACTGAGAAGAGCTGGAGCGAGGGAAGAGAAACTAGGCAAAATGTTCGATGCAGCCACCAGAGCAAATCAACAATACGGTTCGTGATCACCTTATTGTGACTGGAACATCGACTGATTTTACAAACCAAGTCGACAGAGTCGCTTGGTTCCAGACAGCCATAGAAGGGTCAGATGGTCCGCTGACTGACGAAGAACTGCAATTGCTGACACAAAGGTATGGCCGAGCATTCCCATAGTGATATAAGTTACTAACAACCTGCAGTTACATCGCACGTGAGGATGAGGAGTTGGCAGAAGCCAAAGCAGAACGTCGACCTGGACGGCCGCCCACGAAAACCGAAGAACAGATCAGCCAAAGAATAGATGCTGAGGAGAAAGAGTTTAAGGCTGGCTTTTGGGCACCGGACCTCAGGGACGAGGAAGTGCGTAAAATGCTTGAGCGCTGGGGCCGCCAGTGGGCCGGCCTCAATACACTGAAGTTCGTACGAGTCGTGAAAGGCGGTACCATCAAGCCTTCGATTTTTCCACCAAAAGGAATGTCGTGAAGGGAAAAATTGAACACGTCAGTGTCAGTCGCTACAAGACGACTTGGTCAGCGGCGAGGGGGTCAAGAAGCATCTTGCGAGTCATCAGGGCAAACCATGTGAGCCAGATTTGTGAGAACGGAAATATGCCGCGAAGCCGTGCGGAGAAGATCCGATGCCGGCCAGGACTACCGTCAAGATCGAACTAACGTTCTGCATCTCAACGTTTGCTCGAGCATATCAGAAGAAGGCATTCAAAGCAATCTTACACATCGGACCGGTTACTGCGTGACTCGATAACCAAGATGCCTCAATACGTCAAGCGGATAACTCTCTTCAATGTGCCCAAGGAAGAAGACATCGACAAAGTATTGGCACAGTACGAGGTCTTGCGAAAAACAGCAGAGAAGGTCCAAAATGCTCCCACGTCAGACCTCCCAGCACTTGTCTAACACTGGTTCAGGATGGCAAACCGTACATTATCTCTAACGAGGCAGCACGCACTATCAATGCCTCGGAGGAGCGTGCACGAGGATATACCATAGCCGTACAGACGACGTTCGCCAGCAGAGAAGACGTTGACTACTACGACAAGCAGTGCGAGGCACACAAAGCGCTGAGGGCGGTGGTAACGCCTAGACGTACCGACTTCGCCACCATGCTATTTGAGAGCGACATCCGGCCTAGTATGTAAACCAGAGAGATCGATTCATGCTGGGCTCTCTTGTGCACGATCGTGCTAGCCGCCTCGACATGGGAAGAAACAGATTTGTTGGCGCACGTCTCAAGGACTTATGTCATTTGCCAAAACGATGTAACAAATCAATCTCGTGTACATCTATTCCACTTCTATCTTCCTATTTGATCCGCATGCTATATTCATCATTCATTTATCTCTCATCTCATCATCATATATGCATACATTCAATGCCGCAGGCCATGACCCTCCACCACCTCCTTCGCACACACCTTCCTACATTCCTCAAACACCTTGACTTGATTCGCCACCTCCTGCAAGCGGCCCAGCACCTCCTTGTTTCCCCGGCCGAAGCCGTAAATCACATATGGAATCTCTGTATCAGCACAGAACTCCCTAACATACTTCTGTGCCTTGCGAAGGTTGTGTCTGGGCACGCGCGGGAAGAGGTGATGCACGGCCTGAAATTGGAGGCCGCCGTGGAAGAAGTCCAGCCAGGTGGGGCAGTCGACGTCCATGGTGGTGCGGAGCATCCTCTGAGGAAATGACTCATGGATGCCTAGATCCGCTGTGGACATGGCGAAATGGGAAAGTGTAATCTGAACGTGGAGAGGTGCGGTGATCATGTGTGAGGCTAGGATAAAGAGGATGCGGGAGCTGGTCGTGGGCACTCGGAGGTACAGGATTTGATACCCGAACCAGTACCAGAAGAAGAATTGGCCCGCCAGCTCGAGGTATCGGTGCCACCACGCAGGCCCACGCCGAGGCGCTTGAGTAGGCGAGAGTAGGTAAGTCCAAGAGAGAATGTAGAGGTTGAAGCGGCCAAGGGTGAGGATGGGGTAGTATAGCCAATGCTGGTAGCGGATAGCGAAGCGGGCTACGGAGTCGAAAGTCATAATGCGGTCGTAGTAGGTGGAGCGGAGGGAGGAGAAGAAACGGGTGGAGATGGCGAAGAAAGGCATATGTTCGATGTCAGGGTCATGTTCAGGGGAGTTCGTCACAATGTGGTGTACGTTGTGGTTGCGTTTCCACCAGCCGATAGATAGGCCGCCCAGGAAATCTGCGATAAAGATTCCGATACAGGTGTCGCCATGGAAGGAGTGTGTTATGCCCATGTGGCCTGCGTCGTGCGCGGTGAAGACTAGTTGGTGCCAGAAGAGGCCAAGGAAAAGGCCGGAAAGTAGGTATTGCGAGTAGTGGATGAAGGTCATTGAAATAGTGAAGAGAAGTGTGTATCGGACCGACTCGAGGAGGTAGGAGGTATAAGGGCAGTCGTACAAGCCGTCGGCGTGGAGAAGTGAATCCAGCTCGCGGTATTTGGCGACAATAGCGTCTTGGGAGACCGAGGAGAGGGACGGATATTTGCTAAGATCGGAGGAGATCTCGTCGGCGTCGCGGGTCTCAAATGGAGTCTTGTCTTCTATAGCCGCCTCTGGCAAGGAGATCGAGGAGGCTGAAGAGATAGATGTTGTGTATATTCTTCGTTTGCTTCGCGAGTTGAAGTCGTTGTCCACGGGATCGAATATAGGCGAAGGAGCTGTGCTGCTTGCAGAGCTTCCACTGGAGCTCACATCTTCCGCTAACTTTGTCTCATCTTCAAGAATCTCTGCCCCGTTGTAGTGTCCGAAGTATCCTCCCTGGATCGGAGGCACGAAGTTTGTCCATCTTCCACATATCCTTCCAATTACGAACTTCTGCATGTGCGCCTGCGCTTCCAGGGAATGCAAAGCTCTTACTTCCGAGGTTGCGTCTCTACCTACGAGGTGGAGGATGGCCTTGTCGCCGCCGGGGTGGTAAGGGAGCCACGCATCTGCCTTTATGACTTGGCCATCTAGTATAAGAATCTTACGTCCATCGCTTATCAAGGATTCGATCTCACGTCGTGAGTAGATGCGGTCTTTCCGGGATGTCGTGCTGGCCATGTTGCGAGCCGAAGTGATGCGTATGTTCGGTTATAATGAATGTGTGGTTTCAACCTCTCGTTGAAGCTTGAAGCTGTGTCCTCGAGGGGCTTGTGGTGCATGCCCCTGCATGCTCAACGGAGCACACCAAGAACGGAAGCTGAAATGCAGTGCAGTGGAGCGTGAAGCAATTGTCAGATGCCAAGAATGTACACTGTCCAGGTATGTAGGTAGGGAGATAATTGATATGGCCGAAAAACAGAACGTGGGCCTATTCGCTGCGAGAGTTACAAAAGTGGTCAAGCCATGAAATACGATTCAGTCTATTGTACAACACTAGGTAGTAGGAAGCCCCGTCTTTGAAGCCTATTCTACGAAGCCTTTTCTGTGGAGCCTCAGAGCATATTACAGCTGTGGTAAAATGGAGTCTTGCTCACACTCAGCATCAAGTCCGCTGATATCAGAAGCTCACACAGCTTCGTGCAACATCCGCGGGAACATTCCTTTAAGATGAGTAGATGTCCTGACCGCCCATGGCACCGAGCTTGTCGGTCAATGTTTCATGTCCTGATGACTGTCCACGTCCGCCCGAAGTTTGTTCAAATCTATCCTCACCGTTTAATTGTTCTGTGGATTTTATTAGTTCGGAACCGGTGATATGCATGATGTTGCAGTATACATACCTCTTTGAGAACCCTGCGCACTGCTGTACGTAGATGCTGAATTGTCCTTAGCTTGGTTGTAGGTCTCCGCTGACTTGTCTCTTGTCTGATTGTAAGCTGCTGCTGATTGGTCTTTGGCCTGGTTGTATGTTTCTGCAGTTTTGTCTCGTGCCTGGTTGTAAGTTGCCGCGGACTTGTCCTTGGCCTGGTTGTAAGTTGCTGCCGATTGATCTTTTGCTTGGGTGTACCTGAGTGTTCCGTAATATTAGTCACATTGTTGAAAACTAGCAGAAAAAAGAACAGAGGTAGAAAACGTGGCTTAGATCACTACAGTCGAGCAGGCAGATCTCGTGAAAGTCTTGCCTGGTGCTGCGTGGCTGGAACTTTAATTCTCTCTAGTGACCCCGACATCGCTGTGAATTCGATAGACATGGACGAACTTACCTCGCTGCAGACTCTTGCTTGACCTGATCAGCAAGCGATGCCGTCTGGTCCCTTGCCTGGAAGAACTTCTCACGCAAGAATCTGATGATATCGTCCGAGTAGCCAGCGAAATATACGGTTGCCAAGGCTGCTGCAATGACAGTGAGGACGAGAGCAAGAGTGCTGAAGGAAGAGCCGGCTGTGCTGCCAGTTTTGTTGTACGCATCAGCTGCAGCTGCGGAGGCCTTTCCAGATGCTGAAGAAAGAGATGCTGTGGCAGCAGAAGATCCGGAAGCAAGAGATCCGGAAGCTTGTTGAGCGCCGGAAGAGAGAGCAGAGGACATCGAGGATGAACCTGACGAGAGCGAACTAGGAGCCGCGCCAGTAGCTGATGAGAGAGAGGCAGAGGCGGCTTTTGCCCCGGATGACAAGGATGCAGCGACATCGTGTGCTCCAGATGACACGGATGCAGAAGCTCCTTTCAAAGAAGCGGAAGCTCCCTTGACACCGGATGCAGCAAGAGAAGATGCTGAGGCTGATGCTGACGAAGCGGAGAGAGAAGCAGCTTTAGAGGCAGATGAGAGAGCGGACGACCCTACGATAGAGCCAGATGAGAGAGAGGACGACCCTACGACAGAGCCGGATGAAAGAGATGCAGACGCGTCTGCGGAAACGGTTGAGGATGATGCACCCATGGTGGATTGAAGTTGTAGTTTTTCTATTATCGTAAGTGGCCGGTATCAAGAGTAGGTTGGTCCAAGGTGGTTTGATATGGACGACAAATGCAGGAATTGATGGAAGCCCGTGAAAAGAGATTTGAGGAAAGCACGCGATCATATACCTTCCTGCCACTACGACATAGCAAACCTGCTTGATGCAGGTGCTATCCACGTGTAGTACGACACGTCACAACGCAGGAACAGTGACGGACAACACGCCATACGGCCACGCGCAACTTTGATCCGACGGCTCAACAACTCCAGCCGTAAGGGGTGTGAAGGGCCAAGCACGAATGGCAACGTGAACAGCTCGAGAATAACTTGGTTGTGGCCAATCGTGCAGATTAAAGTTGTGATGCAATGCATACTACTGCCAAGGTCCCTGAGCTCGGAGTCTAGGGTCATATCCGAGGACGGTATCTTGAACCGAACCTCGGCTATACCTGCAATCCTCGATATCTTAGGATTGGCACGGCAAGCTCGAATGAGTACAACCCGAAGCACCTCCCTACCTGGTAGGTAGGTACGTACTGAGGCGTTGGATATACACATGCAGTCAGAGCAGGTAGACAATAGGCGACAGACGACGTTTTCAGGCGCCAACGAACAAGTACAATTGATTCGTTGACACTCAGTACAAACACGCTCAGATCGGAGTAGCACCCATTTGCTACTCAATCAACTCCTTCGTGCAGCCTGACTGGCACCGTTACAGGCGCAGTGGTAACACTGTACGCATGGCGAGGCTCGACCTCTGGATCCAAGTTCTCGATCTTGTCAAATTTCTGTAGCAAGCGCACAATGACATATCCGGCTTCCGTGAGCGCGAACTGTTGTCCCAGGCATATTCTTGGTCCACCGTTAAAAGGCAAGAATTCCCACCCAGTCTTCCGCCCACTCCAACGCTCTGGCTTGAACTCGTCGGCGTCTTCGCCCCAGATATCCTTGCGTCGGTGCATGACATGGACTTGGTAATTGACCTCCATACCTTTCCTCACATAGACAGGAGACTGCCCGTCAGGACCACCACCACGTGGAATCGTCGTATCTCTGACGGCTCTTCGACTGTTGAGTGGCACAGTCGAGTAAAGACGTAGAGTTTCAGACATAACATGTTGCAGATCAGCACAACCTTTCAAGGTCTCAAAGGTGATCTGTTTTGGATGGGAGTATGTGCCGAAGGTGTCTAGAATGGTCTTGCGGAGTTTGTCACAAACAGCTGGGTGCCGCGCTAGCAGGAAGAAAGTCCAGCCTAGTAACCCAGCAGTAGTATCCCGCCCTGCAAGCAATATGTTCAAGAGCTGGCTTCGGAGTTCGACCGGATCCCGTGTAGCTTTGACGAGTTCCCGCAAAAAGACGTATCTTTCATCTACTCCCTTCTCAAAACTAGTTGCTTTTTCTGATACAGCGCTCTCATTCAAGGCAAGATTGACATAGTAGTCTGCAAACTCATGCACTGCCTTACAATCATCTCGGAACGATCTTGGGTTGTAGAGGAAGTATAGCTCAGATAGTCTAGCTCTTTTACCAAGAGAGTGTGTGCCATTGTCGAACGCAGGCGCGAAGGAAGCCCAATCTAGCCCAGGGCTCTGACTACTGTACTTGACGGATTCTGGGTTTCTTGGAAGGGCTTGGGCTTGTGAGCCGACGCTCTGACCGAACAAAAATTCTGTCGCAGAATCGAGGGTAAGTCGAAAGAACAGTGGCACCAGATCGACTTCTGACGTCCAACGGCCAGTGTCGCTTGTCAAATGTTTGAACATGCTTTGGACATGTTCTTCCTCGAGCTCGAGGTCCGCAACTTGTTGCCTAGCGAACTGGGGCCGAAGCATAGCTCGTGAATGCTCCCTACGCGTTGTCAGTACTGTCCATTTACACTATTGCTTGCAACAGTGGTGGGTGCCTCGTGCGCATGAAGAGCTTACCAGCTTTTGCCATCAGTAGTGAAGATTCCATTCCCCAGGAGCGGCAAAAAATTGTTACGTCTCAGTTCACCAATGCTAAAGTCATTGAACTGTGTTGCCAACAACGCTTGGATATTCTTTGGATCGACAGTGATTAGGCCTGATGTTCCTAAAAACCTTTGTTCGTAGGTAGGATGTTGGACCTCGTTGTATATATCATGAAACTCTGTAGGCACACGTCGGTTCTGATCAGCCTTGAACAACCGTATGGCTAAATCTAAGCCGAATGGTAGGGTATGTGATCTGTAAAAGGCAGGTTTACAGCCCAGCTCTGACGCCCGTCGTGCATGGTAGCGATGACTCAAGAATGAGGAGACGACCATGTAGCAAATGTAGGAAACGAGGACACCAAGGCCCGCCACGATATAGTGGTTCATTCTTGCGCCCGTGTTGCTGCAAACAGTATGAAGACTGGTGAAGGAAATCAGAAGCAGTGCAGATGGGAAGACAACGGACCTAAATACCCATGTAGCATGGTGATAGCGAGAAGATCGATGTTTAGTCCTCGTAGTGCCATGTCATGACGGCAGATTCCGCACGGAATCCAGGTCGCCTACCATAATAAGGAGGTACATCCTACCGAGTATGGCCCTACGCTAGGCACCAGAGTAATACAGACAAGAGGTCTGAGCTAAGTACGAGAGCATAGCATGCTCGTCTGACTATGGTCAAGACTGCGAGTAGCACGGCGAGTCTATCGTATGTGTCGTGTTTGTAAACGCGCAAAATGCCTCGGGCCAAGCTCAGCTGCCGTGTGTGGTATGTACCTAGGTAGTTCCTGATTCTGTGATAGGCCACTGCTCTTAGATCTCTTCGAAGGTGGAGAAAGGTCGAACAGACCTGACGTTTCTAAAGACTAGGAATTAATACCAGATCGCACGCAGAGCAATTACGAGTGATACGGCCTAGAGTACGAGGTACTCTATACGAGATACGAGCACCACGGTGGCTGCCAATGTTCGTATCATTAAGACCGGTAAGTCCTTGGGTATTTCGGACCAGAGGGTTCGTGCACCTCGGTGGCTTTGAACCACCCACCCGGTGACAAGAAAAAGTGGCGCTTAACGCCGTGGTGCCAAGGCGAGTTATGCGCCAGTTTTTGTTGTCACAGAGTGCCACCTTATCCACGTCTCAGCACCAGTTTACTTGAAATGGAGTCTTCATGTGGAATGTTTCCGGGTACCAAGATTATGGATATAATAATATCTGCCCTTATGCAGCTCCGGACATCTTTTTCTCTTAAGATTTCGGACATCTCGAGCTATTTTACAGACAGGTCACTGAGTAACATCGTGGTTGAATAAGACAGAGGTGAGAAGCTGAGGTCCCTGGTCGACCGCTCGCAGGGTAAGATCTATGCATCGACAAAGGCTTTCATATCTGCGAGTAACCAGGATTAGAACGTGAACCACGAAGAGGAGGATGGCAGTCACTTACTTTCGAGCCATTGTACATATTCTCGCTGCTCCTTGTAGTCGACATATTCCGGAAGGAATGTAGCAAGAGAAGCATTGATTCCCCTTTCGTCAAGATATCTCTCAAGCATGGCTTGCAGGTCTGGGTCGAGGTTTGTGAATGGTGGGCCAGCATATACACTCTGTGCCTCGCGGATCAGGTCTGGTGTCTTGGCTTCGATGAGTTCGGCTTTCTGGAAGTAGCCGACATTGTCAATCTCAATTGCGCCGTCTCTTGCAACTGCCCGGATCTCGGTCGCGCCCTTGTTTGGCTTGGTGATGGTAATGTGGAGGTTGAGAGGGAAGGAAGGACCCATCTCCTCGGCATCAGCGTCGCCTTCTTCGGCCCTGTCTGCGGGAGCGATGCTATCCTCCGGCATCACATCGATCTTGCCGCCTCTTGCGCCGGACTGGTTGATTGTCTTCTTAGCTGACTGATTCGTGACATCTCTGCTGTAATCATCGACCTCATCTTCCATGGCAGTGTCCTCCTCCATGTCGTAGTCCTCTTCAGGGTCGTTCATGTCGGCAATTGTGAATTCGATCTTGATCCTGCCTCAAAGTTAACAGGACCCTTGCCATACCTGCAGTCCTACTTACGTCTCGTTCCCAAATTTCCTTGTCATTATAACATCATGAGTGCCTGGCTTGTCTTGGACCTACACGCGGTAAGCCTGGGCGGTCAGCTGCAACCATATAGGAAGTAGTACTTTGAAAGGACTATTCGAAAGAAAATCTTCAATGGTCGATGGCAGCTGACTTGGGTCTCGAGTGTCGACTTCCAATTGCCGCTCAAGGTTGAATTTCTCTGAAAGTTCTAGATCCGCTAACATACAGTCAGCGACGCCATTGCTTTACGAATGGAGGTACTCACATTCGCCAGCTGGTTCCCATCTGCCAGTGGACGTCGAGAAAGCTGAAGACAGTGGTTTCTTTGCGGTCTGCCATGCCAATGGTCGGATAGTTGGTCTAGTTGCTGTTGACAACGATCGCAAAGGAGAGGTACGGACAGAGCATCTGGAAACCTGACGGCTGAGCAAGCGTAAGAATTGCATGTTTGATAAAGTAATCATAAGAAAGTGAAGATGAATCTGAATCTAACGACTGCGACAGACGCGCATGCGCAGCTCCGGCATGGAAATTTAAGGTAGCGCGCAGTTTTCTTGGCACGTGAAAGGGATAAAACTGGTTTCAATATTCTAGGAAGAGTATGTGATAAGCATACTGGTTATCCCTTTATAGGTATACAGCTCCGATAGGCCTCATCGTTATAAGGAAGAGGTATAGTTTCTTAGTACCATCCGTCTCACGGGGCGTTTTTCTCTATACTATTCCATCTGCATTATCTACATAGCAAGGGCTGCAACGAAATCACAAGACCTGTGAAGTGGTTCTGCGCTGCTAAATCCTTTCTCCTCGAATTCTTACGTCGCTCGTCATTCGTACCCATGCTGACCCGTTCCGAGGTGAAAGAAGCCTTGTTGTTTGACGCGAGGGAAATCCGAGATCTGCTAGTGTCGACTTGATATGCCAAAGTATGGAGTGATCACGATCATCGAATACCATTGCTAACCTGCCCTTCGTGGTTGCTGCGTCCGACTTCACGATCCAACGCATTGGAAGTGGACAGATGTGCGGGAGCAGGCTTTTGTTGGCGAGTCTGGCCCTCTCCTCCTCCTTGTTTGCTTCCTGCCATACCTCCTTCTGTGTCTTCTGGTGAGTCCTCGGAGAAAGCGAGCGGAATTTTGATGCCGACTTTCACCAGGGGAATGGTCAAGCCGTGGACAATCTTAGAACAGTCAGAAAATAAGCCCGAGTTGGCACGGAGCACAGAGGGAAGGACGGAGCAATAACTCACAATGCTGCAAACAACCAGAAACCAAATTATAACCGTCATCAATTCTCTGAGCCTTACTGCATCTTCCCTTGGCTCGCCATTTTCATCCAGAAGCTCCCGAAGATACTCCTGGCTAATGGAAAGATAGAAGATAGCACCAACACCGATCGGGCCAAAGAAGCCCACAATGCTAGCCTGCCGCCAACGAGTGGTCTGGTGGATCCGCTTGTGCAAGAGCCACAGCACCGGTGGCCGACGGAGGAGGAGGACGAGAATGCCCAGGGGGATGAGTCGATATATGGGAATGAGGTCACTGCGATGCGCAAAGTCATACCATGGACAGACGGCACCGAACCAGACGAAAACGGTGACGTTGAGAATCATGTCGATGCTAGGCTGAAGTGAATCGTCTTGAGTCTCGAGGCGAAACCAATCGTCCCATGTGAATACATTGCCTGCGGCGAAACAGGCCAAGACATCGTCGCTTCCCAGGAGGCCGTCTGTTCCAAGGATGAACAACTAATAGTGTCAGCATTCGATTGTCTTAACCGATTTCATGGACTGACGGCTAATGCGATCGCAAAAACCAAGAAGCTCTCCTTGTCAACCCAATTCCTCGACTCTGCCATATGCAGAGCCCTATTGGCGATATATCCGCACACTGCACCATAGGCACAACTAAGAAGGACCTCATAGCACCATGTCTCGTAGAACCACAATCCTATAGCCTTGCCTGCAGTATGTCCATGCGCACCTTGACCGATGTAGGTGATAAGATACAGAGGCAAGAAGAGGAAGGGATAACCAAGGCCGTCGTTGGCACCAGATTCAGCAAGGACGATGTTTTGCAGCGGCTTGGGTAGATGCTTGTCAGCGAATTTACCTTTTACTATACTGGCGGACAGGACCGGATCTGTGGGTGTAACGCATGCTCCAATAGCTAGTGCGTAGAGAAAGGTGAGGTCCGGTACCAGCGCCCAGACGAGCATGCTCGTGATTAGCCACATCAATGTCATCCCTGGACCGAGCAGATAAGCAAGACTTCTCCACTCTGTTTTGAGATATTTTGATGGGAGTTGTATGCCGGCTATGATCAATTGAACACCCAAGACCAGTCGACAAAAATTCCGATTGAGCTCCTCTAATTCGGTGCCATTATGGGAGTATTCGTCTGGCCTGATCCAATGCGCTGCATGTCGGAACAGTACTCCGACACCGAGAGACAAGACTGTACTCAATAAGTGACTGGCAAGCTTCAACATGCTGGCAAGAATTCAAACTTACGTGCTTCTGATAGGTAGAACCTTTCCTTGAGGAGGTATGAAAAAAGTCCGAAAAGTGCTACATATCCTCCAGCTAGGGAGCAGATAATGTTGAAATTGCTTATATCTAAAGACGGCATTTTCTGAGGAGCTTTTGTATGAAGCGCCCTTGGCCACTCACAGCGAGTGCTTCGGCAAATAGGCTGTGATTAACTAGTTCCCAAAAGTACGGCAACGACCATAAAGAGTATAAAGCATTGTCAGCATCAAACAGCAGACATAAAGAACCGGTACCTACCTGATCGGGCAAATAACAATAGCCAGGAAGGAAAGGGCTAAGTCCCCGAGCCCGTTGATACCACGATCACGGAGATGACAGGCGTAATTCGATCCAAGAACATTCAGACACGTATTCAGTTGTACCTACCAGGTACCTAGGTAGATAATGATTATTTATCGATGACGCGACCGCGTAGACCTTGGAAGTCAAGGATGTGATCACAAGCTTTTCCAAGCCGCCTGAGGTTCAAGTTCAATTTGGCAAGGCTAAGCAGCTCTTGAGAAATTTAACTGAACCAAGGATTATTCAACGCCAAAGTCAGATATTATCAGAGAAGTCACCTTCAGATTTGGATCTTGAAAGCAAGTTCCCACGGGATTCGGCCATTACTTTACCTAAGGTAGGAGGTAGGAGGTAGGTAATACCTTACCGGACTCGTGCCGCATTGCCAAGTTCTCAAGACGTTATTAAAGGCATCGAACTAGTACTGTAGTGAATAAGGTACCTGCCTACCTACCTAGGTACCTAGCACGTGCTTAGGTACTAGTGGGTAACGAGTATTAATACCTACCTTAGGTACCTACCTACCTACCTACCTACCTTGGTAGTATGACGATATTATTGTTTTGTCTCACTCAGGCTCGCACCGGCACTGCCATGCTAGTAGGTACTTACCTAGTGTAGTGGAACTTGAAGTGGAAGTGGAAATTTGAGCATGACGCAAATCACGGCACCCGTGACTGCGACCGTGACCGTGACCGTGACAGTATTGTAACTGAAAGCCTTCAAAGTTGCAGGTGGGATTTTCCACTGTCAGACGCTGCCATTCATTTTACTACCTACCTTCACTCCATCCATGTTATGAAAATTGTCCGCGAGAGACTCTCCCAAAGCCTCCCTCAATTTTCTAGACATTCTCTACGGCGCCGTAGACCTGGCAAGAGCGTGATCGAGGCCCGGCCTTTGTTCCCAGTTGACTCTGATAAGAATTGGTAATAGTCAAGGGTTAGCCGCTTTCCTGCTTATAGGAGATGACCGCCACCAAGCTTGCTGCCTTTCCTAAGGATCTCTGATACTATAAGACGACGGTACAAAGAGCGCTGCCACGTATACTGATCTTTACCTACAGTAGAAAGCTTCTCCCTGTCATGCCTAGCTCTGCAATCCCAGCTCGCACAGGCGACTACATCAGCCTTAAAAAAGGCCAGAGACTCAAGCTTACTAACCCACACGGCAATCAAGTTATTGACTTTTGGGCATTCGTCTTCGCGAGCGATGAAGCGAAGGATCTACCCACAAGCTTCGTGCGAGCCTCAGAAGCAAATACCACACCAAACGATGTGGCTCCTTACCCTTTCTTTGCAGGTGTCCAATATTTTTCAGCATCCCGCACACGATCAATTCTCTCGAAATTGATTCCCTCAGCTGAAAGCCAAGATATCCTGTACACCAACAAATCGCTCCCACTCTTCACCCTATTAGAAGACACGACCGCAGGTGTCCACGACACATTATTCGGCTGCTGCGATCGATTTCGGTACCATAATCTCGGGACTGGCGACTACGAGCACGCGAGCTGTGCAGAGAACATGCATGTTGCGCTCGGTAAGGCAGCTGCCGCAGGACTGTTCACTCCGGGCTCGATTTCCGTGGAATGGACCCCCGACCCACTAAACGTCTTTATGAATGTGCCGGTGACCACGGCGCTAGATCGCCAGTCAGGTGGAGGAAGAATTCAATGTGATCCCCCAACAAGCAGGGCCGGAGACTACATTGTTCTCAGAGCTGAGCTGGACTGTGTGGCAGTCATGAGTGCTTGCCCAAATGACGTTCTCCAGGGAGTGAACGGAGGGAACTGCACGCACGTCGAGTATGAGCTATTGCCTTGATCTTCGAATCTGGGGGCGCAAACGAAGAGCGCGACCGGTGACTGTTGCGTTGGGAAAGAGAAAAGGTCAATGTCCTTCTTTGCGATTCATCAAAAGACAAATTGAAAGGCACCATCATTCAGCCTCCTTAACAACGGCATACAATACAATGGACACATGTCGCTCCTCAACCTGTCTGAAATATCTTGCGCATTAGTAACTCTGCCAAGCATAGCCTTGACCGTACGTATAAGCACTGTACTTTCCACCATCAAAATTCGGGCATCTTTTTCTCAACCTCAAACCACCATCTCCCACTCCACCAACCCCTCTTCCTTCCAGTACCTCATCCCGTCAAGTCTCCGAAAGCCCAACCTTTCCAAGACCTTCGCACTCCCGTCATTCGCCCGCTCCGTCTCCGCGATAAACCTCCTAACTCCTTTCTCCATCCTCGCCCATTGCATCGCCGCGCCTCCC
>Ga0210040_10001716_pt1 | contig 32495 bp, 24 predicted proteins | sample CryGeyCG12114_NA_FD_185462 | JGI IMG/M metagenome (GOLD analysis project Ga0210040, IMG submission 185462) | Groundwater microbial communities from aquifer - Crystal Geyser CG19_WC_8/21/14_NA (SPAdes) (version 2) | ecosystem: Environmental > Aquatic > Deep subsurface > Groundwater | place: USA...
ATCAAGCTCTCCACCTAAAATCAGGGTGTTTCCAGTCCAGGTCTTGGATTTGCTTCTCACTCATTTGCTCTAGGTCGTAGTGAGCGCTCTCGTTGGAAAGAAGATCACGTTTCTTGTTGTCAGCCTTCATCCACATCCCCAGGACGATCGTGCCAAAGAAGATGGCGATATTTGCTGCGAGGTTGAGTCCATTGCCGATGTGGTAGTTGGGTCCATCAAAAGGCAGGTACGACCACTAAGATGCGTATTAGTTGATCATTCTTTGTCTTACTCAGGAAAAGTTCACTCACAGTTGATATCAATCCACCCACGTTACCGAGCATGACTGTCGTGCCAATGGCGGCCGAGCGCGCAGTGTCAGACACAACGTTAGCTGAACTCTGAGCTTGAGTCAAAGCGCCAAATGAGAAGGCTCCTGCTGCAACGAGGAATGTCGCGATGTACCGTGCTGTGGTGTTCGTGGTTGCAAGGAAGATGATGTAGGCTGGTATAACGATGGCCGTGCCGACCTGCATGAAAATGTTGCGTCGGTCGAAGCGCCAGCTGGCATAACAGATGCCAAGCACAACGACAGACCCGAAGATATAAGGTGGTACTGTGAGCAATTGTTGACGAACGACTGGTGCGTCAGGAAAGATTGACCTGATAATCGTTGGGCAGAAGAAGGCTAGACCTTGGACGGTAATGTTGATGAGCAAAAGGACCATTGATGTCGCAAGCACAACAGGGTTGAAGATGCCCCGCCAGGTCTTTGGTCCATCGAGCTTGTCAACAAGTTCTGTGACGCCGACGCGCTCAGACAGAATCCGATCAACCGCAAGCTTCTTCTCTTCCGCAGTAAGCCACCGGGCAGTCTCGGGTCGGTCAGTCAGGGTGAAGAAGGCGATAAGCGATAGAACGATAGTGATGATACCTAAGGCAGTGGGGTTAGACGCTGCAGCACCTGCGAATGTCGATCTTTTGAGCTTACCTTCAATGGCAAAGATCATCTCCCATCTATGAGTGCTTCCAAAATTGTCCAGGCTGAGGATGGCTGAAGCTAGTATGCCGCCGAAGGCACCTGCAAACGGGCCCATAACGATGTAGAGGCACAGACGGAAGACGAGTTCGCTGCGTCTATACCACCTGCTCATATAGTATGCGATACCAGGTAGGACTCCAGCTTCCAAAGCTCCAAGCAAGAACCGAACGCCACATGCGGCGCTCATACTTTGAACAAAAGCAAAGGCAACAGTAACAACGCCGAACCCTAACGAAAGGGCAGGAAGGTACCAGCCGGGGCCGATCCATTTGCATGCCATGTTCGACGGAATTTCGAAGATGATGTAGGAAATGTAGAAAACCGACAACACAGTGTTGTAGTCATAACCTTTTAGTCCAAGGTCCTTTTCGAATCCCGCCAGTCGAGCATTGCCAATATTGGTACGGTCGATGAAGCCTAGGCGAGATTAGTAAACTCGGTGAAAGAGTGCCGTTGAATGGCCCAATATGTTTGTGGTGCTCTGGGAACTGAACTCACAGCAGAGATAGAGTACACAGACTGTCGGAACAGTGTATAGATCAATCTTGCGGCGCAGGCGAGCTTCTGCGGCAGCGTCTGTTGGTAACATGGCCTGTTCTCTTTCGCTAGGTCAGATGGACGCCCAAGTATACACGTTTAAGTGAGCATACATTGGTCTCTTTGTAGTGTCGGTTCTGTCCGAGGATATGTCCTCAGATAGACTGATAGTCGTCCCATCATGCTTGTTCTGCGTCATGCTTGCTTTGCGTTGTAACAGATCTGAATCTGAATTGCTCTCGGGTCTCGCTAAAATGCAGTCGGTAGAATCCAGACACCTCTGATGCAGGAGCGCAGTACGGGACTTATACTCGCCACAATTGTTGAGAACTCGGGGTACTCCACGTTTCGTTAGAGGTGGGTTATACTTCAGCCAACTTGCTGCCAAGTCGCCCCATGGGGATGAGGCCGGCTCAGTCACTCCCGATTGGTTCATGTGTCGCGAGATGATCCCGACGGAAGAGAGTTTGCCGGCCACTACCAGCCACATGAACTTGTGTGCTCTCACTATTGAGAGGTAATGCATCGAAATGCATGCTTCCCGTTGTTAGTATGGAACGGGGTAACACAAAAGTACCATTGGATAGCTGCAGAGTGCGGAATTCGTACAAAGCGTTGCCGTAGATTTTCGGTGTCGGGATACTTTCAAAGTGGTCACTCTACTTTGATTGTCTCCGAAAGAGTCACACAAAATGCTGGGCTAAGGATCTTAATGAGTACTCTAAGAAACCGCCTATATGCTACATAGATAAGGACTGTAGCTTTGAAGAAAAGCTGCCCGCTGCGATCTATCACCATGCATAGTGATGGTGGAAGCGAGCAACACAGCGCTTGGGTGTGTCACATCGTATTGCCTGTCCAGCAGTAAAAGCCGTCTCCGAAGAAGTCGTTGTAGTTGTGCTGACCAAGAAAACTGCTTGCGGCCTGAGCTACATATTCCGTTGGATCAAGGATTAGGCCCGATGTAGAGTATTGGGATGTCGAAAGCCCGCTCAGGCTTCCGGGTGACAGATTTTGACCAACGTCTAGTTTACTCAATCAGCATGCGTGTGATAGAGGGTATGAGGCTTAAAACATCACTTACTAATCGTGTCGAAGAGTTGAAGAAACCTCACTAAGACCTGGTGAGCTTTTTGAGTCATAACACTGTTCCTTTGCACAGTTGTCATGTTATTAAGGCCTTCTTCGAGCAATGTGCGAACTTCGTTGGTTGACACGCCGACTCGGACTAAGAACACTGAGTGGTTGTGGCAGAAGAGTAGCAGTCCGAATAAGTGCATGGCTATGGTCAGACCTAGTCGTGATTAGCAGCTGTGATCACGAATAAACTGATCTGAAGCTTACAGGTGTAATTACATAACCACCAGGCGTTGTTCTGATCGAGAAAAGAGCGACCTTTGGCCAAAGTGGCAGACATAATCCGATGAAGGTCACGCAAGGCACTGAACTCATGCCTGACGATTGGGACAGCGTGTTCCAAGAGACCCTTCCAGTCATCTGCCGCCGTAATGTCCATAGTCTCTCGCAGGATGGCCAGAAGAGCAGGTGCGTTCAGAGTCAAGACGGCACGGTAGTAGTGGATCGAGAGGACGAAGCGGAAGCGTTCGGTATCAGTCGAGGCTGTACCAGTAATCAACCCGTCGCCAGTCATGATATGATAAGCTGGATTAACTCTCCGGCGCCAGGCTTCTAGCTGCCACTGGAACGTTGTTCTAGTACTGATCAAAGCTTCTGCACCACTAGGTTCATTGGTGTCAATATTGTCGTGATACATCCGATGCAGGACGGATGCCACGATCTCGTAAAGAGATGTGAGTTGATCGTGGTGAACATGGCTGTGGACGAGATGAAATTGAGCTCCTGAGAGGTTGTGTGGTACGTTTTCTACCGCGTGCGGTTTTGGTGTGCGAACATACTGTGCCGGTATCAAGCAGGGTCGGCCGAGACACATGCACAGAATTCTGTCCTGTGTGACCAGGCTGTACCACAGACGCAAGCGAAGATCCTTCTCCTGTTGTCCAAATTGACGGTACGCTAACGGCGATTGTAGTCCTAGCTGGAAAGCTGTTTTGACTGCTAAAGCATGGTAGGTCCAGCTCGTTACCGACATCTGGTGGTTCTGCTGATAAGTTACGGTGAGCATCAAAGCTTGGATGAGGTCAAGGCTTGCTCCCCGCAGTCTGCCACTATCCAGGTAGCCTACGGCTTCCTTGTAGAACTTGGCTGACCTGCTTTGATTTAATGAGCTGGTTGCCAGAGCGTATACTATTGCCAATAGCGCTCGCTTCACGCCAGTCTGTGCCCTGTTCCATAGGTGTTCTCTTTTGAGGTCGGACAGTATTGATGTCTTGCTAAGAAAGGGCGTCATTTGCCCAACGCTCATAAAGTAATACTCTACGAGCTGAGTGGCCTCTGCGTGAGGAAGAGAAGCCGGTGCTCGTCTGCTTTCATTCTCGCCTGCTGCAGCACTAGCTACACCAACCAAGGGTTCAGAGCTCGCGGATTTCGAAGGGTCTGTCCTACGCATAGGCCACGTAGATGGTGCCAGAGTCAGTATCCGCGCAAAAAGGTCGGATAGGGCTCGAAAGTACGCGTGGTTGGATGAAGGTCCAAAATATCCAACGTCAGATTCAACACCCTCCTCAAATGTCTCAGTGGCCAGAAGGTCCACGTTCGCTTCTTCCTCAGACTCAAGAACGGAGTTCTGCCTCGGCAATGGGTCTCGATTCGATGCTGGTGGCGAGAATGGTGCAGGCGACATTCCAGCAGGAGATGTTCGTGCTTCCAAAGGTTCACCCTGGGCAGATTCTGAAGAAGCCGTGTTCAGCCTCGACTCCAATTCTCGTACTTTGTGCATAAGCTGAGCTCTGCTGCTAGCAATTGTTATTCACTGACATCTTTAACGACGCTTGACATACGTCGAAGAGGCCCGCCTAGGATTGTCATCGTGTGAAACTTCTTGATAGTTGCACTCCAGATTCATTTGCTGGCAATGCGAGCACACTGGTCGTTGACCGTCACACTGGAGCATTAGCAGTATCCCTCTAGCATGTTCACTTTCGCAAACTCACTCGGGACTTTCTACGCCGGCAGGCTGTGCAAGCTAGTGGGACTCTTCGTCGCTTCATTGAAGACGCTGACTTGCTACTCGGAGCCGACGGAATCGCTGCCTCAGAAAGTCGTGCACCTTCTGCTGCATCACAAAACATGCTTGTCAACACTGATCCCACTCGTTAACGTCCAAGCAAGGGTGGACACACACCAAACGTGTGGCGTCCTTTCACTAGGTCTCGTAGGAACCCCTCTTAAGTCGGCAGCAGAATCCGATCGCAGGAACTGCAGATGCTGGTCAGCCTTCTCGATGCATTACAGGTTGGCCGGAATATCGATGCATGTCCTGAGGTCCCTTCCGCGCGTGATCCCGAATGAAGCAGTAAGTCCGGTGATCTTCTAGAGGCGCCGAAATATCCTATCTGCGACAGGCTACTTGCACAACACCAGGCAATCAAGCCCTACCGCTGCGATGATTCTACTCCGCATCGGTAGGAGTGTGGCTTTCTAGACTGTCGGATCCACGAACTACTGGTGCGCAGTACAAGCTGGGACGCAAACTCTAACGCACGAATCTGGTGGATTCACTACAGGCCGAAAAGCTACTGGCGAAGCTCGCCACAGCTACGGTAGTTAGAAACTCGGCAACACCACACCTATCGGGAGGAGAAAGTGACATCGGGCAAGCTCAACCCTATTGGTCGGATTCCTGTCTCTGGATCTTTGAGACAGGACAAACTGTGGGAGGCAGGCTCTTGTCTTGCACGGTGGATTCCCGACATCCAGTATACAAATGGCTCTCACGCCGCGAGCTCTCAACTTGATCATGAAAAATAACCCATCCGTTCTTCTCAGCAGGACACATCCACCATGACTGTGCTCAAGGTCCTATTCGAAAACGCTAGCGTTGTTGCGCCTTCACTGCTTCTCACGGGATTCGTCTTCTACGTCGTGTATCAATGCTACTTCCATCCGTTAGCCAAGTATCCTGGACCTTTTCTGGCCAAGATCACCGACTTGTGGCAGACCCATCAATTCATGACTTTAAAGCAACCTTATACCCTTACCGATCTTCACGAAAGATATGGGCCCTTCGTTCGATATGGACCGGATAAGCTGAGCACAACTTCCGAGAGCGCTATCGCGCTCATCTACCAGAAGGGCGGCCGTCACATGCCAAAGACAGAATTCTATGATGCGTATGGAGCAGCCCATCCAAACGTATTCGGCATGCGCGACGAACAGCTACATTCAATCAGGAGGAGACACATGTCACATTCATTTTCCATCAGCTCTGTTAAGGAGATGGAACAATATATGGACAACAACATTGCCTTGTTGAAGGAGAAGCTAACACGCTACGCCAAAACAGGTGAGCTGTTTGACCTGAAGAAGGCATTTCATTACTACATGATTGATGTGCTTGGGGAGCTTGCCTTCAGTCAAAGTTTTGGTATCCAGCTGACAGATGACGAATCGCTTGTTCCACCGGTAAAGGAGCATAGTCTGCTTGCAGCAGCGACTGGTTCATGGCCTGTAATGACCTCACGCCTGAAGAAGTGGCTTCCTCTTGTCCCACACAAGCCATTGCAGGATTTATTCAGAGGTCGACAAGCTTGCGCCGACCTCGCTGCAGAATGTGTCCAAAGACGACTTCGTGACCTTAACCATATGAAGGATGATGCTTCCGCAATTGGAAGTCAGCGTAAAGACATTCTGACAAGCTTGATCTTCGCTAAACATCCTGACACAGGGGAACGACTCACACAGGCAGACCTGGAAACAGAGGCGTTCGGTTTCATCATTGCTGGAACACACACTACATCTGCAACTACAACGCTTCTCTTCTGGCAGCTACTGCGCAATCCAACTGTCCTTTCACAGCTCGTCTCCGAGATTGACAGCAACCTGCCGTTGCCAGAACCAGATCAGCCGGCTCATTCAATCACAATGCTTGAATCATCCCTGCCATACCTTCGCGACTGTGTGAAAGAGAATTTTCGCATAAACGCCGTTTTCACCATGCCATTAGCTCGACGCATCACCGCAGAAGAGGGTCTCATCATTGATGGCGAACACATACCGAAGGGCACCTCGATTGCAGTATGTAACCATGCTTTCCACCACAATCCTGCCGTTTGGGGAGCGGACCATGCAACTTTCCGGCCTGCTCGCTGGGAAGAGCCGTCGACGAATGCCAAATCACGATTGTTGATGCATTTTGGTCTGGGCGGCAGACAATGCATCGGCAAGACGGTTGCAACCACAAACATCTACAAGTTGACGTCTGCGTTGTTGCAAGAATTCGAGTTTGAGATGGTGGGTGACGAGGCGATTCAGTCGGCTGAGACAAAGAAGCATTCTACAGGTCGCATCAATGATGTGCCTGAGATGATCAGTGTTGGTATTAGTGACTTAGAAGCACCGTTGATGGTGAAGTGTCGACAAAGGAGCGTCAAAGCATGAAGGCTTTACTGTCAAGGCTAAGTTCGACTCCGAGCAGAATTTGCAGCTTTCAGCTCTTCCACAATGCCACTCGCAGCCACGCCGCAACGAATATCATCACAGCCACGGTGGTGACCATGCTACGCGCATGCTGTTTGAGCGAAGTAGCGACAGCCTCCCAACAACTGTGGTCGTTCGTTCGAGGTTCTGGTTTTTCAGAACCAAGCTGGCTTGTAGTTGTCCCACCAGACAAGAATCTGCCTGCACGACCAATCTTCGCATCGCTCACTATCACACATCCCTGGCAGCATGCATTCACCTTGGCTCCACCGCTGCGCTGAATGTCATCAACTCGCTAGATGGTGTTTCAATCCTCACGTCTTACTTCACTATTGTTGACTGCTTGGTATAGCGTCGTCTACAGGATATGTATAGCCGTGACCAAGAAGATGGACCGTGGGGTCATTCTGCTTGGGCATCGACAATGCGACTCTGTTCTTCCTAAGAACGCTGTGGTCCTTCGCGTTCTGGCCACCTTCTCGATCCGCCAGAGCGATCTGATCATCATTCATGTTTGGCGACATCTTTTTGTTCGGGATGATCCGGGACGTTGTCAGGGGAAAGAATGGATACAGCGGTCTTATTGCCCAAGTCAAGCGAGACAGCTGAACGGCCATCGGGTGGTAGTGGTACTGTTAAGTATGTTGAGTCCGATGTCTGGTCAACAAGAAGGACGGACTTATGTCGAGTCTTAGAAAGTTCTGTAGAGAATACACGGGGCCGTTGAAACACCGTTGTGCCTGGCCATAAGTCGCTCGCCTGCCTTGCTTTCATCCCAACACGTATCGCATCGTGATTCGAACTGGTCTAGTTCGAAACAATACGTCTGCTGGTGGTCCAAGCAACACCATGTGACCAAACCGTCCAAGACTGTGCGTCCACATTGTACCCTGAAGTCCTCGGAGCCCATTAGCGATGAGCTGAATAGCGTCCCGGCAGTTCGGTGCGCACGGCGGTATCTTAGAGTCGATGGGATACGCTGTAGACTAGCTCCTCGTCATCACCCTTGGGGAAAAGCGTATTACTGGAAAAACTCCCTCCCTTCAGGCTTTTGCAAGCGCATCAGTACATCGCCGTGGCGCGTGGGACCACAAAGAGGACGAGTATTCTATCCTTTTGAACGATACTTCCCTGGGCTGCAAAGACCTCAGACTATTCGATCGTCGGCGTAACATGCACACTATCTTAAGCCTGTTCGTCGACAGATGCAGTGTACTGACAACGAAACGGTGGAGCGCCGGAAGAACATGTCCGCGCGAGAGGGCTCAGAAGTTCCGCCCAGGCAAACAACCTCAGCAAACACAGGCATGCTCGTAGAGCCGAATTTAGGCCATGGCTCGCGGGGCAAGAGGTGCCAAGTTACAGATGCCGCTCCTTGCCCCCTTGGCACGAATCGACTTTCTCCTGTCACATTGTTCGCTCCTATGGACGTCGGAAAGTGTCTAACCCTGACACGAGTCGCCGCAATGGTAGTGTGTCCAGGCGGTCATGTCTCCTTGATTCGTTTCCTCACTCATGATGACGCAAAAAGTATCATTTCAGCTTGAGTGCGTCATGGCGGGCCGACGAATCCGGGCACATGTACCTAGGTATGAACCCTTTTGACATACGGCTCGGAGCGAGTGACTAGACGCACACTTCCCAAGACACCGACTCAGATCAAACGCCAAGTCAACATGTCGCAAGACCACCATAATAGAGTCATCCGGCCAAATTTGAGAGCTCATCCGGATCCTGATCCAATCGCCTATGAGAACGAAGTCTACCAAAAAGGACTACACTATGAACGACCGCCGTTCACCTTCAAACCATTGGAATGGGAAAAGCTAGCTTCCCAGCGGATGTCCGCCGACACCAGAGGCTATGTCATCGGCAATGCAGGTACCGGCGAGACCGAGAGGAAGAATCGTGCAGCATTCGAGAAGTGGTCCATCGTCCCACGACGCTTGGTCAATACGGAGGGCAAATTTCCCAAACTCACGACGAAAGTACTAAACCATGAATGTCCCTTTCCCATTGCGGTCGCTCCTGTTGGTGTCCAACGCATCATCAACCCCGATGGTGAAGTCGCTAGCGCTGCAGCGGCCATGGAAGAAAACGTGCCATACATCATGTCGACCGCGAGTAGCACTTCAATTGAGGATGTTGCGAAGGCAAACGGTGATGGCATAAGGTGGTATCAATTGTACTGGCCTTCGAACGAACACGACGACATCACAGCGTCATTGCTCAAACGTGCCAAAGCCGCGGGCTTCACTGCGCTTTTTGTGACGTTGGACACGTTCGTGCTTGGCTGGCGGCCGTCTGATATGGATAATGGGTATGTGTTCCCCGCCCGGAGATTGCTGTTCTCATAGGTGTAGATACAATCCATTCCTCCGCTCGGACCAGATTGGAGTAGCTCCCGGCTTTACAGACCCTGTCTTTCGCTCACGCTTCAAATCCAAGCACAATCAGGAGGTTGAAGACAATGTTCATGCTGCCGCAGCCGAGTGGACCCGCATGATCTTTCCTGGCTTCAGTCACTCATGGGAAGACATAAAGTTTTTGCAGGAGCATTGGGACGGGCCGATCGTGCTGAAGGGTATCCAGAACGTTGCAGATGCACAGAGAGCGGTCGAGGCGGGTGTACAGGGCATCGTGGTGAGCAACCATGCTGGCAGGCAGGTTGACGGCGGAATCAGCTCGTTGGGTGTACTGCCAAGAATTGCGGAAGCGGTAGGAGACAAGCTTGACGTGTTCTTCGATTCGGGCATTCGGAGCGGTGCTGATATCGCGAAAGCACTGGCGCTGGGCGCGAAGATGTGTTTGATTGGAAGACAGTACATTTATGGAATGGCACTGGGGGGACAGGGTGGCGTTCAGCATGTTTTGAAGAGCTTGTGTGGTGATCTGGAATTGACCCTGCATCTATCAGGAATCCCTTCGTTATCAAGAGAGCACCTGAACAAAGATGTGTTGGTCAGAGAAGATGAACTTTAGGTCAACTGTAGTGTCATTCTAGCAGCTCAACCCATCTAGGTGTATTTGATCCTCGAAGCCGTGCCATAACTAGATCTCATCTGGTTGGGTCACACTTCGTTTTCCCCAATGCTCTCAATAAGGGGCTTAGAGGATGCAGCTCTGTGTACATTCGACTCGGCTAGACTGGACTCGCGTGAGCCATAAGTGTCAATAGGCCGGCCAGAGGAAGTGAGAGTCGTATATAGCAGTCATATCAATAGATTCATCAAAGGCAGTATTGAACGAGGGTGGCTTTCTATCTACAATGCTAGCGCGTGCCGAGCAGTGGCTGTCAACATTGTGAGTGAGGTAGACGAAAGATTTAGGTGTGAAGAGTGAGTCCGCAGGTTGGGCCCTTGATGGTTACGAAGAGATACTGGGTCAATTTCGAGGCATTTAGGTATCAACTTACACTGTGGTGCCTGAGGCGCTAGATTGGTCTCAATTGCTGCAACAACGCGATTGGCAGACACCTTTGCGAGGTCACGAGCACGATTGTTCATACTGCACGGTGTGAAGTGAACCATGAAACGAATCATGCGCGGGCTCTTTATCGAGCTCAAATTCGAGGCAAACGTAGAGTCTTGATGCTACCACATTCGATAGGTAGTCGGCTGTCAATAGAAACTTCGATGAAAGCACATTACTGGTCCTTTCGAAGCGCAAGTTCATCTCTGGCAACCAAGCGGAAATCGACGGCGAGTGGTCTCGCGACACACTGTGCCAAGCAACAAAGACGATCTACTGGCTGGGCACTCCGCCAACCTGCTTAAGCACTTCCTGCTTGAATCGTGGCTCTACTCCCTCCTCGTGTATTACTTGCCAATCAGATATTGCCGATCTGCGATCTTACCATACCTAGGTAACTTATGATGTTCGAGCATGCCGGTCCATGTTACCCAAGATATTACCACCCGCCTATCTGAGTAAGGTGCGTTACTGAGCTTTCTTAACCACTTATCTTGACAGCCTCTATGATTGGGCCATGTGATCGGGGTAACGACGTTGTGCTGTACTGTACTAATGGTAATGGTAGCATCCTTAATTCCTTGCCAATCTTCAATGGCGACACGAGGCAGAAGTGCGAGCTTATATACGAAGCCACGATCGTGCCGAGGAGCTTCTATTCTCTCACAGATCTCTTCCACCCCCGCCGACCATCATCATGAAGACCACTCACATCGCTGCCGCACTCAGCTGCGCAGCATGCGCAATAGCCCAGGACTTCGTCACCTCTAAGGCCCTCCAGTCCCTTGTCTCCCTCGACGAGCTCGTCTCCGGCTCCCAACAACTGCAAGACTTCGCCTATGCCTATCCCGACCGCAATCGGGTCTTCGGTGGCCAAGCCCACAACGACACTATCAACTTCCTCGCCGGAGTCCTCGAGGAAACTGGATATTATGATGTCTCTATCCAGTCTTTCCTCGAGCTATATTCCGGCGGTAACAGCACGCTCACGGTCAATGGCGCGGCCACTAATGAGTCTCTAATGACGTACACACCCAGCGGAACCGCCTCTGGCCCACTTGTCCTCGTCAACAATCTTGGTTGTGACCCGGCCGACTACCCAGCTGAGACCGAGGGGAACATCGCGCTGATCTCTCGCGGCGAATGTCCATTTGCGGCCAAGTCTGCCAATGCCGCGGCCGCCGGTGCAGCGGCCCTCATCATCTACAACAATGTCGAGGGCGCCCTCGCCGGAACCCTCGGCGGCTTAGGCGACTACGTCCCAACTGTCGGCACGGATCTCGCAACGGGTGAAGCTCTCCTCTCCGCGATCCAGAATGGCACCGCCAATGCCGTGCTTGAAGTAAACGCCATTCTCGAGAACCGTACGACCTACAACGTTATCGCCGAGACCAAATCTGGCGACCACGGGAACGTCCTCGCACTCGGCGCGCACACCGACTCCGTGGAGGCTGGGCCGGGCATCAACGATGACGGTAGTGGTACTATCGGCATCCTGAATGTCGCAATTGGGCTGACTAACTTCACGATTAACAATGCGGTGCGATTCTGCTTCTGGAGCGCGGAGGAGTATGGATTGCTCGGGAGCACGTATTATGTGAGCCAGCTGAACAAGTCGAGTGAGGAACTTGCTAAGGTCCGTGCGTACCTCAACTTCGACATGATTGCGTCCCCGAACTACGCTTACCTCATCTACGACGGTGATGGGTCCGCCTTCAACCTCACAGGCCCCATCGGCAGCGCTCAGATCGAAACCCTCTTCGAGGACTACTACACCTCCGCTGGCAAGACCTACAACGCCACGGCCTTTGACGGGCGATCGGACTACGGTCCGTTCCTTGACGTGGGTATTGCCGCTGGTGGGATCTTTACTGGTGCCGAGGTGCCGAAGACCGAAGAAGGTCAGGACATCTGGGGTGGACTGGAGGACCTCGCTTATGACGAGAACTACCACCAGGCAGGCGACAATATCTTCAACTTAGCGCTCGACGCCTTCCTATTTAACACCAAGCTTGTTGCACATGCAGTTGCAACTTACGCGACGAGTTTTGATAGTTTGCCGATGCCGACGAGTATGACGAAGAGGAGTGTCGAGCTTAGTAAGGTGAAGAGACAGGCTTACAATGGAGGACATGGGAGCCATGGAAAGCATCATTGCCAGAGTAAGCATGAGGCTGTCATGAGATGAGTAGTATGTTGTAAGCATTGTACGGTGAGAGATATAGCACCAAACGAGTATGAGGAGACACGAACAAAATATAAGGACGATAGTACAGTATATCTGTGATCTTTCGCCTTGATTCCGTCACCCATTACTTGATGTACGGTCGCTACCGTAACGACGAGGCTTGCCTCATGGTGTAGTTCGTTGTAAGCGCTCTGACAAGTTAAGCCGATGTACGATATTGACTACCAACAAAAGAGAGAAAGCAACTGCGCTCACCACAGATCTATTCGCACCTAGGGATTGTATATCGGTACCCTCGACCGAACAAGCATGACAGTAACCTAGCGCCAAATCACACATCAGACCTTCCGTGCCCCAGACTCGAACAGCTCTCTGACCAAGTACGAGGATGCACTCAACGGTTTTGTTTTGACTCACTCGAGCTGCAAGCACAAACCCCGGATGAACGAGGACGGGACAAACTCCCATGCGGGCACCAAAGTATGAGAGATACAAGGAGAAGATTCAGCCCGCCGGCTGTATGTGCTCAAACCGAGGGATGCAGCATGTAAGATTGAGAGGAAAGAACAAGGTGTTTGTTCTGGATCGTTAGGAACGGGAATTGGAGCCTCAGCTATTGCGCGGTGAAGTGGTTATGACATTGTTTAAGCATGGGGAAGCGAGCAGCTGGCATGGATGGGACGCCGCTGCTATCGTACTGGTTGGGAAGCCTTGTCGTCGAGTGGTTGTTTTGGAGGTGCTTGTGATGCTGATGGTAATGTCTTCGATCACGAGAGCGGTTTGTCATCGAGTTAGATGGCTAGGCTGGCGGGCAATGTCTACCAAGATGAAAAATCCTATTTGAGCGAAGGACGAGGAGAATTTGCTCAGCGGCGATGTCAGCTGGGCTGCACTTTAGATATGGAACTTTGACTGTATGCCGACGATACTTAGCATCTCATCAAGTTATTTCCTTCTCGTGCTACTCAAGCTGCATACGCCAAAAGGACGATCGGCCAATCCTTGCTCCGCATGCTATACGCCGCTCAACCCAGGTTGAATTCATCTGCACCGGCGCCCATCATCTTGTTCTTATTCCTGACCATCGATCTCATCTTCTGTGCGGCTGCTTCGGCATCACCTGTATCATCAATGTCCGCTGCTGCTTTCTCCCGCTTGCTGACACCCAAAGGCTCATGGTTGCTGTTAGCGGCGTGGACGACATCGGGAACTGCTCGCTTTCTGCCTTCATTCGCCTTCGGTCTGCTATCGCCCTTGTTGCCTTTGCCTCTTAGCCCTTGCACATTGACCTTACCAGGTGGATCACGCAGCCCAAAGGACTTGGCAAGGTGGCCAAGATGAAGCTCCTTGATGTCGAACCACGTCCTCTCGCTCGCTATGTGCGTAGCATAAGCTCTGATATGGCTCTGAAACGCATTCTTGGCCATCTCCTTCATTTTAGCATCACTGAGGACGAGCCGCTCGACGTTGAGCTGGAATCCAGTTGCCAAAGTTTCGTGGTCTGTCCCCTGCTCCTTTGTCCCAACAAGGCCAGTTGGAGACATGAATCCCTTTTTGAGCACATCATTTGCGGATGTAGCTGTGACATTGTTCGCACTGGTCTCGGAGTCTTGCTTGTATGACTGCTTCAGTACTTGTATGTATCCCTCCTCGCTGCCCGGGAGGAGGAAAATGGTCGCTCGACCATCGCGACCTAGACGAGCTGTTCGGCCGATTCTGTGAACATGATCATCTTTCGAGAAGGCGGGATCGTACTCGATGACCAAATCGAGGTTCGGCAAATCGAGGCCTCGGGAAGCTACATCTGTTGCAAGAAGAAGAGATGCCGTCGATGATTTGGCGAAGGATTTGATGATTGCAGTCCGTGTTTGTTGAGGCAGCGAGCCGTGAATCTTGTACACATCAAGAGGATTGTTCGAGCTCGACAATATCGGTGAGGAAGAGAGGGCGTCGACAAGGGAGGGATCATTCTTCGTGGTCGTGGCAGTGGGATCACTAGCAGTTTCCGAGCGCGCGCCAGCAGTATCTTCGAGCGGTCTTGTCAATACCTTGTGATGGAAGTCGACCGAGTCCGCGCAGGAAAAGAAGACGATGGCTTTCATGACACTTCCCTTTCTGGCGAATGTCCTCGTGAGTAAGGCTGTCAAAGTAACCAAGCGCAACTTAGCAGCACAGATGATGTAGCTCTGCTTCAACTGTGCTGGGGCGAGAAAAGCGCCATCCTTGTCATCTTTCGCACCACCCTCTTCTTTCTCTCCCTTCACTAGCACGGCGTCGTTCAAAGCGACATTGCCCAGCTTTTCAACATTGCTCTTCATCGTGGCCGAGCAAAGGATTGTGATTCTCTTCTCGGGCAAACCAGGCACATCGGCATGTTTTCTTCTCTTCCCATCCAGAGCTTTGACTATCTTGGTGATGTCCTCCTCAAAGCCAAGATCCATTAGTCTGTCGCCTTCATCCAGTACCAGATAGCGCACCTTAGTCACATCCAGTACCTCGGTGTTCTCCAGATGGTCTACCAGCCGTCCCGGTGTAGCAACAAGAATGTTGAGCCCCTTCCTCAATCTCGCTTTCTCACTTTTCTTCTTCTCCCCTCCTATCACAGTGCCTGCAACGATGTAGTGCGCGCATCCAAGAAGCCTCTCGAGGACAACGGCAATTTGCTTGCAGAGTTCCCTAGTAGGCGCAAGGACGATAGCGAAAAGGCCCGACTCTCTTCCCATATTTTGCTTCTCTTGTCCCTCGTGCTTCTGTTGTTCGGCCATGGTGACAAGTCGTTGTACTATGGGCAGGAGGTATGCCAGTGTCTTTCCCGAGCCAGTCTCGGACTGTATAAAGACGTCTGCATCCTCGTTTGTGAGCTGCGATACCGCGGCTTTCTGGATGCCTGTTGGGGTTTTGAGGTCCATCTTGGTGAGTAGATATGCTGCGACCGAAGCTGACAAGCCAAGCGAGGTGAATGTGTCAATGCCGTCGGGAAGAGGCGCGTTAGAAGGCTTGACTGCCTCTTGTGGTTCTTCTGCTTCTGGGTTTTGTTCTTCAACAGTCTTCGCGCCTGGGTTGTAGCTGAACAAGGAGGAGATGACTTCTCTGTTGCCCGGTTGACCCTTGAAGTTTGCATCTTTCAGGTGGGCTGGTCTGCTTTCTCTCCTCTTGTGCTCTCGGGCTTGGGGGTCGTCGTCGTGAAATCGCTTGTGTCGTTTCGCAGGTGGCTGCCCTGGCGATTGAGCATCTTCATGGTTTGGGGCTCGATACTTTGTCGCACGCTCAAAAGCCTGACTGCGACCACCAGTGCCCAATCTCTCATCGCGGGCGTGTTTGGCGGCCTTGGTCAATCTCGATCGTTCTCGCCATGAACCACCCTTGAATTTCGGGGTGCTGGTGCCAGGTGTGGCAGCCTCACCAGCTACAAAGTTCAGCATCAACCCATCGTCAGCCATGGTACCTTGGTCTGCTCAGAGCTGAGGATATGTGAAGTCGAAAAGAAACCAGCTGCGAAAGGGTCTAAGCGCCGCCAGTGACAATTTTTGGTCTTTCTTACAGGCCAGGCATCAGCGTAGAAAAGTTCAGGCCTCAACCAGCTGAGTCGAACTGGAAGTGGAGCTGGGAAAGGACTCGGACGCCGCGGCGCGCAAATGTCGCGCTGCGGAACTCTGAATCTGGAAACAAGTAACTTCGTGTTCAAGTTCTACACGCTTCACAGCACAACAATTTACTGTCTCGTTTTACACCGCTCTGAAGCGGCCAGTGGCAGGTAGCAATGATTCTGCTGGGACCGACGTTGAGCTGTCTCGATACTCGCAGATTCAACCATCAGTGAAGCCATGAGCTCATCGCTGAACATGCGCGCAGCAGCAAGATCATGGAGAGTCAGCGACAATTTGCTTCCACGTCCTCAAGTACAGGTGCCTTTAAATCTCTGTAGTGCAGTGCCTCGGTCGCTTTCGATACGCAGATACAACTCCTCACTCTCTCGATCCTCCGAACCCTTCCCCACCTTTCGCGATGTACCCTCCCTGCGTTCACTCCGCCGCCGGCTCTTCCAAGACTCAACCCGCACTGTCGGTTTCGTTCCAACCATGGGCGCTCTTCATGGAGGCCACCTGTCTCTAGTCCGCCATGCCCTAGCCGAGAATACAGATGTCTTTCTCTCTATCTACGTCAACCCAACTCAGTTCGGCGTGAACGAGGATCTAGACAAGTACCCCAAGACCTGGGAGGCTGACATGGCGAAGTTGATCGAGCTGAAGAAAGAGTTCCGTGAGAGATCCGAGGAGGGCATCGCGGGTGTGATAGCAGGTATCTTTGCCCCAACCACTAAGGTCATGTATCCTGTCCTGCCGCCCAGCTCAGAGATTGACGGGGACGGGAGCTTTGTCACGATCACTCCAATGGGGAAGTGGCTTGAGGGTGCGAGTAGGCCTGTGTTCTTTCGTGGTGTTGCAACTGTGTGTACCAAGTTATTCAATATTGTCCAGCCGGATCGTGTCTATTTTGGTCAGAAGGATGTACAGCAGACTGTGCTTATCAAGAGAATGGTAAAGGACTTCCACATCCCAACCGATGTGAGGGTGATTCCCACGACTAGGGAAGCGGATGGGCTAGCCATGAGCAGTCGAAATGTGTTCTTGGGTGAGAGGAGGAGGAAGGATGTCTCTGTGCTGAGCAAAGCGTTGTTGGCTGCGCAGCATTCCTGGAATCAGGGTCAGACATCTGCTGGACGGATCCGACAGACTGCTTTCGAAGTGTTTGACGCCAGGCTGGAAAAAGGGGATGGCGCATACTTTGGCAGCCAGAAGATCGAAGTTGACTACATCGCGTTGACCAGATCCCACGACATGACCACCATTGATGACGCGGAGTTCATCGATCCAGCCAAGGGCGCCATCTTGAGCGCAGCCATGAAGGTACACCCGGTGTCAGACCCTGAGATGGCCGAAGAGCGCAACCAGATACCCGTCCGATTGATAGATAATGTCATCTTGGAGCCAAGACGGTGAAGCTCAGTAAACGTCCCACAATGAGATCTTGCCATCTTTGGACCCAGCCACAATCCAATGAGTGCTGTGAACCTTCGTGTCCCTTTCTTGCTTCATCCTGTCCATGATACTCCCCGTCACGAGTGCTTCTTCCTCCTGGCTAGCAGTTTCTAGCAGCACATCCGCAAAGGCGACGGCATAACATCCCTCCTGATGCCATTGTAGCATTGCCAGCTCCTTCAATGTCTTCGCTGAATAAACACGCACATTCTTGTCCCATCCTGCTGTTGCAAATATCCGACCGTCAGATCGAATCTTCAAATCCTGCTGACCGGCGTGCTTCGTGTTGATGACCTTCTCGGCTTGCATGGCTCCTATCTTCGCATCAGGTATCGCAAACTTTGCGATCGCTGCATCCGCAGAACTCGTAATAAACCCCTCGCCACTTGTCAAGATATCCAACGACAACACAGGCTGCTTATGCGGTCTCGCGGTCATCATCTTCTCCCAGATCCAGACTGGCATGACGTTCTGTTCTTTCCTGGCGTAGACAGCGACTGATCCGTCTTCGTAGCCGATAACGATGTTGAGCCTGTTGATTTCCTTGTGAAATATCCGCAGTGCCATAACCATGCCTGTGTTTGCTTTCTTGTCGCTCTGTAGTTTGCTGACTCGTTGTTCGCTTGGAAGGTGGAAGACGTCGACGCCACCTTGGTCCAGGCCGTTGGGTGCTGCCAAAAGAAGTGGATTGATTTTCGAGTTCGGCGTCGCCTCGACATTTGCCACTTCCCCTGGCGACGGTTGAGCTTGTGGCTGCGTTCGCCTGTCGGAATCCTCGCAGATTGCGAAAGCACAAAAGTTGAGCGCGTTGACGTCCATGCTGTGCACCAACCACGGCTGCCTTGCCTCGTCTTCGTTCTTTGCATCAGCTGGCAGCACCTTACTCAACCCATCTAGATCCGTGTCCCTTACCTGCCAGATCCTCAGCTTGTGGTCCCGTCCATGCGTGATCAGCCTCGTCCCCCCGCAGTCCTTGATTCCCATCACACCTCCGTCATGTGCTTTCCATGCCGCAACAGGTCGTCGTGTAGTGAGGCGCCATATGACAACCCACCCTTCACTGTCTCCACTGGCAAAGAAATGATTATATCTGAAGAAAAGGAGGGCGTGGATTGAGGAGGTGTGGCCGCGGAAGATGTAGGATGGCGTGGGCGGAGTGGCAGAGGATGAAGATGGCATTGGTCGACCAGAAGCGAGCAAGATCTGTGGCGAAATTGCCAAAGCTATGCCGTCGTTGAGGTGGTGGTTGGCGTCCGTGATGAACTCAGTGCAAATTGGGCTGTTTTGATTCGAATGTGGATGAATTTATCCTTCACTACGATTCCTTGACGACTTTCCTCAACCAGCTTATCCACAAACTCATAATCACACCATCGTAAGAGCGATCCAACAATAGGAGTGTACTCTTTGGTTCAGTGCTCTCGACGGCTGTCGATACTCAGGCAACAACGTGACTACAGTGATACGTACTACCGAGTCGCAATCTATTCAACTTACTTTGGAGAGCATTTTGTTATGAAGGAGCTCTTGCATGCGATGTACGTCTTCTCCTGAGTCAGCCGCCTAAGACGGCCCGTTTCCGGACAAGAGGCAGAAAGGCAAAAAGCACTGGATTGAGGATCTTCGAATACCTAGGCTTCAACACGGTACACAGCTTATAGGAACAAGCCGACCCTTACATTCGTAGCGGATAAATTAGGATTTCGAAGTTGATATAATGGCGTTGACAAAAATGATGAAAGGACAAAAATTCAAAAATTCACAATCTGCTGTAGATGCCTCCTCTGTTGAAGTTAGTAAACTAGATAAGGTAAGGTAAAGGGATGAACTTACACTGGAATCGAACCAGTGATCTTCTCATATCACAAGTAAGAGCCTTACGAGTGAGACGCATTACCTACGCTTGTTAGACAAGATACGTTAAAGTGAGTCGAAAGAGGGGCTCTCACCACTGTGCCAAGGAGGCCGACCGAAATTGATGTCAAAGAACATCTGTGCGTGATTTCGAAGCTTAATTTTTAGTATCTAAGTATATGGTGCACATTTGCGAGCCTCTCGACCGGCAATCGCGAGACGAATATCCAATATCGATAGCGGCAGAAGAGGTTAGGACAGAAGGAATTCACGAACTGTTGCTGCCCGGACACAGGTGTACGATTAGGAGTACGATGTGATTATCTATCTCGTCTGGTCGGACTCAGACTCGCATTGCGGCTCTTCCGCCCGCCGATCACGTCAAAACGTTCTCTGCTCTCCGTCCTCACCAGCAGACCTCTTCTGTCCATGACATTGGGAGTAAATTTGGCTGCTGCTGCTGGAGGCATACCCTGCTTTCTCCGGCTCGTTGGACTGGTGTGCCCACTGGCGAGCTTCCCCTCGCTCTCCTCATCACTGTCCATCCCGCCAAGCTCGAACTCGCTAGGATCGTACAACCGCGTATGTCCATCTTCCAGCTCGCGGCTGTAATCCTTCGAAGCGTCTCTTCGACCAAAGAGACGACTGATCTTGGAAAGCATAGAAGTAGAGTTTGTCCTTGGCGAAAATGACGCCGCACCCCCATTTGCCGACCGCCGCCTTCGAAGATAGAAGAAACCAATGAACATGATAAGAAGGAAGAAGATGAAGCCAGGTATTCGATGCGGAGAGTCACTTGACAGGATTGTATCGGTGATCTTTCCTGTCAAACTCTGATCTGGCACGCTCATACTTCCAGGTTGCAATCTCCCACCACCCGGTAGCTGAAAGTCAGCAGGCACCAACACGTCCGGCTCGTTGCTCCCGAACCCAACAGGCAGCGCGTTCTCCTCGGACGCAGGGACGTCAGCCGAAGCATAGAGCAACATCTTCCCCATGGTCCAAGATATCTCCGTGCTCTTGATCTTGTTCACTGCCTGAAACGGCTCAAGATAGCCTTTCTGCTTGCCCGCCTCGATCACTTTTTTCGTGCCGTTATGTCCTGTATCTGCTTGATCCTCCAGTCCCACTCTGGGCACACCTATTCCATCATGCAGGATATTGATCAGCCAACTCGCTTTGAAACACACCTCATACGCAGTCTCCTCGTCAACCTTCTTCCCGTAAACCTTATCATCAATGTCCGCCTCAATATTTTGCCAATCCTGACTGCAGAACTCAGACACGCGATTCTGATATGTCCCAAAATCATAGCTCTTGTCTTTGTGTGCCATCTCGAATATCTCGTGTGTGGTATGCCAGTACTCCGATATTCCAACAAAATGGTTCACGTCGAAGTCTATCGCTGGGACGTGTTGACCATTGATCAGACACGGCTCGTCGAGGCAAGGTTTGTTCTTCTCGAGGAGGGGAAAGGTACGTCTCAGGCATTCTTCGAACTGGCCGGTGCCGAGGAGGTGCTGATGCGCTAGATCTGATTCGCTTGCAAGTTTGCCGTCGAGTGTCAGTTTGGCGCCATGGGGTAGGCAAGGGTCTGGAATTTCGGGAAGATCTTCGACTGCGTACTCATCTAAGAGCTTCATAACGTAGCGTTTGCGTGCTTCATTCACGCCGAAGCCGAGCCACGTCGTGATGAAGACTTTGTATTCCTGCATTTGGCCGTCCACCGTACGTAGGCGCATCAGAGTGAGGTCATTTGCGTGTTTTTCTGTCTCTGTGGCATTCGGTGCGAAGGCTATCTGTGCCGATGCGCCACCCAAGTCAAGGAAGCCGTAGGTATGATGGTTGCCGCCATGGTCGTGTTCGGAGGGAGAATCGAAGCCACCGAGGAGGTAATTCGCAGCCAGCCAGCCATAGAGACCTTCTGTTTCGCCAGGGATGACCTGGATGTGGAGATCGCAGTCTGGCAAGAAGAAATCCGTTTCGGTCTTCAGGTAGGAGCATATCGACGCGAGGACGTTCTGCCGCTGCTGGTCTGGCAGAAGTCGCATGCCAGCTGTGGCCAGTAGGAAGATGGGTGTATTTGGCACTGCGGCCTTGGGAATATGATCGAGGGCATGGGTGATGAGATCGTTGAGATGGTCTGATCCGACAAGTTCGGGTGTTTCGCCAAATGTTGAGACACCTGGATGCACTTTCTTGGTCCATTTGTCCTTTGTTTCAATCTCTGGGAGTTTGTGTGTCAAGGAGTTACGTTCTCTTGCTAGGCTGTTCTTCAACCAGCGGTAGACGTAAACTCGTGTACCTGATGAGCCAGCATCAAGCACGACGCCATAGTTGTACTTGTCGGCTTTGCCCATTATTATCGTATTACCATTACTTGAACGAGCTCGTCCGATGCCGTGGTCGCAGGAGACAGGAGCGCTGATAACGAGTGACTTTACGAGTGGTGCTGGTCAAGGGATTGGCTCGTGCGAGGCGTTGGTGGTTGTCGCCGTGGCGTCCAGACGTGTACTCGAAGATGATGTGCGATGCAAGACTCGACAAAGAACAATTCTGGGGTGGGACAACGGCTATGATCCCCAGTTTTGGCGGCTTTAACGACTTAGCGCACGCCGATCGCGGCATTTCCAGCGGGTCCCATACGCTGGTGTACGCCATCGTGCATCGGTTCCGGACGCTTGTGTTGAGCAAAGTTGGGCAAGGACTCGCTTATCCAGACCAGAAGTGTCTGCCGATCTTCCTCGCTTGCCTCGGCTTGCCGACAAAAGAGCACCTGATGCGTTCTTGATGCTACAACGCGGACTGAACAGGTTTGTGTGTTCTGTGTCCTCGAGCCAGGCGTTCTCTCGGTCTGGTCCAATGTCTCGGAGACCAGTTACATAGGCGACGAGGAGGCGTCGCGACGGCAAGATGGACACGACTTCGAATCTTCAGATGAACTCGCTGCTGCGCGAGGCAGAGCAGTCGCCAGTAGCACACAATGGCACCACCGAGCAAACAATCCTCCAACCATTCGCTCGCTTTCGTCAGAATCCTCTCGACTTCTCTCGTGAACTATATCTGTTCGTTCGCGGAGTTGATTGGAGGTCGTACGACAAACAGATAGGACAGCCAGTTTTCTACTCTGGATACACCGCAAAGATCAAGAATACGGTCATGGCCTCACCCTTGCTGCGAAAGAAGCTCAACGAACTTGTGGAGGAGAGACTGACTAGAGAGGTGAAGGAGCAGCTACTCGATGCCGATAATGTCAACGACAAGTCATGGAGAAGAGCGGAGATTACATCAAGCCTCGAAGAATATGCTGGATTGATGGTAGACAAGATGATGTGCAAGATGGAGAGCAAGTTCCAGATCAGATCCGCTTTCTACATGTGCACCCAACTTCTCACTCGAGTCTACAGTGGTGTTCACGTCTCTCAACAGGAGGTGGAAAAGCTGCGGGAGGTTGCGACAAGGGCAGCTGCACAGAAAAAGCCAATCGTCTTCCTTCCTCGACATACCAGTCACATCGACTACGTGGCGTTGCAATTGATATGCTATAGGCTCGGTATCACGCTGCCAGTTGTGGTGGCAGGAGAGAACCTCAATTTCCCCGTCGTGGGCCCATTTCTGCAGCACAGAGGAGCTATGTGGATCAGAAGAAGCTTTGACGGCGATGCCCTTTACAGAACTCTGGTTCAAGCATATCTTGACAGCATGATGCAGCAGGGATACAATTTGGAATGCTTCATCGAGGGTGGAAGGTCAAGGACAGGGAAGCTGCTGCAGCCCAAGTTTGGCTTCCTTGGTTTCCTGCTCGACTCAGTACTTTCTGGCCGAACCGAAGACGCATACATCTGCCCCGTGTCGATGCAGTACGACAGGGTGATCGAGGTCGACTCCTACGTGACGGAGATGTTAGGGAAGCCGAAGCAGAAGGAGAATTTGACAGACTTCTTGTCCTCGTCCTCAATACTGGGCATGAACATGGGGCGGGTCGATTGTCGCTTTCACGAACCTTGGTCACTGCGAGAATTCATTGATGCGCAGTTGGCACGAACAAATGCAGTGGCGGTGGCTCAAGACGGCGTAGACAAAACGAAACCGGAAGTTCGAACTCGCCTGCTTCGAACGCTTGGGTATAAAGTCCTCGCCGACATCAACGACGTCTCTGTGGTGATGCCAACTGCGCTTGTTGGTACCGTGCTTCTGACGCTGCGTGGACGTGGTGTTGGTAGGAGCGAGTTGGCGCGCCGCGTCGAGTGGCTTTGCGACCGGATTCCCGCCAACGGAGGAAACGTTGCTGACTTCCATGGCATGCCGACCCTGGAGGTGGTCGATCGTGCTCTGGCCGTGCTCGGTCCGAAATTGGTGGGCACGATAGACGGATTAGCTGAGGAGACATATTACGCGGTTGATCGCTTTCAATTGTCCTTTTACCGGAATGCAACCATACACCTCTTCATCTCAGAAGCACTCATTGCAGTCTCACTGTATACGAAAGTCAAGCAAGGAGGTGGAAGACAAGCAGAGCAGATCCCAGAGAAAGAGCTGGCGGAGCAAGTGGCTTTTATGTCACAGCTGACACGAGGCGAGTTCATCTTCCGAACTGGCCAGGGCCTCGAACACAACTTTAGAGAAGCATTGATTGGCCTAGTCAAGAACAATGTGCTGGAGCTTACGGATGGCGACGACAGAACAATCGGTCTCGCGCAGGCAGAACGACAAAGTGGGAGGGAAGACTTCGATTTTTACTGCTTCCTCATCTGGCCTTTTATCGATGCTGCGTGGCTAGGAGCTGTATCTCTTCTCTGTCTTGTGCCTACCCCTGGCTCAGCGATACAATGGATCGACATGAAAAGAGCGCAGGCCGTTGCCCAGACGTTTGGCCGTACTCTGTACCATCAAGGCGACCTCTCATATTTCGAAGCCATCAATACTGAGGCCATCAAGAATGCTTACAGCAGGTTTCAGGAAGAAGGTATCATTCGTGTGGCGAACGGCGCAGGTAAGGGTAGTTTGTCCGTACAAATTGCTCCTGACTGGATGCCGTATCGACACGGTGAGACGGGAATGTTGCAACCAACAGGACGACTTTGGGAATTCACAGATAAGATCTCTCAACATCGACGTGAAGGCAAGAATCGCAGAGACGGTGCGACAGTGTCAACGAGAGTGCTGAAGTTAGCTTCGAAGCTGAACGAGGATTTGTTCAATGAGCTTGAGAGCAATTCTGAGGATGAAAGTCCTGCGCAGGTGAGGAAGAGTCAGAGAAGGAGGTCAAGGCTCTAGAATGCAAATAGCGCTGGCCAATGTCGAGCATGCACACCCCGCCAGTCTCGCCAAGCATCAGCGCAAGGGGCCTCAGGTGCCCGTCCCCAGCGTCCACCCAAAGCTGTTGCCGAGCACCATACGTCCATCAAGATCCCTAGCTATCCTCGCAGAAGGATTCGCGAGCAGCACCATGACCTCCTTGCACGCGCTTTGTGCATGTTGCATGAGATGACGTCTACCGTAATATCGAGCATGATGCCTCCAGCGAGGCCATGTATTGTGACGACGCTGTGATGGCGTGACGAAGGGTAACAGTTGATAAGGCGTAGGCAGCTGTGTCAGCCTAACGCAGCCGCAAACGAAACGCAGAGGGAGGAAGTTCGGCTCCTGGTCGCAAACTTGTACAAGACTTATTGTTTGGCAATACAGCCAGGGCAACGCGGTGCCCATCAGCTGAGCGACATATAAAAACAATGGAGAGAACGAGCTTGAACACTGTAAGCTCGAAGGTTTTGAGGTTGTGAAAAGGATGTAAGCGTTCCAAAGCCGTCGTCACTAATCTCTTGCGACCTTTCGGACAACGTCTTATCAAATCAATATATCCCTACACTTCATCGCACCGTGATACGTAACGAAACTGCCTTCATCGCTATCAGCCTATTCTCTTCCAAGGCAGACCACTGTACCCCACAATCTGCGAGAAGACCTCGTCGCGACGTGCCAGTCCTGCTACCTGATGCGATGGCGCACTCCCCAGACCCACGAAGAGAAGACCAAGCGCTTGTTTCGTGTGAGATGATTCAGAAATCTGTTCACAAGAGTATGTTAGCTTGCTGAATCAGCACATTAGTAGAGAGGTCATGGCTACGTACCTTGTGGATAGCCTCTAGACCAGAGAAAGGCATTCGCCAGATCGGATCGCGGGACCCGCGCAGCACAAACGATATCGAGGAAGTGGTCACCAAAAGCCTGCCGGCCGTATCGCCTTCCTTGCAGTTATAGATTCCGATCAGCTGAGGTTTGTCGGTCTGGTTGCGGTCATTGATGCCAGACGGCTGATTCCTATCACGTACTTTGGGATTTTGGCTTGAGCCGATGTTACTCGGATCTCCGTTCTGTAAGAGTTGCTGGTGGGCTTCGGCTTGGAGCCGCGCAATGGCCCAATCGACTAGAGATACTTGTCAGCCAAGATGCTTGTACGTAGGGTAGTCTGGAAACTATACTATGTGTGGGCATCTTCCACATCACCCACGTGAACGGTGAACTAAGTAATCTATACCGTGGAAAGTGGCGACCCACTGGTGATACGATGAAGAACGTGACTCCGATGTAGTAGCAGCTCAACTTCACAAGCAACCAGGTTGGCATCATCACGACCAGGACCAAAGCGCCAAACAACATGCATAGTGAAATTACAGTGCGGATTGGATCTCGCCATTCATAGGCGCTGACACTCCGTTAGTAAAAGGTATCAGAATGGGCAATCAAGGGGTACTGACTTTTGCATCATTTCGAGCGTGTCTGCCGCGTGCTCGCAGAGATAGAATAACGCTGGTGCTGCTTCGTCGATTGCGTGACCCACCCAATCCTTCGTGCCGTGCTGAGTTATCAGCTCCGTAATGTGTCGTGCAGTTGCATCTTTGTCTTCCTCGATGATGACTCTAGTACGCATTTCGAAGAGACTAGAAGGATTCCACCGCTTATAGAGGGTGCTGATGAGTATAAAAAGGATCTGACTTGTCAACAAAGGCTCTTCGGACAGGAAGTGTACACTCACTACTGCGCTTGCAAGTTGGTCGTAAAACACTAGAAGGAAGTATCCAACCATATACGCCGAAGTCTTTGTAGGATCTTTCCAGTGCCGTATGCTTTGCGCTTTCATGAACAGAATTTGCAGAGGTGTCGATGCAACAACCACTCGCTCGAAACTTGACTCTAGCAGAGCCTTATCGGGTTCATCCATCTGTGGTGATTTATCGAGATAGTGCTGCGCATACTTTTCCAACCAATACTGTAGGAGCTGGAGAAGTTTTTAGCAAAGATCCAATGGCGGTATAGGTAGCTTACTAGCTTGCCATAAGTACTCCACTGGCCTTGTGAACTTCCAACTTCATGACTCTCGAGTAGTGGTGGTCGCTGTGGTCGTAGTCCAGGTTCGTGCATGATTCCGATTTTCCTTACATGCCGGTCCACACTCCAACGGACGAATTCATCCTGCCTCAGCTGTTTCAATTGCACCAAAGTCTCCATCTCAGCAAGAGCCTCGTCCTCTGTCGACGCGTCTTCGACCTTTTGCTCTTGGCGTAGAATGTTCACACTGGCTCCATGTGACACTGCTGACTGGCCTATATTTTCTGCAAACTCAATTCCGCCTTGATCGGAAACTAATTTCTTAACCGTCATAACTGGCTCGCGCACTAGCTTCTTGATGGATGGCATATTCAACTTGTCTTCAATGGCGTGGTTCAGCCGCATCTCCTTAGTGTTTGAAGGCGGCTGGGGAGCAAGTAAAGGTGCTGGTTCATCATTGTCCACCCGTAATCCTTGATGATCAGCAGAATTGGTGTGCCCATCGTATACAGAATTCTTGATTCTGTCTAAGCCAAGGCGTGGATGTATTAAGGTAGATAACTTCTTGCTAATACTTCGGCGGAAACGGTGTTTCTCGTGGTGGGTTGTTTCTCTAATAGGTCGAGCGTTAGTCACACCGTTGACCGGAGGGCTTTCATGAATCTGTGCACGGTCGAGACCATCGGAGATGGTTCCGAATTGATCTACCGTAGCAGCCATGGTTGCAATACCGATAACACGGGCGTCCTAGACCAGCGTCAAGAGAGTTGGAAGAAAGGACTCAAGTGAGTAGGAGATGCCGAGGTCAGAAACGCAGGGTGCGACTCTTATGAGAATGCTGTTGCGATAGCGGTGCCCTTCAGGAGAGATATGCAAGCGACCTTTAGGCGAGATTTCCGTATACACAATGCCTATATTGTGAGTTAATGCGGAGATAACGAAGATGTTGGCGCATTCCCCAAGAATCTGTCGATGGCGTTGCCAGCTATCCACCTGAAGGAACACCAAAACATCCAGAACGACATCGAGGAAATGAATCACATTTCCAAGAGATCACTAACACAACATCTAGCGGCTGGGGTGCGCCAATGGTTGAAGGCGCTTGATGCGACGATCGATCGCAATGCTACGTGCACTAAACGGCACACTGGAACAGGACAATGGTTTGTGCAAGGTTCCGGTCTTTACCACGTGACTGCAGCAAGACAACTATTTCCTCTGGTTATACGGCTTCGCCGGCAATTCCGTACTGTGTTCCACAGCCATTCTGCACGCCTTCCGCCAACAGCGGCCCTTCCCTAGCAGTGCGATTGCATTCTTCTTCTTTACGTTTGCCGACGAGTCCAAGCAGGATGGATCGGCAGTGCTGCGGCCTTCGTTGTTGTAGCTTCCTGGACATATCACTGGTGTTGATGCAAAGTTGACAAGATTGCAGGACTCAGCCAACCATGGCACGCCTCCTGTGCTAGTTTTGATGGAGTACCTACGAAAAGCGGTGACCAGAGATCGTGATGTGTACATCTTGCTCAATGCATTGAACGAATCTCCTGGTGTTAATGCACGAGATGACGTGTTGACGATGATCCAAACGATGCGCCAGTGGTCATTGCCTGGATGACATCTACTGGTTACCAGCCGGGACTTGCCAGAAATCCGAGGTCATCTGCACTTACAGGACCAGTCTCAGGACGAGGAGTGCGTCGCACTAACCAACGACAACATGCAGCAAGTCATCCATGACTATGTTACGTACCAGGTCGACCACGATGCCCACCTGCGGTGGTGGGGTGACAAGTGCGGCAAGACCAAGGACTACCTTGCGCTTTATCGACTTGGCAAACGAGCAGTAATCAATACATGGAACCCGATAGTTCCAAGAGAGCCTACTGCAGCCCCTTCAATCGCTTGGCCTGGCAACCAGACGCTCGGAGCCTGAGCGCAGCACAGTGGTCGTCCATCTTGTCCACTACGGGCGCCTCTGAACCGCCTTTTGCTAAATTATGTCGGGTCGTTGATCTGATCGGGCACGTCAACCCGGATCTCAAAATATTGTGTATCAACGCAAGTCACTATCCAGAAGCGTCTCGAGCCATGCTGGACACGCACGTCGGGGCCAATCGGATCAAGCGTTTCCGCGAGTTGACTTTGACCGACATTACGCCGCATCTCTTGGAGTCGTCTGGAAAGATAGACTCCGTGAACATCAAGAAAGAAGTACTTGACATGGACATCAGCCCGGAAAAGCAGGGCTTTCAAGCGGTATACGATGTTGTCTTGGCCTACGATGCGATCGAGCAGTGTGCGAGTCCTGAAGCAAACCTGCAACATTGTCGAGAGCTCCTAAAGCCGGAAGGCAAGCTTGTCGTGCTAGACTCTACTGACCAAGACTGGAACGAGGTCTTCGTGGGGGCTGGCTTCGCCTCAGGTGCTGACATTGCAATCGAAGAGGGAAGCCTGACAGTGGGTTCCAGAAGCGAGGTCTGCGGACAAAGATTGCTTCTTTGAGCAAGGCTCAAGACGCCATCCCACCCAACTCTCGCGTGGTGGCGTTCTTGGACGGAGACAACCTTCTCCTCGACGCGGATGAGAAGCACATTGGTAGATCCCAGCATCTCGCCGCGTCTACTGCTAGCATGATCTGGCTCACATCAAACGGCATTGACAAGGGTCAAAAGTCAGATGCAGCGATGATCACTGGCCTCTTGCGAACGCTAGGTGCAGAAAATCCTTCATCGGAATACCTCGCCATGGACATCGATGCCGATGAGTTCCAATTGAGCGACGATGAATCGGCCAATTTGGCTCGCCACATCTGCGATCACGAGCAGAACTTGTTCCCTGGAAGTAGCGATGACAGCGTCAGCCGTGAGCTTTCTTGGCAAGATGGCTTTGCTGCCAGCAGAAGAATCCATGGACTGAGTCCGGTGTTTGTGGTTGTGTTGACAGCGACGAAGAAGGTGATGGAACCAAGGTCATTTGTGCGGTTTCGCCGGCAGAAAAGCGAGGCTGGTGGAGTCGGTGTTGTTGGGGTTGTGCCGTCAGCTGGGCATGCTACCAGTCGAGGTGCTGTGCTGGCACAGAAGGGTTGATTACAGGACTCGACTGGTTTGCTGTCAAGTAAAGAAAGCCGGCAGATGACGTGGTTCTGCTGGTAGTCTGCGATTCAGAGGACTCTGAGATGCCGACAGACTCTCACTGACGATTGATGTAGTTGTGCTGGCTGAGGGCAATTTGAAGCAGTTCGCTGGCGTGCTAGTAAGCTGGCAAAGCTGACAGTGGACGTGGTTCTGCTTCTGGGAGGGCTCTAGTTGAGGAAGTCGATGAGCCTTGATTGCGCTGTCATCCGGTCAAAGCCGACAGTGGATGTGTGTCTCGATCTTCTAGGAGAAGAGCTGAAGGTTAGCCTAGCTGCGTTGGCGGTTAGGACTTAACTGTGCCCAAAAAGGTATCAATCGAATCTCCGGCATGGTCCGCAACTTTCTGAACACGTTCAAGGGCTGTCTAGCCAAGCCTCCGACAGTCGTCGCTTCTGCCTACTTCAGGCTCCTGGTAGTGTACCGCTGACAGATCCCAGAGGAGTGAGACGATGTACAAGGATTAGTCGATACTTGTTTTATCGCCAGCCTAGACAAACTGCTAACACATGAAGCAGGGTGCAATAAAGCGGCCACTACACAATCTTCAATACACGACCTGAAGGGCATCAGAAAGAGACCGGGATAAGGGTGTAGTCCATCTGCATGCACTCACAAGAGCAGTTCACGTGATCAATGTGTGGCCTAATGTCAGGCTGCGAACACACAAAGAAAGAAGATTAGTAGCTTCATCGACATCGATAAGAAGTTAGTAGTGGCAACGCTTTCCTTCTATCTCTAGAGCATCGCACGACCATACTCCTATTAGACTCAAATACTCCTAGAGCACGTCAACAGAGCAAACGAACCAGCCCATTTCTAGACTTATCCCTGCAGACAAACATCGTTTTGCAGTACCCAACGTCCTTAAACTGCCAACGAGCGAGTATACACTCTATTCACTCTAAGTAGGCCAGTAATGCAAGCTTCAACAGTCTAGATTGTCTGCTGCAGACATGCGGAAACGGAAACCGTAAACATACGGAAGTTTTAGCTATAAGTAAGAGTAAGACAAGTCAAGACAAATAGTAGTCCTTCGCCTCCTGAAAGATTATGTGGAGGGCACATAAGGCAGGTGGTACAGACTCAGCAAGAGTTGCTTGTCAAACTCGATTACGCTACATAACAAGAGTCTCCTGGGTTTCACCCGTTGACATACGAGAGTACACGGTACTCGAAGGGCTCAGAGGCACCTATGTACGTTGCTATAGAACACAATAAATGGGGTTTATCCATGTTCGATATGAGATCGCCAGTGTGGCGACACCTACCCGCACGACGAAGCCTTGCATACGCAGGGAGGGACTTTAGGCCTCACGCCTACATACGCTGTCTCGCTTATGCCAACGCTCCTTCCTTCTTCCAACCGGATCGATTGCTATCGTAATTCTTCTAGCGGCGCAATCCTACTCTCTTTTGGAGATAAACAATGACCTTACCGACTGTTACGAGCTCTACAGACGCGACCTCTCTATGGACAACCCGCTACGTTTCGAGCTTCCATGTGAACTACGAACCTTGCATCTATCGTGGAGGAGCGATCTGCTTTTGCTATGCTTCGGCGTTCGGTATCGCATGCTCGATGACACAGCTCGCAAGCACGTTACAGTAGAAATAAGGCAATGCTTAGCAAGATGGTAACTTCGGCCGCGATGTCCTTGGTACGACTATCTAGCAGTGGTTGACCTTAGAGGTATGCACTACTTGAAAGCCTGTCCCTGTAGAGGGCTAGAGCTTTGCTCTATGCTACAAAATCTGATGCGGTTGGGTTTTATACACCTATTGCCCTTACGCTAAATATCCTGGATAGTCGCCTGGTATGCTAGCATTGTATGTTCTCCGACCATGACGCCTATCTGCTAGCCTCTCGCGTAATGCTGACACGATGATCAGCCTATTTACTTCGGCAAGTTGCTCATTACGAGCGAAGAACGAGCGACAGATGGGAAGCAGTCGTGCATTGTTCGAAGGACCTCCTCGTGGGAGGTGGCGGATAGAAAGCCGTTGTATATTGTTCGAACGACCTTCTCGCGTGAGGTGACGGACAAGAAGCCGTCGTGCATTGTTCGAAGGACCTTCTCGCGTGAGGTGATCAAGAAATGTGATGGCCTCTAGGATGGATGGTAGCGTCCTGCTGAAGGTATTGCATGATGACCGAGAGCTCTCGGTTCTTGGTGAGGTGATCAAGGAACGTGGTGGTGGTGGCCGGGGTTTGGACGAGGAAGATCAAGATTTGTGGGCGAGCCTCGAAGTGGTTGCCGGTAGCCTAGAAAGTTGTTCAACCGCCTGGCCGGGGTCATCGTTGGCATACAGAAGGGCTTGCTAAGTTCATTCTGGTTGGGATTGATGAACTGCTTTGCTCTGAG
>Ga0210040_10001717_pt1 | contig 32448 bp, 32 predicted proteins | sample CryGeyCG12114_NA_FD_185462 | JGI IMG/M metagenome (GOLD analysis project Ga0210040, IMG submission 185462) | Groundwater microbial communities from aquifer - Crystal Geyser CG19_WC_8/21/14_NA (SPAdes) (version 2) | ecosystem: Environmental > Aquatic > Deep subsurface > Groundwater | place: USA...
AGAGATGAGGGTCTCCTGATGGCGGAACGACGTCGCCCACTAGGCGTGGTGGAAGTCGCGGCCTTGTCCCTGGCGGTGATGGCGCCGACGGCTGCCATGGCGCTCAACGGCTCGCTGGCCGCCTCCATCGCCGGAACCGCGGTGCCCCTCGCGTTCGTCTTCGCGCTGGTGACCATCGCGTTGGTCGCGTACGCATTTGTCGAGTTCGCACGTCAGTACGCCACCGCGGGGTCGGTGTACACGTTCAACGGGGTCGCTCTCGGCGCGCGCGTCGGCTTCCTCTCCGGCTGGGCGCTCCTGCTGACCTACCTGGCGTTCACGGCAGCGTCCGCGGCCGAGACCGGGGCGTTCTTCGAGTCCTTCGCGGGACTGCTCGGACTGCACGCCTCATGGTTCCTGCCTGCTCTGGTCGCCTTGGTACTCGTCTGGGTGCTCGGCACCCGCGACATCTCGCTGTCCACCCGAGCGACGCTGGTGATCGAGGCCCTTTCCATCGTCGTCATCGTCATTCTGGCGATCGTGATCGTCGCGAAGGGGGGCGATCATGGCCTGACCCTCCAGCCCTTTGCCGTCGGGACCGGCGGGGTGGCTGCGGTCGGCCTGGCGAGCGTCTTCGCGTTCCTCTCGTTCGCGGGCTTCGAGGGAGCTGCCACGTTGGGCGAGGAGGCGACCAACCCCAAGCGCGCCATCCCTCGTGCCATCATCGCTGCTGTCCTGGCAGCCGGTGTCTTCTACGTCGTCATCACGTACGTGCAGAGCATCGGTTTCGGGATGAGCGCCGAGGGCGTCCAACGCTTCGCCACCTCGTCCTCGCCGCTGGGCGATCTCGCGAGCCGCTACATCGGTACACCGATGGCCGTTGCGATCATGGCCGGAGCGACGGTCTCGGCCTTCGCCTGCACGGTCGCGGGGGCCACCGCCGCCTCCCGGATGCTGCTGACCCTTGGCCGCGACCGGCTGCTCCCCGTGGGTCTCTCTCGCCTGAGCCGCACGCACCAGTCCCCCGTGACGGCGATCAGCGTCGTCATGCTGATCAGCGTGCTCGCGACGACCGGGTTCTGGCTGGCGAACGTGAACGGCACCTCCGTGTTCGGCTTTCTCGGCACGATCGGGGTGATCTCGCTCCTGCTGGTCTACCTCGTGACCCAGGTCGGTGCGATCGTCCTGTTCGGTCGGTCGGGGCGCTGGCGCGGCGCGAAGTTCGTGATCCCGGTGCTTGCCATCCTCCTGCTCGCGTACGCCCTCTACGCCAATGTGTTCCCCGTCCCCGCGGCGCCGTACAACCTCTTCCCCTACGTCGTCGTGGTCTGGCTGATCATCGGCATCATCCTTGCTGCGGCACGGCCAGCCGCCATGAGAAAGGTTTCCGAAGACCTGATCGAACGCACCGTCGAGGCCACCGCGGCAGGAGGTGGCGGTTCGACTCCGACCGAGCCGGAGCGCATTCGATGATCGAGGTGACGACCGGCTGTGTCCACTCCGCCGCAGGGCGGCTCTGGTGGAAGAGGCTCGACCCCTCGACGGGCGCGGTACCCATCGTGCTGCTGCACGGCGGACCGGGCATGCCGAGCTACTACCTCGAGCCGTTCGAAGCGCTCGCGGACGAGCGCCCCGTCATCTTCTACGACCAGCTGGGATGCGGGCGGTCCGACCTCACCCCCGACCCTTCCTGCTACACCCTTGCCTCGTTCGTCGCCGACCTTCACACACTGACGGATGCACTGGGGCTGCGCACGTTCCACCTCCTTGGTCACTCCTGGGGCGGGATGCTCGCCCTGGCCTACACAGCCTCCTCTCCGGAGCGTGTTGCCTCACTGGTGCTCTCCAGCCCGTTGGTTGACGTAGCTGCCTGGTGCGAGGACGCCGCTGACCTCGTTCAACGGCTACCCGAGTCGGTGCGGCGGGGGATCGAGGACTCCGGGAGCGAACCAGGCATTCCCTCACCCGCCTACCGTGCCGCCGAGGCCGAGTTCTACCGTCGGCACTTCTGTCGGCTCGACCCCTGGCCGGAGACGCTGCAGCGGACCATGGCGGAACTCGGAACCGAGTCGTACGAGACGATGTGGGGACCGAACGAGTTCACATTGGCCGGCAACCTCCGCGGACAGAACCTGAGCTCGGTGGTGGAAGGCCTGACCGTCCCCAACCTCTGGCTCTGCGGCAGCGAGGACGAGGCCCGACCGACGACCGTGCGACGCTTCTCGGAGCTGAATCCCCTCGGCCGGTACGGGGAGTTCCCAGGCGGCACTCACTGCGGGCATCTGGAGCAGAGCGCGGACTACATCGCAGCGGTGCGTCGTTTCCTCCTGCTGACGCCTGGGCTGTGACCACGCGTTGTCCTCCGCCAGCGCCTGCTCGTGGCGCCTCTGAGACCTGCGGTCGAGCCCTCCGACAGCGGTGATCTTGGAAGTGCCCACTGCTGGTGCCTTTCGGCCTGAGCGTCGGTCCGCTCCTTGTCCGTCTTCGACTCACAGGTCGGTCGGCTCCGCGACACCGCCGAGGAGCACCTGTGCTTCCTGCCCCACGACCCTCGACGAACACGAACCGCGTCGCCTCGTCGACTCCGTCGCGAAGAAGGACGCTGCTCGTCGATGAGCACATGGACGGCGTGGATGTCGTTCTTGTCGGACCCTCGCTGGACGATATCGAACTCGAGGCCGCACGCTCCGCGATGGAGCAGCAGATGGTCGGCGCGCTCGAGCCGGTCCGCGAGCAGCGCCCCGACGTGCTCCTGCTCGACGTGCAGGTGCCCGAGCTGCCGGCATCGCGACCGCCACCGGGCTGAGCCGCCAACGGTTGGCCAGCGCCGTGCTGGTGGTCACGACGTGCGATCTCGACGCCTACGTGTACGCCGCGTTGCAGGCCGGTGCCCGCGGGTCCTGCTCAGGACCACTGCGGCCCCCACGCTGCACCACGATCCGTTCGGTGGCGTCGGGGGACGCGCTGCTCGCACGCTCGGTGACCCGGCCGCCGTGGGGCGGTTGACCGACCGCGAGGTCGACGTGCTGCGTCACCCCGGCGCGCGGAGAGCTGCCGTCACGCACGGCCTGACCGACCCTGAGACAGCACTGAGCCCTACCTCGGCGAGTCGACGGTGAAGACCCACCCCAACACGCTCTTCGCCAGGCGGGGCTCCGCGACCTGGTCCAGGGCGATCCTCACGTACGTGTGCGGGCTGGTCGCACCAGGTGAACGGTCGACGTGACACTCCGGCCCGCAGGGCTGATCACCTGCGGGTCCGTGTCCGCGCCGACTCTCCAGCCCCGTCAAGCACGAGGAGCCGCTCACGGATCGCCGACGCCTGCGGTCAGCCCCCGGGTGTGCCCCGCCGGAGCGAGCCAGCCCTCAGATGAGCCGGGCGATCGCATCGGTGCACAGCGTCCAGGCGGCGGTACCCACGGTGATCAGATCGAAGTGGTTGCCCGCGAACCGCTGCAGCTCGCTGGTGTCGCCGGCCTGCAGGGCTGCGGTGACGAACCGCTCGGACTGCCGGATCGGCACGTTGGTGTCGGACGTGCCGTGGACGCACACCGACGGGATGCGTAGCGGGACCCGGGCGATCGGCGAAGCCTGCGAGTACGCCGTCGGAAGACGGTCAGGGCTGCCCCCCATGTACGACGGCACCGCGGTACCACCGGTGGACTCTTGAGCCGCACCGACAAGGTCCATCACGCCGGCCTGGGCCACGAGTCCGGTGAGTCGGACCCGCGGGTTCGACCCGGGCGCGGTGGCTGGCAGACCGGGGCGGGCCGCCAGCCAGCCGGCCAGCTGACCGCCGGCAGAGTGGCCGAGCCCGACCACGCGGGTCAGATTCAGGCGGCCTCCGGCAAGCTGCTGACCTTGCACGGCCAAGGCGTCGACCGCCGCCGCGACGTCGAGACCGGTGGCCGGCCAACCCCCGCCCCCGGCCGTGCTGCTGCTGCCGACCCGTCGGTACTCCAAGTTCGCCGCGGCATAGCCCCGCTTGACCAGGTCGGCGGCCAGCGGCCGGCCGAGCTCGGCGCCGTAGCTCGTCGACCAGAAGCCCCCGTGCACGACCACCACCACCGGGAACGGGCCGACGCCCGCCGGCACGGTGAGCTCGACGTACTGGCTGGGGTGCGAACCATAGGTGTAGCGCTGGACCGGGGGGCTGGTCTGCGCGGCAGTCGCGGTGGAGGTCGCGGCGGACCCCACGACGAGGGTGGTGGAAGTGGCGGTCAGCAGACCCAGCAGGTGTCGTCGATTCATCACACCCGTCGATCGCTGTCGACCCCCCTCTCATTACGTCTTGGTCCGAGAGAAGAAGCCAGCACTGACCGGCTCGCCGACCTCGTCCTGGGCTCGTCCAAGACCTGTATCTTGCCCACATGAGCGACTCGATCGATCGCCGCTCACCGATGCCGTTCTACTTCCAGCTCAAGCAGATCCTTCTCCGCCAGCTTGGCGAGAAGGATCTGCAACCTGGTGATCGACTGCCGGGTGATCATGAGCTCTGCAACACCTACAGCGTCTCACGCACGGTGGTTCGTCAGGCTCTGAGCGAGCTCGAGACCGAGGGAGTCATCGAGCGCGTCAAGGGCCGAGGCACCTTCGTGGCCCAGGAGCGCACTTCTCAAGCCCTGGTCCAGTCGCTCACCGGTCTCTACGAGGACGTGGCCGCCCGAGGTGCTCATCTGCGCAGCGAGGTGCGCAGGCAGGAGGTGGTGCCCGCCGACGAGCAGATCGCCGGTCACCTCGGCCTGGAGGTGGGGGCACCTGTCGTGCTGATCGAGCGGCTGCGGTTCGTCGACGAAGAACCATGGGTCCTGGCGATCACCTACCTGCCGCACCACGTGGCCCCCGGGCTCCTGCACGACGACCTGCGCGAGCAGTCCCTGTACGGCCTGCTCGAGACCAAGTACGGGGTGCAGCTGAGCCACGGCCGCCGTCGTGTCGAGGCCGCGACCGCTCAGGAGGATCTCGCACGGGCGCTCGGCATCAACGTCGGCGCGGCGCTCCTGGTGCTGCGCAGCGTCTCCTTCTCGGGTGATCGTCCGATCGAGATGTTCATCGCGTACCACCGCGGGGACCGTAGCCGCTTCGAGGTGACTCTCACCCGGACCACGGCTGCAGATGCGGCACCACGCCAGCCCCTGATGCAGCTGACCGAATGACCTCAGAGACAGGAAACATGGCCTCCATCTTCGTCACCGGTTCGACTGACGGCATCGGGCGGCAGACAGCAAGGGATCTGGTCCGGCAAGGTCACCGCGTCGTGGTCCACGCTCGCAACGACCAGCGGGCCGAGGCCGTGCAGGGCGCTGTCCCAGGTGCCGCTGGGGTCGTGGTGGGCGACCTCACCTCGCTGGCCGAGACGCGAGGCGTCGCGCAGGCTGCGGCGGCGCTCGGCGAGTACGAGACGGTCATCCACAACGCCGGGGTGGGAGGTGGCGGTGAGCGGACCCTCACCGGTGACGGGTTCGAGCGGATCTTCCAGGTGAATGTGCTCGCGCCCTACCTGCTCACGTGCCTGATGCCGGCGCCCGCCCGCCTGGTCTACCTGACCTCGGGGTTGGAGGCCGACGGGCGGGCGCACCTGGACGACCTCCAGTTCGATCGTCGGCCGTGGAACGGCATGCAGGCATACTCCGACTCGAAGCTGTGGGACGTCGTACTGGCCTTCGCGGTGGCGCGCCGCTGGACGGGTGTCCTGAGCAACGCCGTGGACCCGGGCTGGATCAAGACACGGATGGGCGGCGCCGGAGCGACCGACGAGCTCCCTACCGGTGCCGACACGCAGGTCTGGCTGGCGACCAGCAGTGATCCGGCCGCCACCGTGACGGGGCGGTACTTCAAGAGCCGCCACCCGCTCCAGGCCAATCCTGCGGCGTACGACGTCGAGCTGCAGGAAACCTTCCTGCACACCCTCGAGCAGCTCACGGGAGCACAGCTCCCGCAGGGGTGACCCGCCCGCGTCGCCGGCCGCCCGATCAGCGAAGACTCAGTCTCTCGGCACAGGTTGCGAGGCAAGCCGCTCCAGGCCACGGCGACCGCTCACAGCTTGTCGAACCAGGGCTCGAGCCGCTGGTAGGCCTCCAGGAACAGCGCGTACTCGGTGCCGTAGCGCTCGTGCCGACCCTGGTCCGGGGCCCGCGACGTCACCTGCTGCGAGAACCGGGTCGCGACCGCGAAGTCCTCGAAGATGCCGACGCCCACCCCTCCCACCACAGCCGCCCCGACCGCCGTCGCCTCGTCGACGAGGTTGCGACGTCTGACCGGTACGCCCCAGACGTCGGCGAAGACCTGGAGCAGCAGCGAGGAGTTCGCGGCGCCCCCGATGGCGTCGACCGCGTCGATCGGCGTCCCGTTCTCGACCAGGGCGAGCAGGCCGGTGTAGAGGTTGAAGGCCACGCCCTCCAGCACGGCGCGGGTCAGGTGCGCCGGGCCGTGGTGCCGGCCGAGCCCGGCGAACACCGCTCGCGCTGCCGGGTTCCAGTAGGGCGACCGCTCTCCGAGCAGGTGGGGAAGGAAGTAGAGGCCGTCCTCGCTGGCCTGCACCTGGGCCGCGCCGGCCAGCAGCTGGTCGTACCGGTCGTCCTGCCCGGGCGCCAGGGTGTCGACCACCCACTCGAGCGAGGCACCCCCGGCCTGCATGGTCGCGGTGGGCACGAAGCGGCCCGGGACCACGTGGTTGAAGGTCATGGTGCGCATCTGCGGGTCGTGCAAGGGCGTGTCCGCCGCGACCGACACCCAGGACGAGGAGCCCAGGTAGGCGTAGGCCCCCGACTCCGGTCCGAGGATGCCGGCGCCCAGCGCGCCCATGGGGCCGTCGCCGCCACCGGTCACCACGGGGGTCCCGGCCAGCAGACCGGTCGCTCTCGCGGCCTCCGTGGTGACCCGGCCGACGACGGTGGTGGACGCGACGATCTCGGGGAACAGGGCGCGGGACACCCCGGCGGCGTCGATCAGCTCGGCCGACCATCCCCCCGATGCCTGGTCGTAAGCGTTGGTGCTGGACGCGTCGGAGGGGTCGGTGGCCAGCACCCCGGTGAACCGGTAGGAGATGAAGTCCTTGGCCAGCACGACGGTCTGCGTGCGGGCGAAGCTCTCGGGCTCGTGGTCGCGGACCCACATGATCTTGGACAGCGAGTACGTGGGGTTGAGCCGGTGCCCGGTGATCGCGTAACCCCGGTCCATGCCCACCCGGTCGACGAGGACAGCGCTCTGGGCCGTGGAGCGGGTGTCGGCCCAGATGATCGCCGGACGGGTCGGGAGGCCGACGCCGTCCAGGAGGACCGCTCCCATCATCTGACCGGAGAACGAGACGACCTCGACGTCCACGGGGTCGGCACCGGCGCGCACCAGCAGCTCCCGGGTGGCTGCGCAGACGGCCGTCCACCAGGCCTCCGGGTCCTGCTCCGCCTTGCCCTGCGGCCCGAAGCTGGTGGCGTAGGCCGACGTCACGGCCGCCAGCACCACGCCGTCGTCGCTGACCAGGGTGGCCTTGTCGCCCGTGGTGCCGAGGTCGTGAGAGACGATCACGAGCGCGACGCCGCCTGGTACCCGCGGTGGTCGGGATTGGGCTGCACGGCGTAGCCGTCGTCGGTCGCCACCACCAGCGACTTCATGCCGCCGGCCCGCTGGATGATGCCGTAGTCCTGACCGGCATCAGCGGCGTAGCAGAACAGCGTCGAGAACCGCTCCCGCCCGACGTTGACGCTGCGGTGCACCCAGTGGCCCGGCACGTACACGGCGAGGCCCGGCTCGACGTCGAGGACCTCGCTGCGCCCGTCGAGCGCCTCCAGAACCATCACGCCCCGCCCCGACAGCCCGACGTAGAGCTCGGACCGGTCCGAGACCGCGTGCAGATGACCCCGCGTCATCGCGAACTCAGCACCGACCGTGCCCGGCTCCAGCACGCTGATGCCCGTGATCAGCCCGCCCGGACCGTCCTCGGTCTGACTCGCCTCGACCCAGTAGACGGGCTTGCCGTCGTCCTGCGCCAGTCGGGCGCGGTAGGCGTCCGCGTCCCGGTAGAGGCCCTCCAGGTCCGAGAGCACCTTCTCGTACCGGCCGTTGCTGCCTCCCAGCCGACCGGCGTCCGCCAGGATGGACAGCGCGACCGGCGCCACGGCCCTCGTCTCAGGTCTGCTCACGTACGTCTCCTGTCGTCGGGGCCGGGTCGGTACCGCTCAACCAGCGGGCGGGGTTGGTCACGAGCACCTTCTCCATCAGGCCGGCCGGGGCGTCGCGGGCCAACCGCGGCAGCACCCGCTCGGCCAGGTAGGCCAGGCCCGGCATCCCGCCGTAGCTGCGGTACCGCGAGCGCCGGGCCACGTCCCCGCCGAGCAGCAGCCGGTCAGCAGCACCGCGCTCGGCCGCCCGCAGGAGGCAGTCGAGCAGCACGGAGTCGGGCCAGCGTTGGCTGCGGGCGAAACCGTCATAACCGAGGTACGCGCCAGCCGCCGCCAGCTCGGCGTGCAGCCCGGGGTCCGGGTTGCGGTCGACGTGCGCCAGGACCACCGCGGAAGCCGGCACACCGTGACCGCTCAGCACCTCCAGCACCTCGAAGGCAGCGCTCCCGTGCTCGAGGTGCACCATGACAGCAGCCCCGGTCCGCCCCCAGCAGGCGGACACCGCAGCGAGGACCCGGCGCTCGAAGGAGCCGATGCTCCAGTAGCCGATGCCAGCCTTCACGACGGCCGCCCGGACCGGCTCCCCGGAGGGGGCGGACGCCAGCTCGGTGGGTCCGAGGCCGTCCTCGACCGGCAGCCCGGTCGTCACCTCGTCACAGAACCGTTCCGCCAGCTCGTCCTCCGAGAGGTCGAGGAGCCAGTGACCGGCACCGTAGTGCGGTTCGCGGTGCGCACCCGTGGTCGCGACGACGTGCAGGCCGGCGGCCGCGCTGATCCTGGCCGTCGCGGTCGGTCGGCGTCCGAGGCCGATCGGGGTCGCATCCACCAGGGTCGCGAACCCCGAGGTGCGCATCGACGCTGCCTCGGCCTCGCTCGCAGGCTCGTCGTCCAGCTCGTCCCCGACCAGCAGCGGTGTGACCTGGAAGAGATGTTCGTGGTAGTCGGTGCGACCGAGCGAGGCAGCGGCGACCTCGCCGAGAACGGTCCGGATGGTGGCCGTCGACCCCATCAGCGTGACCGCGCCGCGATGCGACCCAGCTCGGCGACCGTCTCCCGAGGCATGGGCACGGCGAACACCTCGCCCACCGCCTGCGTCCAGCCGTGGACGAAGTAGCGCCAGCCGTCCTCGACGGTCAGCGACCGCGCCTCCCGCTGCCGCCACGCCTGGTGCCAGAAGTTGAGGGGACCGCGGTAGTTGAACTCCCAGAGCATGCCGCGTTCGGGGAAGACCACGTCGTCCGAGACCGGGGAGCCAGGCCGGTCCTTGCCCATCCCGGTGGCGTTGACCACGAGGCTCCCGGGAGGCAGGGAGCGGACGAGGCGGTCCACCGAGGCCGTGTCGGTGGTGACCACGTAACGGAAGAGGGCGGCTGGCAGCCCTGCCCGCTCGTGCACCGCCCGCGCGTGGTCCAGCGGCTCCTGAGCGAGGGCCGTGCAGATGATCTGCTCGGGCCGGTCGGCCCGGACGCCGAGCTGGTGGCTGAGTGCGACACCTGCTCCGCCGGTACCCAGGACCAGGGCCGCTGCGCCGTACCGGCCGAAGTGGTCGTCGGGCACGAACTCCTCGAGCGCGAGCCGTGAGGTGACCGGGTCCTTGGCGCTGCCGATCAGCCGGTCGCCGCGCTTGGCGATGCAGGAGATCTCGCCGAACGTGTCGGCCAGGTCGTCGCACTCGTCGAACAGGTCCCGGGCGGCTGCGTGCACCGACATCTTGTGCGTCGTGACGAGTGCGCCCCAGTGCTCGGGGTCGTCACGGATCGCCTCGACCACCTCGCGGTACACGCCTGGCTCGGAGTCCAGGGGCACGTCGTGACCGATCAACGTCCTCGTCGGTAGACCGAGCGCGTCGGCCCACTCCGGGAACACCTTCCGGATGGCCGAGCCGGCGGTGCTGACGCCGACGAAGCCCATCACGGACCGAGCGCCGCGCGTCACTCGCCCGACCCTCGCGCGCTCCGGGCGGCTGCCGAGAACCTCTCGGCGCTCGCGGTGATGGCCGCCCAGTCACCGGCAGCCATCGCCTGCGGCGAGCACAGCTCGCTGCCGGCCCCGACCGCGACCGCGCCGGCGGCGAGCCAGTCCGCGACGTTGCCGGGACTGACGCCTCCCGTCGGCACGAAGGCGACGTCGGGGAACGGCCCGCGCAGGGACCTGAGGAAGGCCGGGCCGCCGAGCGAGGCCGGGAACAGCTTCACCACGTGCACCCCCAGCCGGAGTGCCGTCATCACCTCGCTGGGGGTGAGGGCTCCGGAGAGGACGGTGACGCCGGTCCCGAGCATGGCGCCCGCCAGCTCGGGCTCGGTGCCGGGGCTCACGAGGAACTCGGCACCGGCCTCGACGGCCGCGTGGGCCTGTGCCGGCCGCAGGACCGTTCCGGCGCCGAGGTGCACGGCGTCGCCGTGCCGACGTCTGACCTCACGGATCACGGCGGCGGCGTCGGGCGTGCTGTAGGTGATCTCGATCCCGGTGATCCCGCCCGCGACGAGCGCGTCGGTGGCCAGCACGCCTGCCTCGGCGGACGGTGCTCGCAGCACCGCGACGACGGTGGCCGCCCGTAGCCGTGCGAACGGATCGGTGGTGGACGAGGCCGAGACGGTCATCGAGCTGCTCCTGGTGCGGGCGCGGGCACGGACACCAGGTGGGCGGGCTCGTCGCCCCTGAGGGTCGCGAGCACGGCGTCGACCGCCCCTCGGCCCATCTGGTCGACGGCCTGCACGGTCTGGGCGGCCGCGTGCGGAGTGAACACAGTCCGGTCGACGAGATCCTCGGCGAGCAACGGATGATCCAGGTCGCCGTCCTCGCCCCCCAGGACGTCGGCCGCGTAGGTCCGCACCCGCCCCGCCCTGAGAGCGACGGCGAGCGCAGCCTCGTCGACCAGGCTGGCGCGGGCCGTGTTGACGAGCACGAGCTCGGGTCGGACCAGCGTCAGCACCTGGGCGTCCACGACCTGCTCCTCCCCAGGTGCATGGAGGGTGACCACGTCGCTGCGCCCCATCAGGTCCGTCAGCGAGAGGCCCTCGACGCCGAGCCGGTGCAGCTCCTGAGGCATGACGTAGGGGTCGTGAGCGAGCAAGCGGCTGCCGAAGCCGGACAGCCGGGCGGCGACCTCACGACCGATGCGACCCAGACCCACGATGCCCACGGTCAACCCTCCGAGCTGCCGGCTCCGGCGCACACCCCAGTCCCCGGCACGGACGCTGCGGTCGCCGCGTGGCACGTCGCGCAGCGCGGCGAGCATCAGGGCGACCGCGTGGTCGGCGACGGCACCGGAGTTGGCGCCCGGGGTGTTGGTGACGAGCACGCCACGCGCGGCAGCCGCCGCGAGATCGACGGCTTCCACCCCCACCCCGTAGCGGGCGACCAGCCTCAGCCGGGGTGCGGCGTCGAGATGGGCGGCCGTGACGGGGCCGGTGCCGGCGATCCAGGCGGTGACCTGCGCCAGCAGCGGCTGCAACGTCTCGAGGTGGTGGTCGGCGGGGCCCGTGAGGACCACGCAGCCCGCCCGGGAGAGCTCGCCGGAGAGGTCGAGGTCGCCGGACGAGAACGAACGGCTGGTCACGAGGACCACTGCCGGCGCTGCTCCTGCGGTCGACACCCTCGAAACGTAGTCCTGTCCGGACAGGCGGTCAACCAAGACCGTGAGGAGCAGGACGCGCGATCGTGTTCCAGCTCGAGGCGACCGTCACCCCGTCGGGACCGACCTCGAACGTCACCGCAGAGAGGTCGTCGACCACGGCGTCGGCGACCAGCAGCCCCCGAGGGGTGGTCGTGACGACCGCGAGCGTGGCGCAGCCGGCGGCCCGCGCGGCCTCGAGCCCGAGCGGCGCGTCCTCCACCACCAGGCAACGTGCGGGGTCGACGCCGAGCCGGTCGGCCGCGAGGAGGTACGGGTCCGGCGCCGGCTTGCCGCGGCGCACCTGGTCCGCGGTCACGAGGACCTCGGGAGCGGTCAGCCCTGCACCGGTCATGCGCGCCCGCGCCAGGGGCATGGTGCAGGACGTGACGATGGCGTGCGGAGCGCCGGCGAGCGCAGCCAGCGCCGGGAGCGCACCGGGCAGGGCGACGACACCCTCCACGTCGGCGACCTCCAGCTCGTCGATGCGGCGCAGCGCGCTGTCGCGACGCTCGGCGGGCAGGAGCTGCTGGACCAGGCTCGCCGCCGGGATGCCGTGCCACCCGTGCAGCGCCTCCGGGGGCACGCCGTGCTCGTCGGCCCAGCGGGTCCAGCACCGGGCGATCGCCGCGGTCGAGTCGACCAGGGTGCCGTCCATGTCGAGCAGCACGGCGGCGAACACCGTGTCCTGCAGGTCGAGACTCACAGATCCTCATCCTCCGTCGTCGTCGAACATCCCGCCCGGTCGATCGCGGGCCCGTCACCGCCCCGGCCGTCAGACCAGGCTGTATCCGCCGTCCATCAGCAGCTCGCTGCCGCAGAAGTAGCCGGCCTCGTCGGAGAGCAGGAACGCCACCGCGCCGGCGACGTCCTCCGGCAAGCCCATCCGCCCCTGGGGGGTGTGCTGGAGCCACTGCTCGAACTGGTGGGTCTTGCGCGCCAGCAGCTCCGTCGCGATGTAGCCGGGCGCGATGGCGTTGACCCGGACCCCGCGGTCGGCCCACTCCGCAGCGAGCGACCGGACCAGGGCCGAGACCCCGGCCTTGGACGCGTTGTAGGCGCACTGGCGCTGGGGCGTGTTCACGGTGTGCGTACCGCTCATCGAGCTGATGGCGACGCACGCGCCCGAGCCCTGCTCCAGCATGATGCGGCCCGCGCTCGTGAGGGTGTGGAAGACACCGGTCAGGTTCACGGCGAGCACGGCGCTGAACTGCGCCGAGCTCATCGTCTCCGCCGCCACGTCGTCCTCGACGATCCCGGCGCCGGCCACGACGGCGTCGACCCTGCCCTCGGCCTGCTGGATCACTCCGAAGGCACCCTCCACCGAACCGGCGTCCGTGACGTCGACGGCCAGCCCGTGGGACCCGTCGGGTGCCCTGAGGTCCAGCCCGTACACGGTGGCCCCGTCGAGCCGCAGCCGCTCGCAGACCGCCCGCCCGATGCCGCCGGCCGCTCCGGTGACGGCGACGACCTTGCCCTCGTGGGCGTTGCTCATCCCGCTCCCCCTCAGTGCCGCGTCTGGCGGCGACGGACGCGGACGGCGTCCACGACGACGGCGAGGAAGATCATGACGCCACCGGCCATGGAGACGTAGTAGGCGTCGATGTTCGTCAGCTGCAGACCCACCTGCACGATCGTCAGCAGCAGGACGCCGCCGAGCATGCCGAGCACCCGGCCACGACCTCCGGTCAACGAGACGCCGCCGATGACAGGGGCCGCGACGGCGTACAGGAGGAGGTCGGAGCCCATCGTGGAGTTGACCCCGGAGAGGTACGAGGTGGCGAGCCACCCGGCCGCCCCGGCCAGCAGGCCGCCGAGGGTGAAGCTGCCGATGACGAGCCGGTCGGTGTTGATCCCCGCGGCGTACGCGGCCGTGCGGTTGCCGCCCGTCGCGTAGAGCTTGCGGCCCCACGGCGTGCGGTAGAGCACGATGGCGATGACGACGAACAGCACCACGAGCGCGACCGGCATGATCGGCCAGCCCAGCACCGTGCCCTGCCCGATGAAGGTGTACGAGGTGTCGGAGATGGTGATCGTCCGGCCCTTCGTCACCGCGAGCACCGCCCCGCCGAGGACCAGGCCCATGGCCAGGGTCTCGATGAGCGAGGTCATGCGCAGCTTGGCGATGCAGAAGCCGTTGACCAGACCGATCAGCGCGCCGATGCCGAGCACGCAGAGGATCGCGACGCCGCCGGGGACCCCGCGCTCCATCAGCGTCGCGCCGATGGCACCGCTGAAGCCCAGGATGCCGACGACGGACAGGTCGATCTCCCCGAGCAGCATCGCCAGGGCGATGGCCACGGCGAGGAACCCGAGGGTCGTGGTCTGGACGAGGACGTTCTGAAGGTTCGCGATGCTCAGGAAGAACGGGTTGAGCGCGGTCGCAAGGAGGATGAAGACGACGAGCAGCAGCCAGACGATGTTGTCGAGCAGGACGTCGGCCCAACGGGCCCGGGCCCGCGGGGTCCTGCTCGTCGTCTCGGCTCCCGGTGCGGGAGCGGTCTGAAGGGTGGTCACGGTGCTCTCCTGATGGAGTCGGAGCGGGGTGCGGGGCGGTCCGCCGGCCGGGGCCGGCCTGGCGTGGGGGTGCGGGTCACGCGTCGGCGAGCTCGCTCTGGTGGTGCAGCCGGGCGAGGATCGCGTCGGCGCTGATCTCGGCGCCGACGAGCTCGCCGGTCACCGCGCCGTCCTGGAAGGCCACGACCCGGTCGACCATCCGGACCATCTCGTCGGTGTCGTAGGCGAGCAGGATCACCGCGAGGCCGGAGTCGGTGAGCTCGTCGATCAGGCGGTGCACCTCCTCCTTCGTCGAGACGTCGACGCCGAGGGTGGGCTCGTCGAGGATGAGGACGACGGGTTCCCGCGCGAGCAGCCGGCCGAGGATGATCTTCTGCTGGTTGCCGCCCGACAGCTCCTCGATCGGCTGGTCGGGCCCGGCCACGCGGAAGTGCATCCGGGCGTGGTACTTGTCGTACGTCCTGGTGACCTCGGCCTCCGACAGCAGGCCGCCCCGGGAGGGCCAGTTGCCCATCCGGAGGCTCTCGCGGACCGACATCGGGCCGACGATGCCCTCGCCGTGCCGGTCGTTGGTCAGGTAGGCCATCCCGCTGTCCAGGGCGCCGCGGACGTCGCCGGGCCGGAGCGTGCGGCCGTCGAGCTGGATCGACCCGGACTGCACGGGCCGGAGCCCGGCCACCGCCCGCGCCGACTCCTGCGCACCCGACCCGGGCAGACCGACGAAGCCGACGATCTCACCGGCCCCGACGCTGAAGGACAACGGGCCCACGCCCTCGGTGACCAGGTCGGTCACGACGAGCCGCTCCTCCTTCGCCGGTCGCGGGCTGCGGACGAACTCGTCCACCGCCGAACCGACGACGAGCTCGGAGATCTCCGCCGAGCCCATCGCGCGGGGGTCCGCGCCGTCAGAGACGACGTGACCGTCGCGCAGCACCGTCGCGCGGTCGCAGATCGCCTGGATCTCGTTGTTGAAGTGCGAGATGAAGACGAAGGTCTGGCCGTCGGCGTTGAGCGACCGGATCCAGTCGAACAGCGACGAGCGCTCCTCCTGGCTGAGCGCGGTGGTCGGCTCGTCGAGCATGACCAGGGCGCTCTCCTCGACCAGGGTGCGGACGATGCCGAGCCGACGCTGGTCGGGGGCGGTCAGCGAGCCCGCCGGCTGCTCCACCGCGAACGGCACGTCGTAGCGGTCGAGCAGCTTCCGGGCCTTGGCGTTCATCGCCCGCCGGTCCACGAACGGGCCGCGGCGCGGGTAGGCGGGCAGCAGGAGGTTCTCCGCCACCGACAGGTCGGCCACCACCTCGGCGTGCTGGCTGAGCAGGTGGATGCCGAGCTGCCGGCGCCGGACGAGCGGAAGGTGCGTGATGTCCTCGCCGCGGAACAGGATCTGCCCGGACGTCGGCCGCTCGGAGCCGGCGATGAGCTTGACCAGGGTGGACTTGCCCGCCCCGTTCTTGCCGAGGAAGCCGTGGATCGACCCCTCGGTGACCGTGATGTCGGTCGGGTGCAGCGCGGTGAACCGCCCGTAGACCTTGCTGAGCCCCCGGGTCTCCAGCAGGGGTGCGTCGGCGTCCGTCACTGCTTGAGGCCCCACTTCTGCACCACGACGTTGCCCCACTGGCGGGGGTCGTCGACGTTCGAGGAGTCGATGTAGAAGGGCGGGATCACGCAGCTCGGGCCCTGCGGGGTGGAGGTGACCGGCGCCTTCTCCCAGTAGTAGGCCGCGTTCGCGTAGTCGCCGAGCGGGATGGCCCCGCCGGTGGCGGTGTACTTCGTGAGCATCTCGACGCAGACCTCGCCGTACGCGACCGGGTCCTGGCTCACCTCGGCGTCGAGCAGGCCGTCCTTGATCCACTGGAGCGACTGGGGCTCACCGTCGATCGAGGTGAGGAAGACGTGCTTCGGGTCGTCCTTGTCGAGCGCCTTGCCCTTGGCCCGGAGCGCGGTGATGACGCCGCGGGTGATCGAGTCGCTGGGGGCGTGCGCGGCGTCGAGGTCGGGGAACTCGGCCAGGGTCGCACCGGCCACGCTGACCGCCTTGGCCTCGTCGCCCTCGGTCGGACGCGAGATGACCTTGATGTCGGGGTACTTGGCCAGCACCGCCTCGAAGCCCTCCTTGCGGGCCCGCCAGGCGGACGAGGAGAGCGCCCCGTAGCCGTTGAGGACCGTCCCCTTCTCGCTGCCGTACTTCTTGCGCAGCAGCTCGACGATCTTCTCCGCGGCCATCTCGCCGCCGCGCTTGTTGTCGAAGGCGATGGTGAAGTCGACCTCGCCCTTGGTCAGCGGGGTGTCGATGATGCCGACCGGCACCTTCTGGTTCTTCGCCTTCTGCGCGAGGGGCGCGAGGCCCTCGGAGTCGATCGGGTCGGCGATGAGGAAGACCGGCTTGGAGATCAGCAGCGAGTTCCAGTTGTCGAACTGGGCGCTGGAGTCGAACTTCGCGTCGGTCGTCTTGAAGACGTGGCCGAGCTCCTCGCTCTTGCGCTTCACCGCCTCGTTCTGCACGACGAAGAAGAAGTAGTTCATCCCCTTGTTGCAGTAGGCGCCGGTGCCGCCGCCGCCTGCCGAGGCGCCAGCGGGCCCGGCGCCCGTCGAGGTGCCGCAGCCGGCGAGGACGGCGCCGAGGCCGAGGGCCCCGAGGCCGAACGAGCGTCGGCTGAGGACGGGGATGGGCGATGTCGTCATTGGTCATGCCTCCTGGGTAGGGGTGGGGAGTGCGGTCTGACGCTCCGGCGTGGCCTCGGCGTCGGTGGTGGGGGTGGCTGGGGGGACGGTGGAGCTCATCTCGCGGATGCTCGGCGGGACGGCACCGTCGGTGGGGGTCTTCCACTTGCGGAGCAGCCGACGCAGGTGCTCCTCGGCCGCCTTGCGCGCGCCGTAGGTGTCGCGCCGACGGAGGTTCTGGAGGATCTCCTCGTGCTCCTCGAGCGTCCGGTAGGGGTTCGAGGGGTAGCCCTCGCGGTGCTGGTAGTGCGTGCGGAGAAAGCTGTTGATCGGCCGGCAGACGAGGTCGAAGAACGGGTTTCCGCTCGCTCGCGCGAGCGCCTCGTGGAAGTTCATGTCGGCGTCGAGGAAGGCCTCGGCGTCGACGGAGCCGTCGGTGGCGATGGCGGCCGCCCCATGGGTGATCGAGCCGGCGAGCCGGTCGAGGTCGTCCGTCGTCGCCGACGCGGCGGCGGCGGTGGTGACCTGGAGCTCGAGGGCCAGACGGAGCTCGAGCAGGTGGCCGAACGTGCCGTCGCTGGCGAGCATGAGGATCGAGAACTGGTCGGCGATGCGAGCACCGTCGAAGGCGGCCACGACCATGCCGCGGCCGGGGGCGACGCTGACCAGCCCACGCTGCTCGAGCAGCTTTCCGGCCTCGCGGACCACGGTGCGGCTCACCGAGTAGCGCTCCATGAGCTCCACCTCGGTCGCCAGCCGCACGTTCGGCACCAGGCCGGCGCGGAGGATCTCGGTCTGCAGCTCGTCCGCGATGCGCTCAGACAGTCGGCCCGGACCGTCTCGCCATTGAGTCATGTGCCCGAACGTACGATGATTGGACGTGACTCGCAACCCTCAGTTTGCGGATCTCGACGCATTTGAGCCTGGGCCTCGCAGTCGCCACAGGTCGAGGCCCCAGTTGACCGACCCGAACGTACGACGTTAGGTTCGATGGCGTGCTGCCGGACCTGCGGCGCACGACCCCGTTCGACCACACAGGAGGCATCGGTGCCACGCCTGAGCCCCACGGCGAGAGCCGTCCGAGAGCTGCACCCCGGCAGCGTCCCGACCGAGCGCGTCGACCCGGAGCGGACGTCATGACGCGATTCGTCGTCACCGACCACGCCTTCGTCGACGTGACCCACGAGCGCATGGCGGCGGAGAAGGTCGGCGCCGAGCTCGCCGTGCACCAGTGCACCTCGGCCGCCGAGACCACACCGGCCGTGCGGGGCGCCGACGTCGCCTTCGTGAACTTCGCGCCGATGGGCGCCGACCAGCTCGCGGCACTGGCCCCGGGCGCCACGGTGATCCGCTACGGGGTGGGCTACGACAACGTCGACCTCGAAGCGGCCACCCGCCTCGGCGTGCACGTGGCCAACGTCCCCGACTACGGCGTCGACACCGTTGCCGACCACGCCGCGGCGCTCCTGCTGGCCCTGCTGCGCCGGATCCCCTGGTACGACTCCGGCATCCGGGCCCGGACCTGGGTCCTGCCCGGCGACGCCGGGCCCGTCCCGTCGTTCGCGAGCACCACCGTCGGGCTGCTCGGCGCCGGCCGGATCGCCTGCTCCCTGGCGGACCGGCTGCGGCCCTTCGGCTTCCGCCTGCTCGCCCACGACCCGTACGCGGACGCCGAGGTCGTCGCGGCCCACGGCCTGACCCTGGTCGACCTGGACACCCTGCTGGCCGAGTCGCACGGGATCTCGCTGCACGTCCCCGTCACGCCCGCCACCCACCGCCTCGTCGACCGCGACCTGCTGTCCCGGGTGCGGCCTGGCTGCGTGCTCGTGAACACGTCGCGGGGAGCCCTCGTCGACGAGGCGGCGCTCGCCGAGGCCCTCGCCGACGGGCGGCTCGGCGGGGCCGGGCTCGACGTCTTCGACCCGGAGCCCCTGGCCGCCGGCTCACCCCTGCGGACGACCCCCAACGTCCTGTTCTCCCCCCACGCCGCGTTCTACTCGGAGTCGTCGCTCGACAACCTGCAGCGCCTCGCGGCCGAGGAGGCCGTGCGGGCGGCCCTCGGCCAACCGCTGCGGTGCCTCGTCAACCCCGACGTCGACCCCGACCCGAAGGAGCAGAAGTGACCGAGATGCCCGAACCGCGCAACCTCGTCGCCGGACGCTGGGTGCTCGGCGGTGACCCGACCGTGCCCGTCGTGAACCCCGCCGACGGACAGGTGATCACGACCATCGCCGACACCTCGGAGGCCGGCGTCGACGAGGCCGTCCGTGCAGCGCGGGCCGCCCTGCCCGCCTGGCGCTCGACCACGCCCTTCCAGCGTGCGGCCGTCCTGCACCGGCTGGCCGCTGCGGTCCGCGACGACCTCGACGCCCTCGCCCGGCTGATCACGCTGGAGATGGGCAAGCCGCTCGGCGAGGCGCGCGGCGAGACCGCCAAGCTCGCCGACGCCTTCGACTACTACGCCGAGGAGGGCGTCCGGGTCTACGGCGAGACGATCCCGAACGAGCAGGCCGGCGTGACGAGCATCGTCCGGTACGAGCCGGTCGGTGTGGTCGGGGCGATCACCCCGTGGAACTACCCGCTCGAGCTCATCGGCTGGAAGCTGGCGGCCGCGCTCGCCGCGGGCTGCACGATCGTGGTCAAGCCCTCGGAGTACACCCCCTCGAGCGCCGTACGGCTGTTCGGGCTGCTCGCGGGCGCCGGCGTGCCGGACGGGGTCGCGAACCTGGTGCTCGGCGCCGGCACGGCCGGACGTGCCCTGGCGTCCCACCCCGACCTGGACAAGCTCGCCTTCACCGGCTCCGAGGCGACGGGAGCGGCCATCACGCGCTCCCTGGCCAAGGCCATCCCGACCTCGATGGAGCTCGGCGGCTCCTGCCCCCAGATCGTCACCGCCAGCGCCGACATCGACGACGCGGTCGCCGGTTGCGCGCGGCGCGGCTTCCGCAACGCGGGACAGATCTGCATCGCGATCAACCGCGTCTACGTCCAGCGCGCCGTGCACGCCGAGTTCGTCGACAAGCTGGTGGCCGCCGTCTCCTCGCTGAAGGTCGGGCCCGGCCTCGAGGACCCCGACGTGGGCCCGGTCACCAACGCCCAGATCCGCGACCGGTGCGCTGCGCACGTCGAGGACGCCGTGGCCAGGGGCGCGCAGATCCGTACCGGCGGCACCAGCCCGGCCGACCGGGCCGGCACCTGGTTCTCGCCGACGGTCGTCGACCACGTCTCCCCCGACAGCCTGCTCGGCAGCCAGGAGACCTTCGGCCCGGTGGTCGGCGTGGTCGCCTACGACAGCTCGGAGGAGGCGATCGCCCTCGCGAACGGCACGAACGCGGGCCTCGCGGCGTACCTGTACGCCCGCGACCTCGGCGAGGTGTTCTCCATCGGCCACGCGCTGGAGTTCGGCAACGTCGCGGTGAACAACCCCGACGCGGGCATCATGAACGCCCCCTACGGCGGTCGGAAGGGGTCGGGCCACGGCTCCGAGCACGGCCGCGAGGGGCTGCACGCCTACCTCCAGATCAAGCACCTGCGCATCCGGTACGGCCAGTGACCGGTCACTGGCTGGGCGTGGACCTGGGCACGTCGGGGGTCAAGGTCGTCGCCGTCGACGAGGCCGGGGCCGTCGTCGCGAGCCACACCTGCTCCTACCCCCTCCAGACGCCCAGGCCGGGCTGGACCGAGCAGCGGCCGGACGACTGGTGGGACGCCACCCTCGAGGCGGTCCGGGAGGTCGGCGCCCGCGTCGGCGGCCAGGTCGTCGGCATCGGCCTGTCCGGGCAGATGCACGGCATGGTCGCCCTCGACGCGCACGGCGACGTGCTGCGCCCCGCGATCCTGTGGAACGACAACCGCAACAAGGCCGAGTGCGACCTGCTGCTCGACCGCGTCGGCGGGCTGGACGGCCTCCTCGGCCTGACCAACAACGCCTCCCTGCCCGGTTACACCATCGGCAAGGTCCTCTGGTTGCGCCAGCACGAGCCTGACGTGTTCGCGCGGACCGAGGTCGTGCTGAACCCGAAGGACCACCTCCGGTGGCGCCTGACCGGCGAACGCGTCACCGACGTCTCCGACGCGTCGGGCTTCGGCGCCCTGGACGTACGGCACCGCCGCTGGAGCTCCGGCCTGATGGCCGCCCTCGAGCTGCCGGAGTCGATGCTGCCGCCGGTCGTCGAGTCGGACTCCCCCGCCGGCCGCCTGACTCCCGAGGCCGCCGCGCTGACCGGGCTGCCGGTCGGCACCCCGGTGGTCGCCGGCGGCGGGGACTCGGTCCTGCAGACCACCTCGATGGGCATCGTCTCCCCCGGCACGCTCGGCATCACCCTGGGCACGGCCGGCATCCTCGGCGCCGCGATCGAGCACTGCCCCGACAACGCGCAGGGCCGGCTCCAGATCTCCTGCGGCAACGAGGCGGGCCGCTGGCACGTCATGGGGGTCGCGCTCTCCACCGGCGGGGCGCTGCAGTGGTGGACCGACGCGCTCCGGGCCCTCGTCCCGGACGCGAGCAACGCCACCGTGACCGCGCTCGCCACCCGCTCGCCGGTGGGCGCCCGCGGCGTCCGGTTCCTGCCCTACCTGGTCGGCGAGCGCGCCCCGCACGTCGACCCCGACGCCCGGGCCACCTTCGTCGGCGTCGACCTCGGGCACGACCTGACCGACCTCTCACGGGCCGTCCTCGAGGGCGCGCTGCTCAACCTGCGCGAGATCCGCGACATCATGGCCGAGGTGGGCGTCGCCACCGACGACGTCCGGGTCTCCGGCGGCGCCTCGGCCTACCCGCTGTGGCGCCAGACGCTCGCCGACGTGCTCGGCACCCCCGTGCACCTCGTGACCAACGGCGAGCAGGGGGCCGCGTACGGAGCAGCCCTCCTCGCCGGGGTCGGCGGCGGGCGGTGGGCGGACCTGTCCGAGGCCCTGGGGAGCGTCGTGGTCACCGACCGCGTGCAGCCCGACCCCGACGCCGTCGCGGTCCACGACGCCGGCTACGACGACTTCCGCCGGATCTACCCGGCGCAGACCGCGATGAGGAACCTGTGACCGGCTACCGCACCGTCGTCTTCGACCTCGACGGCACGCTCGTCGACTCGACCGTCGACATCGCCCGCGCGCTGAACCTCGCGCTCGTGCCCGCCGGCGGACGCGCCCTGCTGCCGGGCGAGGTCGCCCCGATGCTCGGGGACGGCGTGGCTCTCCTCGTCTCCCGGGCCGCCGAGCTGTCGGGCCTCCCCGAGACCGACCTCGGTGCCGTCGCCCGGCACTACCTGGCGGAGTACCGGCAGCGGCCGGTCGTGGACTCGACGCTGTTCACGGGCGTGGTCGAGACCCTCGCCTTCCTGCAGCACGCCGGGATCGCCATGGCCGTCTGCACCAACAAGACCGAGACGATCGCGCACCAGGTCCTGTCCGAGCTGGGCGTGGCGCACCACTTCCCCGTCGTCGTCGGCGGAGACCGCATCGAGCGCAGCAAGCCCCACCCGGACCACCTCTGGCTGGCCGTGACCGAGCTCGACGCCGACGTCACCACGTCGGTGCTGGTCGGCGACTCGCCCGTGGACGAGCAGTGCGCGGGTGCCGCGTCCGTCGACTTCCTGGCCGTGCCGTGGGCGTCCACCGCGGTGACCGGGCAACGTCTGAGCTCGTTCGAGGCCCTCACCGCCCTCGTCGCCGCCCCACCCCTCCCCACCCCGTAGGAGCCGCACATGACCACCACCCCGATCGACACCCGCAACGACCAGGACCGCGCCAAGCTCGCCGCCGGCCGCTTCGCCGCGGAGAAGTACTGCTTCGACGGCGCCAAGCTCGGCCTGGGCTCGGGCACGACGTCGCACTACTTCGTCCGCGCGCTCGCCGAGCTCGTCCGCGACGGCCTGCAGGTCGTCGGCGTCCCGACGTCGAACGGCACGCGCGACCTCGCCCTCGAGCTGGGGATCACCCTGGTCGACCTCGACGACATCGACCAGCTGGACGTCTGCATCGACGGTCCCGACGAGATCGACCCCGACGGCTCGATGATCAAGGGCGGCGGCGCCTGCCTCCTGTGGGAGAAGCTCGTCGCCCGTACGAGCGCCAAGATGGTCGTCGTCGCCGACCACACCAAGGCGGTGCCGACGCTCGGGAGGTTCCCCCTGCCCGTGGAGATCGTGCAGTTCTCGTGGGGCACCACGACCAAGGCGGTGCGCGCGCTCCTGCGCGAGCACGGCTACCCGGCCGACCTCGGCATCGCCCGGCGCGAGCGCGGCGGCTCGCCCGTCGTCACCGACAACGGCAACTTCATCATCGACGTCCAGCTCGACACCGCTCGTGACGTCGCGGAGCTGACGGTCGAGCTGAACGAGATCCCTGGCGTCGTCGAGAACGGCTTCTTCGTGGGCATCGCCGACGAGGTCGTCTTCGGCTGGCCGGACGGCTCGGCGCAGGCCTACCAGTTCCCGCTCGACCTTCCGCTCCAGCAGCCGACCCGCTGACCTCGACCGCAGACCCCGACCGTAGACAGAGGAAGGACCCGACCGACATGAGCTTCGTCCCCCTGAACGACGTGCTCGCCGACGCCCTGGCGGGCGGTTACGGCGTGCCGGCCTTCAACATCGTCAACGACCTGAGCGCCGAGGCGGTGCTGGAGGCGGCCGCGGCGGAGCGCTCGCCCGTCATCCTGCAGACGTCGGTCAAGACGGTGCGGATGTACGGCCGCAAGAAGCTGTTCACCATCCTCGCCGGGCTGGTCGAGGACGCGGCCGTGCCGGTCGTGCTGCACCTCGACCACTGCCCCGAGCGTGAGGTCATCTCCGACTGCCTGCAGGGCGGGTGGACCTCGGTGCTGTTCGACGCCCACGAGCTCGACGTCGCCGAGAACCTGCGCCAGACCATCGAGGTCGTCGCCGAGGCGCGGTCCGTCGGGGCGAGCGTCGAGGGCGAGATCGAGGGCATCCAGGGCGTCGAGGACGGGATCGGCTCCGACGAGGTGTCGGCGCAGCAGTCCCTCGAGGTGTCGGCCGACTTCATCCGGCGGACGGGCGTCGACTGCTTCGCCCCCGCCATCGGCAACGCCCACGGCCAGTACAAGTCCGCCCCGGTCCTCGACCACCAGAAGGTCAGCGACCTGCTCGCGGCCACCGGGGTCCCCATGGCCCTGCACGGCGGAACCGGCCTCGCGGCCGAGCAGTTCCAGGACCTCGTCGCGCGCGGCTGCGCCAAGGTCAACATCTCGACCGCGCTCAAGGAGGTCTTCCTGCGCTCGAGCCTGGCGTCGCTCCAGCGGGCCGAGGCGAAGGGCTCGTGGGACCCGATCACGTTCTTCCGTGACCAGAAGGAGGCGGTGTCGACGATGGCCCGCGACCACATGCGCATCTTCGGCAGCGCGGGGCAGGTCCGATGAGGGCGCTGGTCTTCGACTGCGACGGCGTGCTGGCCGACACCGAGCGGTACGGGCACCTGCCCGCCTTCAACCTCACCTTCGAGCACTTCGGCCTGCCGGTCCGCTGGGACGTGGACGAGTACGCCCGTCGGCTACGGATCGGCGGCGGCAAGGAGCGGATGGCGAGCCTGTTCGCCGACCCCGGCTTCGCCGAGGCCGCGGAGATCGGCGACGACGAGGAGCTGCGTCGCGACCGGCTGGCGGAGTGGCACCGCTACAAGTCCGCGGCGTTCCAGGAGCTGGTGCGCAACGGGCAGCTGCCCGCTCGGCCCGGCGTCTCGCGGCTGATCCCGGCCGCGCTGGACGCGGGCTGGACGGTCGCCGTCGCCTCCACCTCCGCGGAGGCGTCCGTACGCGCGGTGCTCGAGCACGCGGTCGGCCCGGAGGTCGCGGCCCGCGTCCCGGTCTTCGCCGGCGACGTCGTGCCCGCCAAGAAGCCCGACCCGGCCATCTACGACCTCGCGGTCACCGAGCTCGGCCTCGACCGGGACGACACGCTGGTCGTCGAGGACTCCCGCAACGGCCTGCTCGCCGCGACCGGGGCCGGCCTGGCCTGCCTGGTCACGGTGAACGGCTACACCCGGGACGAGGACTTCGACGAGGCGGTCATGGTGGTCTCGGAGCTGGGCGACCCCGGCCGGGAACCGGTCGAGGTCCTCGCGAACCGCGGGCCGGCCGCACCCGGGGCCTACCTGACCCTCGACGACCTCTCTGCCTGCCTGACCGCCGGAGCGGGGGCCCGCCGATGAACGAGCTCCTCACCGGGGTGATCGTCCCGTCCGTCACCCCGTTCGACGACGCGGGCGACCTGCGCCTCGACTGGCTCCAGCACAACCTCCGCCGCTGGAGCACGACGGACGTCCGGGGCGTCATGGTCCTCGGCACGAACGGCGAGTTCCGCTCGGTCGACGACGACGAGGCCCGGGCCGTGGTGGCCACCGCCGCCGCGGAGCGCGGGGACAAGACGTTGATCGTCGGCGCGGGTCGTGAGTCGACCCGGCTCACCGTGCGGTTCATCGACAGCATCGCCGAGCACGCCGACCGGGTCGACTACGTCTCCGTGCTGCCCCCGCACTACTTCAAGGGCGCGATGACCGGCGAGGTGCTGCGCGACCACTACCTCGCGGTCGCCGACGCGAGCCCGATCCCCGTCCTGCTCTACGTGGCCCCGAGCTACGCCAACGGGGTGCTCATCCCGCCCGCGGTCGTGGCGACGCTTGCCGACCACCCGAACATCGCCGGGATCAAGGACACGTCGAACGACCAGATCACGTCCTACCTGCTCGCCGCAGGTGGTCGTGACGACTTCTCCGTGCTGGCCGGAACGATGAACACGATCATGACCGGCCTGCTCTTCGGCTCACCCGGTGGCGTGGTGTCCGCGGCGAACTTCTTCCCCGACGAGTGCGCCGCCGTCGTCCGGCTCGCCGCCGACGGCAGGCAGGCCGAGTCGATCACCGCGTACGCCGACCTCCAGCGGCTGATCAAGGTCACCGGCGGACGGCGCGGCGTGGCCAGCCTCAAGGCCTCCATGAACCTGCTGGGCTACCGCGCGGGTGTCCCCCGCGCCCCGGTCCGACCGCTCGACGACGTCGAGCTCCGCGCGGTGCGCGAGGCGCTCGTGGCCCATGGGAAGCTCGGCGCCGAGGACGGGAGCGACCGGTGAAGGCGCTGTCGATCGACTTCGGCACGTCCTCGGTCAAGGTCGCCGTCGTCGACGCCGAGGCGCTGGACATCATCGCCACGGCGAGCGCCCCGTACCCCAACCTCCTGCTGCCCGGGGAGAAGAACGAGATCGACCCCGAGGAGCTGTGGGCCGGCTGCTACCGGGCCTGCCAGGCGCTCGACCCGGCCCTGCGGGCGGAGGTGGAGCTGCTCTGCTACGACACCTTCTCGCCGTCGCCGGTCTTCATCCGGAGCGACGGCACGCTCGCCTACCCGAACATCATCACGCACCTCGACCGTCGCAGCCGGGCGCAGAGCGCCTTCATCGACGAGGTCGTCGGCAACCAGCGCTTCCTCGACGTCGCGGGGATCCTGCCCTTCGCCGGAGGCGCCGGGGCGATGACGTTCATCTGGTTCCGGCAGAACGCTCCGGAGTACCTCGACGAGGCCCACCGCATCGGGCACCTGCCGACGTACGTGCACCACCGCCTGACCGGCGAGTGGACCGCCGACCTCGTCAACGCCTCCATGACGGGGCTGTACGAGACCACCACGCAGGGCACCTGGTCCGACGAGCTGCTCACCGCCTTCGGCATCGACCGCGGGCTGCTGTGCGACATCGTCGACCCCGGGACGCCGGTCGGCACCCTCAAGGCCGACGAGGCCGAGCGTCTCGGCCTACGGCCGGGCATCACGGTCGCCGTCGGCACCAACGACATGGCGGCCGCCCAGTGCGGCGCCGGCAACGTCGAGGCCGGCTGCACCATGAACACCGCCGGGTCGAGCGACATGGTCAGCGTCCTGACCGACCGGCCCGTCACCAACCCGGGCTACTACCTCCGCAACGCCGCGCTGCCGGGCCTGTGGCAGATCTACGCCACCACGGCCGGCGGCTTCGCCCTCGACTGGTTCTGGTCGCAGTTCTGCCAGGACATGAGCCGGGAGGCGTTCTTCGAGGACTTCGTCGCCGCGTCGCTCGACGCCTGGCCCGAGGACGGCGAGGTCAGCTTCGCCCCCTACCTGACCGGCGACCGCCAGTCACTGGAGAAGCGCACGGCCAGCTGGCAAGGACTCACCCTCGGTACCACCCGCGAGGAGATGCTCGCCGCCTTGCTGAAGAGCATGAACCGCGTCCTCGCGGAGACGCTGCGTCAGGCGTCGGAGGTCGTCGCGCTCGAGCCTGTCGTCAAGCTGACCGGAGGGATGTCGGACGCGAAGTACGTCGCCCTCAAGCAGCGCGAGATGCCGGGCTTCGGCTTCGAGGTGGTCGACAACTGCCCGATCCTCGGCAACGTCTGGCTCGCACGCCGAGGCCTCGGGGTCGGCTGACCGTCCTGCCTGCGCCCAGCAGACCGTGAGCCCTGGGCGCAGTGGGCACCTGCTGAGCGGGTAGGGGGCGCCTCGCGCCGGGTCGAAGATGTCGTCGAGCGCAGCACAGAAGGGCGAACCGCACAGCAGAGGACTCGAAGCGAGACGATTGCGCAACCCACGCTCAGCACGCTCGTCAGCACGCCGGTCGAGGGGATCGCCCTCGTCATCCTTCGGTCGGGGGTTCAAGCTCCACTCGCCCCACGCTCGTCCGCCTGACGAGCCGTCATCTGCCTCGTGCTCTCAGCGCTCACCGGCCCCGTGGACGAAGAGGATCCGTGATCCCATGGCGCCACGGTCTGCAGCTGGTCGAGCTCCGCGGCGGCGCCCTGAACGGCACAGGTCGCGGGGTGAATGACCTTGGTGACTCCCCACCGACCCCGCCCACGAGCGGGAGGGGTCGGTGGGCAGCGACGCCCGCAGCCTGGCTCCTCAGCCCCTGCCGGAGAGGGCGCCCTCCCCTCGGGCGGCCGCCAGCGTGGCGGGACTGATCTCGGCCTGCTCGAGGGGCGGCACCTCGCGCGGGGTGGAGGTGACCCCCTCGGTGCTCTTGGGAGAGCCGTCCGCGTCGTAGGGCAGCCCGGCCATCGGTGCCGACTCGACCCCGATGAAGGGCCGGGTGAGCTCCTCGACCTGGCGCTGCGCCTCGGCCGGGTCCTGCACCCAGGTGCGGTAGAAGTCGAACGGGCACTCGGCCACCCCCTTGTCACCGTCACCCGACTGGATCACCCCGGTGTAGCCCCGGTGCAGGAGCTTGAACATGTGGTTCTGGGACTGCCAGGTCGCTCGGGCGTCGCGGATCAACGACACCGACAGCTCCGCGTACTGGATGCCGTACTCCTCGGTGCCGCACTCGCCGAGGGTGTGACCGTCGAACCCGACGATGGCGGAGTGCCCGAAGTAGGAGTAGACCCCGTCGAAGCCGGCGGCGTTGGCCACCGCGACGTAGACGTTGTTCATCCACGCCATGGCCTTGGACACGAGGATCTGCTGCTCCTTGGCCGGGTACATGTAGCCCTGGCAGCGGACGATGAGCTCGGCACCCTTCATCGTGCAGTCACGCCAGATCTCGGGGTAGTTGCCGTCGTCGCACACGATGAGGCTGACCTTGAGCCCCTTCGGCCCGTCCGCGACGTAGGTGCCGCTGCCGGGGTACCAGCCCTCGATCGGGACCCACGGCAGGATCTTGCGGTACTTCTGCACGATCTCGCCCTGGTCGTTCATCAGGATCAAGGTGTTGTACGGGTTCTTGTGGGGGTGGTCCTCGTGCCGCTCCCCGGTGAGGGAGAACACGCCCCAGACCTTGGCGGCCCGGCAGGCCTGGGCGAAGACCTCGGTCTCCGCTCCGGGCACGGTGGCCGCGGTGTCGAACATCTCCTGGCGGTCGTACATGATCCCGTGCGTGCTGTACTCCGGGAACACGATGAGGTCGAGGCCGGGCAGACCGCTCTTGATGCCGACGACCATCTCGGCGATCTTCCGCGCGTTCTCCAGCACCTCGTCCTGGCTGTGCAGCCGCGGCATCTTGTAGTTGACGACAGCCACCCCGACCGCGTCGGGACTGCTGCTGATGTCTCCGTGCCTCATGTCCAACCCTTCGTGTCGTCGTCGCGGCGGCCGGTTGCCGTCACCTGGTCGAGCGATGTCTGCAGAGCCCGGCTGGGCCGCGTCGTGCCGGGTCCGACGGCGGTCGCGGGGCTCATCTGTTCGAGGCCCGCGGTGCGCCGATGCCCGGGTCGATCTGGTACGGACCGGACGCCGAGGGACGTACGTCGAAGTCGAACATGGCCGTGGGCAGGTAGACCGTGGAGCAGGAGTTGGGGATGTCCACGACGCCGGAGAGCCGTCCCTCGATCGGCGCGGACCCGAGCAGCAGGTAGGCCTGCTCGGGGGCGTACCCGAACTTGGTGAGGTAGTCGATCGCGTGCAGGCAGGCACGCTGGTAGGACAGGTGCGAGTCGAGGTACCGCTGCTCCCCGTCCAGGGTCACCGAGGTCCCGGAGAAGGCGAGCCACTCGCTGAAGCGGGGCTCGACGTCCCCGGGCATGAAGATCGCGTTCTCGCTGACCCCGTACGTGTCCATGCCGCCGCGGATGAGGTCGACCCGCAGGTCGATGAAGCCGCCCATCTCGATGGCGCCGCAGAAGGTGATCTCCCCGTCACCCTGCGAGAAGTGCAGGTCTCCCACGGAGAGGTTGGCGCCGTCGACGAAGACCGGGTAGAAGATCCGGGACCCCTTGGAGAGGTTCTTGATGTCCTGGTTGCCCCCGTTCTCGCGGGGCGGGGCCGTCCGCGCGGCCTCGGCGGCCACCCGGTCGAAGGTGCTGCCGCTCAGGCTGCCCAGCACGGCACCCTCGGGCTCCGGCGGCAGGGCGAGCGGCGGGACCCGGTGGGGGTCCGTGGCGATCAGGGCACCCTCCCGCTTGTTCCACCGACTCAGCAGCTCCGCCGACGGGGCCGTCCCCATCAGGCCGGGGTGGATCAGCCCGGTGAAGGACACGCCGGGCACGTGCCGAGAGGTCGCGGTCTGACCGGTGAAGTCCCAGATGGCCTTGTAGGCGTCGGGGAACTGCTCGGTGAGGAAGCCGCCACCGTTGCCTCTCGCGAAGATGCCCGTGTAGCCCCAGCCCTGGCCGGCGAGCGGGCCGGAGTCCTCCTGCGGGATCGGCCCGACGTCGAGGATGTCGACCACCAGCAGGTCGCCGGGTCGCGCCCCCTCCACCGCGATCGGCCCGCTGAGCTTGTGGACGGTCAGGAGCGGCGCGTTCAGGATGTCCTCGGCGCTGTCGTCGTTGACGATCGCGCCGTCGAACCACTCGCGGCAGTGGACGCGGAAGGACTCGCCCGGCTTGACCGTCGCCACCGGCGGGATCTCGGGGTGCCACCGGTTGTGTCCGAGCTTCTCCTGCTCCTCGAACCTGCGGTCCGAGACCAGGGGAAAGATGACGTCTGGCATGGGTTCCTCTCGTTGCTGCGTCCGGGCCGAGGCCAGGTCGAGGACGGGGTCTAGGGACGCGGGAGCTTGCGGTGCAGGGGGTTGGTGGTCGTGCGCGACGCGGGACGGGACCCGTTCGCCGGCACGCTGCGGACGATGTCGGGCTGCTCGGCGCTGCGAGCGGTCGAGTCGAGGAGCCGGCGAGCCCCGGTGCTGCCGAGCGACAGCCGGGGAACGCTCGGCCGACGGGGTGACGGATCCCCGCACTGCGGACAGCTGCTCGCCGCCGGCGCCTGGCCCATCGGGAAGGACAGCTCGAAACCCGAGCAGCCCGAGCAGCGGTACTCGTAGAGGGGCATGGACGACCTCCGTAAGACGTGGACGTGGACGGAGCACCGGCTCCGACGGGGGTGGTCGGGCGGTTGGGCCGCGACCACCCCCGTCGGTCGCTTCGAGAGGCGCCCTAGACCTGCGCCGGCAGCACGTGGTCACGCACCTTGTCGGTGCTGAGGCAGAGCGAGCAGACCATCGCGTCGTGGGTCTGGCAGGCCGCCATGTCCGGGCGCTCGTACTCCTGACCGCACACGTGGCAGCCGAGCATCGTGTCGGACGGGTTGCCGAAGCTGTCGTACATCGGCAGGTCGATCCCGTCGTCGGACCGTCGCAGGTAGTACTTGCCCTTCGTCGCCATGGCGAGGACGGGCGGCAGCACCAGCGCCAGCCCGATCGCCACCAGCGGCGAGTACGGCTGCAGGCCGGCACCGAGCACCCCGAAGAACACCAGGATCGAGACGCCGGCAGAGATGATCATGGACCCGAAGCCGACCGGGTTGACGGCGTAGAGCATGCCCCGCCGGAACTCCGGCTTCAGCGGCGACAGCTTGAGCAGGTACTTGTTGAAGGTGATGTCCGAGGCCACCGTCACCACCCAGGCCATGCCGCAGTTGGCGTAGAACCCGAGGATGGTGTTGAGGAAGTCGAACATGTTCGCCTCCATCAGCACCAGCGCGACCGCGAGGTTGAAGGCGAGGAAGACCAGGCGTCCGGGGTAGTGCTTGGAGATCCGCGTGAACGAGTTCGTCCAGGCGAGCGAGCCGGAGTAGGCGTTGGTGACGTTGATCTTGATCTGGCTGATCACGACGAGGATGACGGCCAGCGTCAGGGCCAGCCAGCCCGGCATGATGTCGAGGTAGATCTCGAGGAACTGGTGCACCGGCTGGTTGGCGACGGTCGCGCCGCCGGCGAGGTTGGCGATGATGTACACGGCGAGGAAGAGGCCGATGATCTGCTTCAGGGCGCCGAAGATCACCCAGCCGGGACCGGCAAGGATCACGGCGCGCCACCACTTGCCCGAGTTCTCCGGCGTCTTCGCCGGCATGAAGCGGAGGTAGTCGATCTGCTCGCCGATCTGCGCGATCAGCGACAGGCAGACGCCGGCGGCCAGCATGATCGATCCCAGGTTCGTGCCTCCTGCCCCACCTTCGCCCTGGTAGGCGAAGAACGAGGTGACCGACTCGGGGTGGCTGATCAGCAGGTACGCGAACGGGATCACCATGAGGATCAGCCACAGCGGCGTGGTCCACAGCTGCAGCTTCGTCAGCACCTTCATCCCGTAGATCACCAACGGGAAGATCACCACCGTGGAGAGGGCGTAGCCGGCCCAGAGGGGGATGCCGAGGCCGAGCTGCAGGCCCTGGGCCATGATCGACCCCTCGAGGGCGAAGAAGATGAACGTGAACGTCGCGAAGATGACGTTGCTGACCACCGAGCCGTAGTACCCGAACCCGCTGCCGCGGGTGATCAGGTCGAGGTCGAGGTTGTAGCGGGCCGCGTAGTACGCCAGCGGGAGCCCGGTCAGGAAGATCACCACCGCGAAGACCGCGATCCCCCACAGCGCGTTCGTGGTGCCGTAGGCGATGCCGATGTTGGCACCGATCGCGAAGTCCGCCAGGTAGGCGATGCCGCCCAGGGCGGAGACGGCGACGACACCGGTGGACCACCTGCGGTAGTGGCGCGGGGCGAACCGGAGGGTGTAGTCCTCCATCGTCTCCTTGGTCGCCGAGCTCGTCTGGTGGTGGTGCTGAGCGACGTCCTGCTCGCGGACCTGCGTCGCTTCCTCGGTCATGGGGGTCTCCTGCCAAACGCAAGGGGTGCTGTCGCAGCGCCGCGACGGCCGGGG
>Ga0210040_10001718_pt1 | contig 32438 bp, 24 predicted proteins | sample CryGeyCG12114_NA_FD_185462 | JGI IMG/M metagenome (GOLD analysis project Ga0210040, IMG submission 185462) | Groundwater microbial communities from aquifer - Crystal Geyser CG19_WC_8/21/14_NA (SPAdes) (version 2) | ecosystem: Environmental > Aquatic > Deep subsurface > Groundwater | place: USA...
AAAATTGATGGCGACAATGAGTTGGTGTTAGGCGTGACAGACCCTACCTCCACCGGCGAGCAGCCGCGCGGCAAGCAAGTAACTAACCCTGAGGGTATTTGGTACACGCCCGTTTCGGGTATTTGGCAAACGGTGTGGATGGAGCCGGTACCTACAGCTGGCTATCTGGAGGAAATACGCCTGACGCCTGAGGTCGATTCCAGCCGCCTGCGCGTGGAGGCGCTCATGCACCGTCCCGTTAGAGAAAATAATTATACCACAGCCATTCGCGTCACGGCGCTAGACGGCAAAAAAACGGTGGCTACTACATTGGTTCGGGCCGGACAGGTGGCATACCTCAACATCGCCAAACCGAAACTGTGGTCGCCCGACAAGCCGTTTTTGTATGATTTGAAAACGGAATTAGTAACTGTGGAGGACCCTTTCGGCACTGCACCGCGCAACCAGCGCCCCCGCGGCGGGCAGGCGCTGACCGCCGCCTACGCCAAAGCCACCGTTACGGGCGCGCCTACCGATGTGGTGACGGGCTACTTTGCCATGCGCAAGATTGCGCTGGGGCCAGGGCCGGTGGCAGGCCAGCCGGTGCTGCTGCTCAACAATAAATTTGTGTTTCAGAACGGTCCACTTGATCAGGGCTGGTGGCCGGCTGGTTTGCTCACGCCGCCTTCTGATGAAGCCATGATTTTTGAAATTGATTTCCTGAAGCAGTCTGGCTTCAACATGCTGCGCAAGCACATCAAGGTAGAGCCCGACCGCTACTACTACCAAGCCGACCGGTTGGGCATTTTGATCTGGCAGGATATGCCCTCGGGCTTCCTGGACCATACTTCCCAGAACGACCACAACGGCGTGAAGCAGGAGCCGCTGCGCCGTTCCCTGGCCAAGGAGCAGTTTGAGGTAGAACTGCACCGCATGATCGACCGCCTCTACAACCACCCCAGCATCGTGACCTGGGTGGTGCACAACGAGGGCTGGGGCGAGTACGAAAACCAGCGCCTAGCTGCCCAAGTACAAAAGCTTGACCCAAGCCGCCTGGTAAATGCCGTGAGCGGCTGGAACGACCGGGGCGCGGGCGACTTTTTCGACATTCATACCTATGAGGAGGAGCCCCGCGCCCCAGAGGCGAAGGCCAATCGCGCCGTGGTGATTGGCGAATTTGGTGGCATTGGCTGGCCCATTGAAGGGCACCTGTGGAACCCGGAAATGCGCAACTGGGGCTACCAAACCTACCACGATGCCAAGGCTGTGGAAGAGGCCTACCGGAAGAAGTACGCTAAAATCATCGACTACTACCACAACCGGGCGCTTTCCGCCGCTGTCTACACCCAAACCACCGACGTGGAAGGCGAGGTAAATGGCCTGCTGACCTACGACCGGGAAGTCATTAAAATCCCGGTGAAAACGCTGCGCAAGATTCACGCGCCGCTGCTGAAGTAGAGACACAACATTTTGTGTCTCGTCGTTGAACGATAGATATAGACCTCATCTACCATCATCAGCAACGACGAGACACAAAATGTTGTGTCTCTACTACTTCAGTAGGCTGGCGTTTGAAGCAAATACAAGTGCTATTGGGCTGTGCCTACCTGCGCCGAAGCCGTTTTCAGGGCCAGCAACGCCCCGTCCGATACGTCGCCGAACAGCGATACGCCCGCCGCGCCGTTGCGCAGGGCGTTTTCGATGCCTTGCTGTACTTCTGCGTTGTTCTTGAAATCGGGAAGGAACAGACCGGCGTAGAGCGGGAATTTACCCTTGAGCGCCTGCACGCCCTCGGCTACAGCCTGGCCAATCCAGGCCACGTTTTCCTTGTAGAAGCCATGGTAAATCATGGGACACACGCCGCTGATGTTCCAGTTCACCCAATCCTGCTTCACGTTGCGGTGGGCAATGTCAGGGGTAGGGAACACGGCGGCCGTCATGGGCTTGTTGTATTTCTGCGCCACTTTCATCAGCCGGTCTACTACCCGGTTCACGCGCTGGTAGCGAAACACCCGCCACGAGGGACTGGCCTCCGGGTACTGCACCGTGTCGATATCAATGCCGTGCTCGGCCTTATAAGCAGCCTTGCACACGGAGCAGTAGCAGAAGTCGTACTCGGGCAACTCGCTGGTCTGTACAATATTATACTTGTCCCACAGATTCACGGGTAGAATTACGTCGCAGAAGCGCACGTAGTCGAGGTGCACGCCGTCTACGTAGTCTTTTTTCAGGGCGGCGGCGTAGTCGTCTTCCAAGTACTTTTTTACCTCCTCGCGCGAGGGGCACAGCCAGCGGTAGTAGTCCACGTAGGGCGGGTTGGTAGCGCAGGACTTGCCCGTGCGGCTCACGGCATACCACTCGGGGTGGGCCGCCAGCAGCGACTTCTCGCCCCGGTTCATGGTCCAGATCCAGCGGTGAGCTTCCAGCTTCTGAGCTTTGGCGGCGCGGCAGTGCTTTTCGCTGTCGCTCTCAAAGAAAATGCCCCGCACGCCCGCTTCATAATACTTGCGGTACCGCTCGGCCAGCTGCTGCTCGGTGTCTTTGGCGTCGGGATTGGTCCATACCCAGTGTTTCCAGCGGGTTTTGGGGGCGGCAAGGGTAGGGGTAGCGGCGGCTACGCCGGGCAATAAGGTAGCGGAAAGGCCCGCTACAACGCTGTTTTTAACAAAATTCCGCCGGCTCGTCATGGGCAAAGGAGGTTAGGGTAGGGTTTGGTTAAACGCAAAGACTACCGATTGCCGCCCGCGTTGCGCCCGCTAGGTTTTCTGCTTCTTCTTCTTGGCCGCCGGAAACAGCACGTTGTTGAGAATCAGGCGGTAGCCGGGAGAATTGGGATGCAGGGAAAGGTCAGTGGGTTCTTCTTCTACCAGGTGCTGATAATCCTCGGGGTCGTGGCCGCCGTAGAAAGTCCAGGTGCCTTTGCCCAGGGTGCCGTGCATGTAGCGCACCTCGCCCGAAGCCTTATTTTCCCCCATCACTACCACATCGGGCTTGATGAGCGACTTACGAAACGCCGTGGTCTGGCCCATAAAGCCTTTAATCACTTTCTCGTGGTCCTGGGTGAGCATGGTGGGTACGGGGTCGTACTTGGCCGAGAACGTGAACAGCTGGAAGTAGTCGTTGCCCTCGTACACGCCGCGCTCGGCGGGCTGCATGTCGATGTTAGAGAATTCGTACTCGTACGGGTCGCGCACAATCTGGAAGTTCTGGAACGCCAGCGTGCGGTTGAAGTTCAGCTTTTGCTGCGCCTGCGGGTCGGCTGCGTCGCCGTCGTACATGCTTTCTACCATATCTACGCCCAGGCCAGCCAGGGCAATATCGTAGGTGTCGGTGGCGCCGCACATGGCAAACATAAAGCCGCCGCCCGCAATAAAGGTCTGCATTTTGGTCACCACGGCGCCCTTCATCTCGCTCACTTTGGCAAAACCGTTGCGCTTGGCCGCGGCTTCGGAATCGCGCTGCTGCTGCTGATACCAGGGGCGGAAGCGGTAGTTGCGGAAAAACTTACCGTATTGGCCCGTAAAGTCCTCGTGGTGAATGTGCAGCCAGTCGTACTTGGGCAAGTCGCCGCGCAATATTTCGTCGTCGTAAATCTGGGTGTAGGGAATTTCGGCGTAGGCCAGCACCAGCGTCACAGCATCGTCCCAGGGCTGCTTGCCTTTGGGCGTGTACACCGCAATTTTGGGCACCTTCTCCAGCTTCATGATGTCCATGTTGGCGTTGGGGTCGGCAATCTGGCTGAGCACACCCGTGTACTGCGCCTCCGAAATCACTTGGTACGTGACGCCACGCACGGCCAGCTCGTTCTCAGCCCCCGCTACCGCGTCGAACGCAAAGGCTCCGCCCCGGTAGTTCAGCAGCCAGTCAACTTCCACTTGCTTGCCCAGGAGCCAGTAGGCAATACCGTAGGCTTTCAGGTGCTCTTTCTGGGCCTCATCCATCGGGATGAGAATGTGGTTGGCCCACGCCGCTGCGGGAGCACCCAGCCACAGGATAGTTAGCAGCAGAAGGAAAACAAAACGCTTTAATAGCATACCGTAGACAACTAGAAACCGCGAAAGAAGAACAACGCGCCTACCCCAAAAAATGGGGTGAAAGCCCGCAAAATATGCCAGCCAGGTGAATAGCCACCCTAAACAAATGTAGCGAAACGGGGCGGGAGTTGCGCCGAAAGCGCCTACCTTGCACTACCCTCGGCCGCGCCCGTTGCGTGGCTGCTGCACTACTGTTTTGCCATGCATTTTTTAGAAAACATAAAGGAGGCGTTCCGTTCCATCCGGAGCAATCTGCTGCGCACAATTCTCACGGCGCTTATCGTGAGCATCGGCATCATGGCGCTGGTCGGAATTCTGACGGCCATTGACGCCATGAAGTTCTCATTGAGCCAAACGTTTGCCAGTCTGGGCGCCAATTCGTTCGAAATCAGCGCCAAAGGCTATAACAATCGGTCGAGGCGGGGTGGGGTGCAGGAAAAGGTATACCCGGCTATTACGTACCTGCAAGCCCGGCAGTACAAGCAGCAGATAGGCGACGAGGGGCAGGTAGGCATTTCGGCCTTTATCTCGGGGGCGGTAGAGGTGAAGGCCGGTAGTGAAAAAACCAATCCCAACATGCGCGTGGTGGCCGGAGATGATAATTACCTGCTGATTCAGAGCTATAATTTGCTGGCAGGCCGCACATTCTCGGCGGCTGAGCTAGAGAGTGGCGCCAACGTGGCTATTGTAGGGCAGGAAATCAAGGATAAGCTATTCCCGAATAAGAGCCTGGTAGGGGAGTATGTATACTTGCTGGGCCGCCGCTTTCTGGTGGTAGGGCAGCTGGATAAAAGCGGGAGCACCATGGGCGGCGGCGGTGCCGACCGCACCGTGCTCATCCCGCTGGAAACCGGCAACCAGATGCCCCGGCAGCAGGCGCTCAGCTATGAAATCAAAACTGCTACACCCGACCCCAACAACCTCACCTACCTTACCGGACTAGCCACCGGCACCATGCGCGCCGTGCGCCGCGACGCCCTGGGGCAACCCGACTCCTTTGAGGTAGAGCGCAGCGACTCGCTGGCTGCCAAGCTCGATGATTTATCGGGCAACATCCGCATTGGTGGGTTTCTGGTGGGCTTTATCACGCTGCTCGGTGCCAGCATCGCCCTCATGAATATCATGATGGTATCCGTAACGGAGCGCACCCGCGAAATCGGTATCCGGAAGGCGCTGGGTGCTACCTCCCGCCAAATCCGGCAGCAGTTTCTAATGGAGGCCATTGTGATTTGCCTGCTAGGCGGCGCGTTGGGGGTGGCGATGGGCGTGGCCATGGGCAATGGTGTGATGCTGCTGGTTGGCGGCGGCGGCTTCCTGGTGCCCTGGCTCTGGATTTCGCTGGGCTTGCTCATCTGCGTGAGCGTGGGCTTGGCCTCGGGCTACTACCCCGCCAGCAAAGCCGCCAAGCTCGACCCGATCGAGTCGTTGCGCTACGAGTAGCCTTCCTTACGTATTTGCTTCTCTACAGCCCGTTGCACGCAACGGGCTGTTTTGTTAGTACTAGTAGCCAGACTCTCAAGCTGTTTAGGTTATTATACAAATGTTTGATAAGCGTTGATGGATTACTTGTCAATAGTATCTATATATTTGTCTTGTAATACCATTTGAATATATGGCTGCTGCAAACACTGTAGGACAACGAATTAGTCAGCTTATCGCTCACTTAGGAATTTCTAAGAATGCTTTTGCTATATCGTTGGATAAAACGGCAACCGTGATTCAGCATTTAGTAGATGAGCGTAATAAGCCAGGGTTTGACCTTTTGTGTAAGATTTTCGAAGTCTACCCAAGCGTGTCGAAAGACTGGTTGATGCAGGGTGAAGGCACTATGTTTGCCGCCACCGTTGACCCCGCCGATACTACCCGGCTGGTAGCTGCGGCCCCAGTTGTCGATGTTATTCTTGAGCCAGTAGAAGCTCTCCCCACACCAGCACCAGCACCCGAGCCCGCTGCGCCAGTGCCACTAGCACCAGCGCCTACTGTGCAGGCGCCTCCTGTTGCTACCCCGCCGCCTGCCCTAGCACCGGTTGCGGCACCACCAGTAGCAGCGGCAGTTGCTCCTGCTTCGGATGCAAGCTGGCAAACGGCACTGTACACCCAACAAATGGCACACCAGTTGGCAATGGCAGAAATGCGCAACCAGCACCTACAGGAGCAGCAGCGCATGATGCAACAAATGATGGAGTTGATGCAGCGGCAGTTGAGCTAGAGGAGAGTATTGATAGAGTACACTGCTTCTTTACAAGAACGCCGGCCGCACGCCGGCGTTTTTTGTTGTTATGCACTGCTGTTGCGTGTGCTGGCCTTTGTGCGGTGACTGCGTTTTGTGTAGCACAAACCCCGGTTCGTATACTCCCAATAGGGGAGTGGTGTAGGACCTTTGTTGAACAAAAGGATAGTTCAACATTACACATAACACCATAATGAGCAACATCAAACGAGTGGCCCTGGGTAGCCAGGGACTGGAAGTGCCCGTGCAGGGGCTGGGCTGTATGGGCATGACGGGCGGTATAAATGGCATGAGCGTGTACGGCAAGGCCGACGAGCAGGAAAGTCTGGCTACCCTGCACCGGGCGTTGGAGCTAGGCGTGAACATGCTGGATACTGCCGATTTATACGGCCCCATGCTCAACGAGCGGCTGATAGCCAAGGCCCTTGCCGGCCAACGCGAGAAATACATTGTAGCCACGAAGTTCGGCTTTGAGGTAGACGATCAGGAAAACTGGACCGGCGGCTACAACGGCCGGCCCGAATACGTGCGCAAGTCCATCGAACGCTCCCTGCGCAACCTGGGTACCGACTATGTAGACCTCTACTACCTGCACCGCCTCGACCCCAATACGCCCATTGAGGATACGGTAGGGGCCATGAGCCGGCTGGTGGAGGAAGGAAAAGTGCGCTACCTGGGCCTAAGCGAAGTGCCAGCCGATATTCTGCGTCGGGCGCACGCTGTGCATCCCATTTCGGCGCTGGAAACAGAATATTCGCTTTTCGACCGCCGCGTGGAGGAAGGCGGGATTTTGCAGGTAGCGCAGGAAATGGGCATTGGCTTTGTAGCCTATTCGCCGCTGGGTAGGGGCTTTTTGTCGGGTGACATTAAAACGCCGGATGACTTTGAACCCAACGATTCGCGGCGCTTTTTTCCGCGCTATCAGGGCGAGAACTTCTATAAAAACCTAGCGCTGGTGGAAAAGTTGCAAGCTATGGCCCAAAGCAAGAGCGTGACGGCCGCGCAGCTGGCCCTGGCCTGGGTGCTAGCCCAGGAGGTAGTGGTGATTCCGGGTACCAAGCGCCGCACGTATCTGGAGCAGAACGTAGACGCCGCCAGCATCACGCTCAGTCCCACCGAACTGGTCGAGTTAGATGCCATTATGCCCGTGGGTAGCGCCGCCGGAGCAGCCTACCCCGAGGGGTTATAACAGATAGGCAACGCACGATGCTGAGCCGGCTGAAACATCACAGCTACAAAACAGCTTAACAGTAGCGTAGTTAGATTCGGTCGGCTCAGCCTGGTAGGCCACTAATGAGTTTTCTAATATGAAAGCAGCTAACAAAGACTTTCAGGTACTAGCTACTGTGTCGGACTTCACGCGGTATTTTGGCTTTCCAAATCCGCTGCATCCGCTACTCACGGTTATCGATTTGGAGCAGAGCCGCCACCAAGTGGCGCCTACCTGCCCGGCATTGCGGCAATCCTATATCATCTCGCTGAAGAAAAACCTGCGGGGCGCTATGCAGTACGGGCGGCAATCCTACGATTTCAGCCAAGGCGTGCTGGGGTTTTACGCGCCTGGGCAGCTGTGCGAAGGCAACGATGGACTAGATATTTCGGAGCTGAGCGGCTGGATGCTAGTCTTTCACCCCGACTTGTTGCATAAGTATCCATTGGGCAAGAAAATCCTCGGCTACGGCTTCTTTTCCTACCAGGTGCATGAGGCGTTGCACCTCTCGGACCGGGAGGAGCAGGTGCTGGACGAGCTGTTACGCGGCATTCGGCGGGAGGCAGAACAGCCCACGGATGCGTTCAGTCAGGATGTACTGGTGGCACAGCTTGAGGTGCTGCTCAGCCATGCCAACCGCTTCTACCACCGTCAGTTCCTGACGCGCCGCCCCGCTGAGCACGATTTGCTGAGCCGCTTCGAGGAGCTGCTGACTATCTACTTTGCCCAGCCAGACGAGCAGCCCCTACCCACCGTACAGCATTTTGCCGATGCGCTGCACGTGTCGCCGGCCTACCTCAGCGACATGCTGCGCACGCTCACAGGGCAAAACACGCAGCAACATATTCACTACGCCTTAATTGAGCGCGCCAAGCAGCTGCTACGTAGCACGTCGCTCACCATCAATGAAACAGCTTTTCAGTTGGGCTTCGAGTACCCGCAGTATTTCAGTAGGCTATTCAAGCGCAAAACCGGCCTAACGCCGGCCGCCTTCCGGTTTTCGCCGCAGTAGCTTGGGTGCGCCGAAAACCGGAAGGCGGCCGGTTTGCTATTAAGCAGAGGGAGGCTACTGCCACCCCCGCACGCTGGCTCCACCAAACACCGCTTGCCCGTTGATGGGCTGATCAAAAATAGGATAGGGGAAGGTAGGGGCTGGGGCGCTGGTCGTGTTCAGCTTCTGTAACTGCGCGGGTGTTAAGTCGATTTCCAGTGCGGCCAGGTTGTCGAGTAGTTGCTCGGGGCGGCTGGCGCCTATGATGGTAGAGGTGATGCCAGGTCGGGTGGCTGCCCAGGCCAGCGCCACCTGTGCCGGCGGCCGATTCAGCTCCTCTGCCACGTTGCGCAGTACATCCAAAATGGCCCAGTTCTGGTCCGTGAACTTGGAGTCGCCGAAGGGATTACTGCCACTAAGGCGGCCCTCGCCGCTGGCTTTGGGATTGTTGCGCTGGTACTTGCCGGCCAGAAAACCGCCTGCCAACGGGCTCCAGGGCGTAACGCCCAAGCCGCATTCGCGGGCCAGTGGCAGGTACTCGCGCTCAATGGTGCGCTCCACCAACGAATACTCCAACTGCATAGCCACCGGGCCAGGTACGCCGTGGGCCTGGGCCAGTGTGGCGGCTTTGGCCGTAAACCAGGCTGGCATATCAGAAAAGCCGAAGTAACGGATTTTGCCGGCCCGCACCAGGTCGCCGAGCGTCTGTAGTACCTCTTCGGCGGGCGTTACGGCGTCCCAAACGTGCAGCCAGTACACATCCACGTACTCGGTGCGCAGGCGACGTAGCGAGGCTTCCAGCGCTTGGTACACGTGCTTGCGGCCGTTGCCGCCGTTGTGCGGATTGGGGCGGCCCTTGCCAGCCCCGAAGTTGCCGGGCGAGCCGCCAAAGCCGAACTTGGTGGCCAGTACCAACTCGTCGCGCAGCTTGCGTTGGCTGATGTAGCTACCCAATAGCTCTTCGCTGCGGCCCCCGGCGTATACATTGGCCGTGTCGATAAAATTGCCGCCAGCCTCTACGTACGCGTTAAAAATTGCCTCGGAAACTTCGTTGGAGGTACCCCAGCGCGAGGTGCCAAACGTCATGGTGCCAAGGGTAAGCGGACTAACAATCAGACCGGAACGGCCCAGGGTGCGGAAATCGGTAAGGCTCATGATGATGCTTGATGTAGGCGTGAAAAGTTGCTTGTTTTTTTAGCGATAAGCAGGACCCAAAGGTCGAGCTATAACCACCGCCCGGAGCTACACAAACTGCGGCTTTCACAATACAAAACGCGGCCAGGCGCAGGGCAACGGCCAGTATAGCCGTTGCCCTGCGCCTGGCCGCGCTCAGTTTACTGGAGGCTAGTGCTGCAATACTTCCACGCCTACCTCCTCTGCTTCCATCAGGTTTTTGGGCGTTACGGTGGTGAGGCGCAGGCGCTTCAATTCGCCTACCAGCAAGGGGTCGTATTTGGCCGTCACGCGGATGTAGTTTGGCGTGAAGCCTTCCATCTGCCCGTTGGTCACGTCGTCCTCAAACAGTACTTCAGTTTCCTGCCCGGCGTGCTGCTCATAGAAAAAGCGTTTTTTCTTCTCCGATAAGCCGCGTAGCTGTGTGGTGCGCTCGTGGCGGGTGCGGTCCTGCACCCGGCCGGGGAGGGTAGGGGCCAGCGTGTTGGCCCGCTCCGAGTAAGGAAATACGTGCAGGTAACTTATATCCAGTTCGTTGAGGAACTGATAAGTATCGAGGAAATCGGCTTCTGTTTCGCCGGGGAAACCCACAATTACGTCTACCCCGATGCAGGCGTGCGGCATCACTTCCTTAATCAGCTGCACGCGCTCCTGGTACAGCTCGCGGCGGTAGCGGCGGCGCATCAGCCCCAGAATCTTATTGGAGCCCGATTGCAGAGGGATGTGGAAATGCGGTGCAAACCGCTTCGACTGCGCCACGAAGCGAATAATCTCGTCGGAGAGCAGGTTGGGCTCGCAGGAGCTGATACGGAAGCGGTTGATACCTTCCACCTCGTCCAAAGCCCGCACTAGGTCGTAGAAATTCTCTTTTCTTTCGCGCTCCGAACCTTGCAGGCCGAAGTCGCCCAGGTTCACGCCCGTTAGTACAATTTCCTTCACGCCGGTAGCGGCTAGTTTCTCGACCCGCTCCACCACGCTCTGCACCGAGTCGGAGCGGCTGTGGCCGCGCGCCAGCGGAATGGTGCAGAACGAGCAGGAGTAGTCGCAGCCGTCCTGCACCTTGAGGAAAGTGCGCGTCCGGTCGCCGAAGCTGTGGGCTGCGTGAAACTCCGTGGCCTCGCTGACGGGCGAAGCATACACGCGTCCCGGTCCAGCAGTAGGTTTCTCAAAGCCGGCCAACGTTTCTACCAGCCGAAATTTCTCGGCGGCTCCCAGCACGGCGTGTACACCGGGAATCTCGGCAATTTCCTGCGGTTTCAGCTGCGCGTAGCAGCCCACGATGGTCACAAAGGCTTCGGGGTTGTGCTTGAGGGCTTCTTTCACCACCTTACGGCACTTGCGGTCGGCATGGTCCGTGACCGAGCAGGTATTAATAACGTAAATATCAGCCGCTTCCTCAAAGGCAACTTTCTCGAAGCCATGCTCCTCAAACTGCCGCCCAATGGCGGAAGTTTCGGAGAAATTGAGCTTGCAGCCCAGCGTATAAAAGGCAACTTTCCTGGTTTCCATAAGCAAGCCGCAAAGATACGACGCTACGGCTGAACCGCATACCCCAGCGGGTAGCGTGTTTTATTTCCGCAGGAAATCCTCGAATGAAACTTGTTCGTAGGCTTTGCCTAGTTCTACTACAGGAGCCGGCGTGCCGGGCGTCTGGTAGATCAGATTGCGGCCTACATTATCATACACTACCGTATCCTGCGGGGTAAGCAGGCCAAAGCCATCGGTGAAGGAGTAGAACGCGAAGGAGCGGGCTGCTGGGCGCAACAGGTCGTGGCTGAAGGAGTAGGCAGTGGCTGGTAGCCCCAGTTGTCCGAGTAAGGTAGCAGCCACATCGGTTTGGGAACCAATAGTATCTACCTTTCGGCCCCGTGCGGCTGGTAATAAAGCCCCACCGGTCAGCAGCAGTGGAATGTGAAACTTGATTGGGGCATAGTTGGGGGTGTTGCCGGGTTGGGGATGGCCGTGGTCGGCTACCAATACCACCACTGTATTCTCCCACCACGTTTGCCGGCGCGCCGCTTCTAGAAACTGGCCCAGCACATGGTCGGTGTAGTATATAGAATTGCGAAACAAACTGGCCTCTTTGGTGCCAGAGAAGCGCGTGCGCATGGGCACATCAAAGGGCTCGTGGCTGCTGAGCGTGAAAGCCGTTACAAAAAACGGTTGCCGCTGATGTTCCAAATCCTTGAGAATGCGCTGGAACAGCACGTGGTCGTGGGCGCCCCACTTGGAGTTCTGCTCGGCGGGCGTAAAATCGGCGCGTTCCGTCAGGGCGTCGTAGCCACCCGCCACCAGGTAGCTTTTCATGTTGGCAAACGCTAGTTCGCCTCCATAATAATAGTGCGATGAATACCCGGCTGCTTGCAGGGAAGCTACTAATTGTGGCAGCCGCTCCGCTTTGCGCGGGTACTTGATAATGCTGGTGGTGGGCTGGTTAGGGTAGCCGCTGAGCAAGGCTACCAAGCCCTTCTGGCTTCGGTCGCCGGCCGCGTAGAAGTGGCTGAAGCTGACTCCTACGCGGCTCAGGCTGTCGAGGGTAGGGGTCACACCTGCCTCGCCGCCCAGGCTGCCCACCAGCTTGGCCGTGAAACTTTCCAGAATAATAAACAGCACATTGGGCCGCTGCGTGCGCAACAGCGGGGTAGGCAACGACAACGCAGAATCCGGCTGGTACAGCTCTTGTACCAGGCGAGTGGCCGTGGTATCGGATAGGAAGTGGTAGGGATTGGGCCCCGCGTTTTGCAGAAATAGCGAGTTCACTACGTTCCAGGGCACGTTTACGGCCGCGTGGTTGGCAAACGGCTGCGGTGCAAAGTATACGTCGCTCTGGTTGATAGGAATCTGCTGCACGCCGCCCCGCAGCGGCACTATCAGCAGCAGCAGGTACAAAAAGCCAATTAGGCCCGCCCGGCCCCGACCAAACATGGCCGGCACTGGTGCCAGCCGGCCTACCACTCCTTTATATAGGAGCCACCCTATGCCAAGCAGTGCCAGCAGCAGTGCCAGCAGCAGCAGCAGCGGCGCCGATGCTGCCGAAGCAGCCATCTCGCCCGGCGTATCTAGGTATTGTAGCGGCGTGGCATCGAGGCGAAACCCCCAGGCTTGGTACAGAGCAAGGTCAGATACCGTTAGCAACGCTACCACCACGCCCGCTACACCCGTGTAGCCCCGTACGAAACGCTCTTGCGGAAAAACTGGCCCTAGCAGGCTACCCAGCGTGAGTACCGCAAAGGGTAGGGCGCACACGTACGCCGCCGCCGAGGCATCCAGCCGCAGACCATAGCCAAAAATCCGGATGATCGTGCTGAGGGGTAGCGTGGCTGTGTTCGGCCACTGATATACTAAAAAGAGTGACTTCGCAACGATAAAAAAGAGCACCCAGCCTAAAAAGTAGCGGGGCTGAAAAGCAAAACGGGTGGTTCTCACCTCACAAAAGTAAGCGGGTAACGGTTGGATTGCCGGTACCAGACGGGAAATAATGAACTGCGTGGCGTGATTGACACATCACAAAGGACAGACTTCGAAAAATATTTCAACCCAACAATCTGTCGCAAACGTTTTCTGAAAGAAATATGGTCCTCTTTACTTTAAAAGAGCCATTCATTTTAAAACGTTTTCGCTACCTAGAGAGGTGATTTTTAAGGGTACTTGGCTTCGTTAAAAGATCTTTTTTGAGGAAACAGGGTGAAAAAATAAGGGGGTAACGCTTGGGAATTAGAAAAACACTCCTTTACCTTTGCTAGTACCAACCGCTATCTGAATAAACCCATCCTGCTTACTTTTCTACATGGCCATTCTTCGTTTCAAAGCTCTTGAAGTAGCCGATACGCGCCAACCGCTACCGGTATTTACCTCCACTGAACGCCGCTCCGATAATTTCGGTAAGAACGTCTTCAACCTGGAAGCCATGCGGGCTAACATGCCCGGTGAGTATTTCAAGAAGCTTCAGAACGCCATCAAGCAAGGAGCAACTGTAGAGCGCTCCGTAGCCGACGCTGTAGCCGCCGCGATGAAAACCTGGGCCATGGCCAAGGGTGCCACGCACTACACGCACTGGTTTCAGCCACTCACCGGTTCCACTGCCGAAAAGCACGACTCGTTTTTTGACCTGAACTCAGACGGTCGGCCGATCGAAAATTTTAAAGGCTCGGCGTTGGTACAGCAAGAGCCGGATGCGTCGTCGTTCCCCAACGGTGGCATTCGCAACACGTTCGAGGCGCGTGGCTACACCGCTTGGGATCCTACCTCGCCGGCCTTCATCATTGAAACCGCAGGTGCCAAAACGCTGTGCATCCCCACGATTTTTGTGGCTTATACCGGCGAAGCGCTCGACTATAAGGCACCTTTGCTCAAGTCGCTGGCTGCTTTGGAGAAAGCGGCGGTAGACGTTTGCCAGTATTTCGACAAAGATGTGCAGCGCGTAAACACCACGCTGGGCATTGAGCAGGAATACTTCCTAGTAGACAAGGCACTGTTTGGTGCTCGTCCTGACCTGGTGCTGACCGGTCGCACGCTGTTCGGGCACGCCCCGGCTAAGGGCCAGCAGCTGGAAGACCACTACTTTGGCTCCATTCCGAGCCGGGTGCACGCTTTCATGCTGGACTTCGAGGAAGAAGCCAACAAGCTGGGTATTCCGTTGCGCACGCGCCACAATGAGGTAGCACCCAACCAGTTTGAGTGCGCCCCTACCTTCGAGGACGCCAACCTGGCTGTGGACCACAACCAGCTGCTGATGGACATCATGGACCGGGTAGCGGAGAAGCACAATTTCAAAGTATTGCTGCACGAGAAGCCTTTTGCGGGCGTCAACGGTTCGGGCAAGCACAATAACTGGGCGATGAGCACCGATACAGGTGTGAACCTGCTCTCGCCCGGCCGCAAGCCCAAGGAGAACTTGCAGTTCCTCACGTTCTTCATCAACGTAATTAAGGCAGTGCACACGCACGGCGCATTACTGCGCGCCAGCATCGCCTCGGCCAGCAACGACCACCGCCTGGGGGCTAACGAAGCGCCGCCAGCCATCATGTCGGTCTTTGTGGGCTCGATGCTGGATTCGGTGCTGGACGAACTGGAGCGCACTGCCAAAGTACCGCTCGACAAAGGCGACAACATTTACTTGAAGCTGGGCATCGATAAGATTCCTGCCATCCTACTCGATAATACCGACCGCAACCGTACCTCGCCCTTCGCCTTCACCGGCAACAAGTTTGAGTTGCGGGCAGTAGGCTCCTCTGCTAACTGCTCGTCGGCCATGACCACGCTCAACGCTGTGGTAGCCGACCAGCTAATTACGTTCAAAAAGTCAGTAGATGAGCTGATTGAGCAGGGTAAGAAAAAGGAAGTCGCCATTGTGGACGTGCTCCGCGAGTACGTGATTTCGTCCAAAGCAATTCGTTTCGAAGGCAACGGCTACTCACAGGAGTGGGAAGAAGAAGCGGCCCGACGCGGTCTGCCCAACGTGCGTACTACCCCGCAGGCGCTGGACGCACTAGTAAGTGCCGACGCGGAGGCGCTGTTCGTTCGGCACGGCATCTTCTCAACGGTGGAGTTGCACGCCCGTCATGAGATTTTGTTGGAAGAGTACATCAAGAAAATTCAGATTGAAAGCCGCACGATGGGCGACCTGGCCATCAACCATGTCATTCCTACAGCAGTAGCTTACCAAACCAAGTTGATTGAGAACGTCCGTGGCCTGCGTGAGTTGGGCCTCGACGATGAGCACTCGCAGGTAACGGTAGACACAATCAAGGCTATTTCGCGCCACATCAGCACCATTAAAACGGAGGTGGATGCAATGGTTAACAGCCGCAAGGCCGCAAACAAAATAGATGATACGCATGCACGGGCCATTGCCTACTGCGATACAGTTAAAGCACATTTCGACACCATCCGTCGCTCTACCGATAAACTGGAGCTAATGGTGTCCGATGAGGACTGGCCGCTGGTGAAGTACCGCGAACTTTTGTTCCGGCACTAGCACTGGCTGCACAGAACCAAACCGAAGTTGGGTGGGAATTTTCTTCGGTTTTGGTTTCGAAAAGGGCGTTCCGGGTGGGGCGCCTTTTTTTTGTGCCCTGCTATGTAGGACGCTGAATACTATACAGTTTTTGCTGAGTACGCAATAATGGCTATAAGAAATTCATCCCCAGAATAGCATCACGGTATTAGCCCCCTGTAGAAAGTGATTATAGGGCTGCCCAACCTTCAGATTATGCTTCGTATCTATTTTGTGCAAGGCGTACTATGCACACGTGTTCAACGCAATAACCAGAAGTAAATATTTTGACTATCAGCGCGATAGTGTGTAATTTATCTACCTTCTGCTTATTTCTTTCATACGCCACGCATGATAAAGCTATTTTTCTGGCTCCTCCTGCTGTTCTTGGGCAGTGCCGTCACTTCGCACGCACAAAAACCTGGGAAGGTTATCTGGCAGGTAGGCAAAGCAGATCAGTCTGGGGCGGAATTCGCTTTGGCACCCAATGGCTTCCGAAAGTTTGTGGCCCAGGACTTTGGCTACGAAGACAAATGCTTCTTCATTGGTTCTTCCAAGGAAAATCGGGACTTCCCGTATGTGCTACCAGGGCCGGTAGACACGTGGGGCGGTACCTGGAGTACGGCCGGCTGGCGAACGAATCAGGTAAACCTACTTTTTGCCTTCAAGGAATTGCCCGCCGCAGGTACTTACAAGCTTGTCATTCAATTGGCAGATTATGCTAAAACGTTCCTGCCACTCCTCAAAGTCAGCATCAACGATCAGGAGGAACAAATACAACTGAGCGCCGCCGGGTACGATATCCGCCAACAGCGCCGGCCGACGATGACCGAAAGCCCTCTTGATACGGCGGCTATCAGCGGCAACTTAGCCGCAGCTACTCCAAAAGTTATTGAAATTCCAATCCATAAGGGAATACTCAAACAAGGGGGTAATAGCGTTGTGATAACCGTAACGGAAGGCTCTTGGATTCTCTTTGACCAAGTGAGCTTGCTTGGTCCGGCAGGGATGAGCATACAGCCGCCGCAACAATTATTTGTGCGTAGTGTGACGCCCGCCGTGTACGAGCTTGCCTCTAATGGCCAGCGTCAGCAGCCTTTGCTCATCAACGTACAGCCAGTGACAGGTACGCCTACTCTCAGCGTGCAGCTGGATAACAAAACGATTTTCAGCGAAACAGTTGAAAAAGGTGCGTACGAGTTTGAAGCGTTGATGCCGGCGGTAACGACGCTTACCCAAAGTCGCTATACTATTCGGGAAAATGGGAAGGTGATTCAGCAGGGAGTCGTCAACCGAACTCAGCAGAACGTGCAAACTCTAGCGGACTATGTGGATACCCGACTGGGAACGGCCCACTCCCGGTGGATGATTGCGCCGGGCCCGTGGATGCCCTTTAGCATGGTGAAGATGAGTCCCGATAACCAAGATAGCGGCTGGCAGGCGGGGTACCAGCCTACGTATGAGAGCATCGGGACCTTTAGCCACATTCACGAATGGACGATGGCTGGTCTCGGTGTGTTTGCGACCAACGGCAAGCTTCAAACCGCCATTGGCGATGAGCTGCGGCCGGAGTCGGGCTACCGCTCACGCATTGAGAAGCAGACGGAAGAAGCTCCCATTGGCTATTACAAGGTACAGCTAGCTGACTACGACATCAAAGCGGAAGTTACAGCGACTACCCGGTGCGGAATGGAGCGGTTTACTTTTCCACCAGACCGGGATAGCGCCCGCGTGCTACTCGATTTCCATATTCCGTCGGAGTACAACTACCAGCTCAAAGACGTGCATGTTACCCAGGTGAGTGCGTACCGTCTGGAAGGCGCTATTCATCAATTCTCGCCGGGGGTGTGGAGCAACGATGCTTCTCAGGACTACACGCTACACTTCGTCGTAGAATTCGATCAGCCAATCAAACGGCTTGGCGGCTGGTTGAACAACCGGATTCAATATGGCACTACGTTCACCGCGAAAGACTTGAAAGAGGCTGGGGTATTTGCGGAATTTGACATTGGGCAGCATCCAGTGGTACAGGTACGTTCTGGCCTCTCGTTGGTCAGCATAGCCAATGCCGCCCAAAATCTACAAACCGAACTAGCCGGGCCTTTTGGTTGGCGTTTCGAGGCCGTCCGCCAGCACCAGCTCGACACGTGGAACGAGTTGTTCAACCGCGTGCGCATCACCACCACTAACCGGCTGGAAAAAGTGCGTTTCTATAATGCCCTCTATCGGTCGATTTGTAGCCGTACTACGTGGAGCGACACCAACGGGGAATGGCGCGGAACCGATGGGCAGGTGCATCAACTGCCGCAACCAGACGACGTAGCCCTCGGTTGCGATGCCTTTTGGAACACCTTCTGGAACCTGAACCAAGTGTGGAACTTGCTCACACCGGAGTGGAGTAGCCGGTGGGTACGGTCGCAGTTGGCGCTGTACGATGCGTACGGTTGGTTGGCGAAAGGGCCGGCTGGTATGAACTACGTTCCGGTGATGGTAGCAGAACACGAAATACCACAGATGGTGGCCGCCTACCAGATGGGTATCCGAAACTTTGACGCCACCAAAGTGCTGGCAGCCGCGGTGAAAATGCAGACCACCCCGGCGCAGAAAGTCTTCACCGGCTTTGCTGGCAACCGCGACTTGGTAGCCTATGAGCGCTACCACTACGTGCCCTCCGACAAAGGACGCTTCTCCAATTCGATGGAGTATTCCTTTGATGACTGGACGGTAGGGCAATTAGCTAAATCGCTCGACAAACCCGATGTATATCAGAAGTTTAACGCGCGCGGGTATTGGTGGCAGAATACGCTGGATAGTGCGGGCTATAGCCACACCAGGTTAAGTACCGGCAAATGGACCAAGGCATTTGATCCATTCCGCAGTGGGGCCAACGAGGAGTACGTGGAGGGCAACGCGTGGCAGCTAACATTCTTCGTACCCCAAGATGTGCCCGCGTTGATTAAACAAGTGGGTAGGCAGGCCTTTATCGATCGGCTAGAGTGGGGCTTCCGCGAAAGTGAGCCGTGGCGCTACAACGGCCTAAACGACCAGTACTGGAACTATCCCGTGGTGCAGGGCAACCAGCAGTCTATGCACTTTGCCTTCCTGTTCAACTGGGCGGGTAAGCCTTGGTCTACCCAAAAATGGAGTCGTTCAATTTTAGAACGCTACTACGGCTACGGCGTTAGCAATGCCTACCTGGGCGACGAAGACCAAGGCCAAATGAGCGCGTGGCTGGTGATGGCCGCCATCGGCTTATTTCAAACCGACGGCGGTACTAGTGCCACGCCTCTCTATGAGATTGGCAGCCCGCTGTACCCCAAAATCGAAATTGAGTTGGGCCAGCGCTTCGGGCGCGGCCAGAAGTTCACCATTGAAGCCAAAGGAGCCTCTCGCCACAACCTCTACGTGCAGGCCGCCATGCTCAATGGTAGGCCGTTGCAGTCGTTTCATTTTCCAGCTGCTGAGTTGCTAAAAGGTGGCTCGCTGGTGCTTACCATGGGGCCCCATCCCAACGAGCAATGGGGCGTAGCACCCAGCAAGTAAAAGTGCTCTTTCGGATGAATAGTAGCTTAAACAGCCTCTAAGTTGAATCGAATGTCCGTATCACCCTGTGTGGCTTGGCTATTGCTGCTGGGTGGTGCAGCTGCCGTAGTGCCAGCACGTGCCCAAGCGCTGTATGCGCCCACGTGGCCTTCGCTGGATCAGCGTCCTGTGCCATCGTGGTTTACAAATGCCAAGTTTGGCATCTTCATTCATTGGGGCGTGTATTCTGTGCCGGCCTACCGGCCTGTGAGCCCGAAGATGTACGAGACGTACGCGGAGTGGTACGGGGCCGACGTGTATGGAAATGCCGCTCTGCGCCAGAGCTTTCATAACAAAAATTACGGTCCTGCCTTTACCTATCGCGACTTTGGGCCGTTGTTTCGGGCAGAGTTGTTTGATCCTACTCGCTGGGCGGATTTATTTGCGCGCGCCGGTGCCCGCTACGTGGTGCTCACAGCCAAGCACCACGACGGCTACTGCCTATGGCCCACCACTGCGCCCTACAAGCAGCAGTGGAACAGCGCTGCCGTTGGTCCCAAGCGCGACCTGGTGGGTGACTTAACCCAGGCTGTACGCGCCCGTGGCCTGAAAATGGGCTTGTACTACTCGCTCTTGGAGTGGGAAAGCACCCCCACTACTAGTAGACCAAGTGGCTACTACTTGCCAAAAGTAGAAATCGAGAAGTATCGAATATCCGATGCGCAATACGTCGAGCAAAATTCCTTATACCAACTTAAGGAGCTAGTTACCCGCTATCAACCTGCCGTGCTGTTTGCCGATGGGGAGTGGGACCAGTCGGCCACCTACTGGAAAAGCACCGAGTTTTTGGCTTGGCTCTACAATACTGCGCCCAACAAAGAGGAAGTAGTTGTGAATGACCGGTGGGGCCGTGGCACCCGGGGCCAGCATGGAGACTACTACACCAGTGAGTATGCCAGCGACAATGATAAGGTAGGCACGCATCATGTCTGGGAAGAAAGCCGCGGCATGGGACAATCCTATGGGTTCAACCGCGCTGAAAATATAGAGGACTACAGCACCTCGGCCCAACTTGTGCACCAACTCATTGACATTGTTAGCCGGGGCGGCAACTTGTTGCTCAACATTGGGCCGGCAGCCGACGGCACTATCCCAGTGCTTATGCAGGAGCGGCTGTTGGACATAGGGAAGTGGCTTACCATTAACGGGGAGGCTATCTATGGCACAAAAGCCTGGCCGCTAGATACTACAAAGAACAAGCAGCCTACAACTCTCTACTACACCGCCAAAGGCCGTGATGTGTATGTGCTCGCCACAAGCTGGCCTGTAGCGCCCTTTGCAGTAGCGGGTATACCGCGCACTAGCAAGCCTACCGTGACTTTACTAGGAAGCTTGGTGCCGGTGAAGTATACAAATAGGAAGGGGCAGCTCACCATTCAGCCACCGGCTCTGACCCCGTCGCAGATTCCTTCCCCGTTTGCGTATGTGTTCAAGATTCACAACGCCACGCAATAATACTTGCACGAGGCGGGATGTACTTTCTACTGTTTTTAAAGCATGTGGCCGGGCGGGCAAGTATTCTTCACTGAAATACTCGCCCGCCCGGCCCCTCCGGCCTCCTCAGCCATACTGGTGCCTTGATTTGGTATATCCAGGACAAACCGCGTTGACTCTGGAAGGGGTTCGCGCAATGCGTGCCCCAGATTAACTGTACTTCAACCCTATCTACACCTATACGATGGCGACTGGTGAGTAGGGGAGACACAGTGCCGAAAGAGGCAATGCCTTTAAACCAAACGGGAACAGTTCAGATAAACTGTACATCCACCTAAGAATAAGTGCAATTACTCTTCTCTATTCGATGAGAAAGCGGTACCTACTTTCAAAAGGCTAGTACGGAGGTTATGCTCAACCTGCCCCAGGGGCATCCTTTCCCGAAAAAACGGCAGCTACCTTCTGTTCTTGATGGTTTGAACGAATGCTTTTACGTATTTCTACGCGCAAAGTCCGTAGTTATTCGGTTGTCGTGCGTCAAGAGTCAGCCTACTTTGCTGGTTCATTTCACGCATCGGATGTACCGTATCATTTATATAAGTCAAGCAACTGTACCAGTAGGCGAATACGAACTAGAATCTTTTCTGCGACGGTGGTACCATAATAATGAACAGGATGGTATTACCGGTATCCTATTGTATAGCGACAGCGAAGCGCGCTTTATGCAACTCATTGAAGGTGAGAAGACTGTTATTCGAGCGTTATTCCACCACATCGAACAGGACTCTCGCCATTGCCATCTGCTCAAATTAGCGGATGGCCCCATTGCCCAGCGTAGTTTCAGTTCGTGGCTGATGGGCTTTCGCGTCGTGACTGTTGAGGAGTTCAAGGAATTGACTGGCTACATTGAGCCGGATACACCGCTTTTCCAACAAGTCCTTGCGCAAACACAGGAACCCCTGGTCCGCGAGCTACTACTATATTTCTCAGCCGAGAAGTCGCACAGGCTTTAGCTGACCAATGGCCAGCTAACTGTTGGTGGTATACGATGCGAGTACCCTTTCCTGTAGCTTATCTACGCTTACTCGGTTTAGCCGAACCAAGCTTGTAATCAGCTATTAAATAGCTTATTTCAATACGAAGCGTCAATCTTCTGGCTGAATGTGGGCTCAACTCCTTTGTTAGACTACGGCGTGTAGAGCAGCGCTAGCAAGCTAAACAGCAGCAGCGCAAAGCAAACAAGTAGCAGTTGCCAGTGCGTTTTGGAGAAGCCGGTATGTTCCGATTCCCATTCGTTGTGGTACATCTGTGGAAAGACTAAAAGTGAAAGAATTGGGGGTACACTACCGGCGCGATATCCGGGCAGCTTGCCGGGAAGGTGTAACTTTAGGAGCAGCCTTTAGCTCCTCAGCGCGCCGCTGCTCTACCAGCTTATTGCTCCAGATGTAGACGGTAGCATTGTTAGTCAGCGTATTCTGCTCATAGCCCAGGTAAACCTTCTCGCCTTGCCAAACGTGTTTTTCGAGGTGTTCGTTGGCCTGATAGCCAGGGCTATATAGCTCACCGAACGCCTCCAGCATGGCCTGGCTGTTGGTGGCTCCCTGGGTGGTAAGACGCACCGTAATAAGATTACCTTTATAGAAGTAGTAGAGAATGCTGGCTACTTGTGCCTGTCCTACTTGGTACGAATCAGTGGTGCGACGATAGATTTTAGTGCGGCCGGTCGCATCGACCAGTACCAAGTTGCGAAACGCTGAAATAGGCATTTCGAATTTCACGTCCCGAAAGCCATACGTATGGTCTAACTGATGCAGATCGGCTGGAGCAGGTGCGCTAGTAGCCGCGTCGATTGGCTGCTGCTGGGCCAGCGCAACAGGCGCAGTCAGCAGTGTAATACCAGTTAAAAGAAAAGGGAGTACTGATTGGAACATACTCGGAATTGATAGGCTGAAAAATAGCGTGCCCTACCCTATGCGGTAGCGAAATACAGGAATACTCAGTGGATGAAAGGCAGGACCAGCAGAAAAGCTACCAGTGTCGTAACGGGTGAGTACAACTCATTCAGTAGACTTTCACTCAAAATATAAGCCAAATGCGGTTTGTCTGTATAATAAATCCAATTTTTGTAAAGCTATATACTGTTACTAAGAGGTAGTCAACAAAGAATCTGTTGTTTAGGAAATGGGTAGTGTCTCTGGCGGTAAAGGTCAACTTTGCCTACCCCCTCCAAATGCTACCCACGCAATGGTAGTAAATCGTGTCAGAAGCCATAAGCCGCCCAAGCCAGGGCATTCTGAAGCGTCCATTTCACAGACTAGCTGTTTGAATTAGTTTTGGAGCCTGTTCAACGGGGTAGAGACGCAACATTTTGCGTCTCGTCGTTGCTGACTTTGCCTTTGTAAGTGCCAATCGTTCAACGACGAGACACAAAATGTTGCGTCTCTACCCCATTTATGCAAACGCAAACAGTTTCATAGATCACACAGCGAAGGGTAGGAGGGCAACGAGTTCTACCCTGCATCCGGGGTAATGCCGTGGTACCAACGCATCGGGAAGGAGTAGCTAAGGTTGAGTGCTGTTGGCAACACCGCACCGCAGGGTAGGGAGGAGCTGTTCTTTGAAAAAATACAACTTACTCCGAAACACCCTCTGCTAGGGAGAAAGTGGGAAAATAAGGTGAGTAGTGCTGTTTTCGAGCGAATAATTGAAAAGGATGTAGATATAAGTCGGATATGTGCTGATAACGGATGAAAAATGATTGGTACAATGTGTGCCAAGTGTAACTTCTATACGCTATTGCGTATAGTCATCCTCTAATGTCAACTTTCATATCATGAAAAAGGTCAAAATTAATCTTGCGTTCCTGTTGGTGTTATTGTTTCTGACGGGCCTGACTACCCAGGCCCAGGCGCAGAAAAAATGGAGTCCACAGGCAAAAGGTACCGTCATTGGGGCGGGAGCTGGTGCCTTGGGCGGTGCCCTGATTAACAAGCGGAACCGGGCCGCAGGGGGCGTGGTAGGTGGGGTAGTAGGCGGTGCCGCCGGCTACGCCATTGGCAAACACAAGGACAATAAGAACAAGGAAGCTGCCCGCGTAGCGGCGGCAAACCGGGCAGCAGCAGCCAAGCAGGCAACTGCCCGGCCAGCAACCTCGCAGGCTGCGGCGCCCGCGGCCCTGGCCTACCGCGGAGGTGCTGGCCAGCAGCCTGTAATGGTCAGTAATTCCTCATCGGCACCAGCTGGCGCGGGTTTTCTGCTCAATACCACATACGGCGATGCTTCTACGCCCTACCCAACTTCTGAGTATCGTCGCAAAAGCTGGTAAGGCATTGTCGGAGCGTGGCACTACGCTTTTATATTCATCACTTCTCACCCCTCACTTCTTTATATGAAATCTTATATCGCGCCGTTACTTGGCGTGGCTTTGCTGGTAGGCGCTTGCTCAAAGGCCGACGACACAGTGAATGTGCAGCAGCTGAATCAGCAATTCATCAGTGCCTGGAATAATCAAAACGCCGCGCAGATCGATTCGTTACTGGCCCCAGACGTGCAGTTCGTGCAAGGCAGTACGCATTTTAAAGGCAAGGAAGAGGTAGCGGCCAAGTGGGTGCGGGAAACGCTCACTACGATTACGGACCTGAAAACCAACGTCGTCAGCTCCGAAACAGATAGTAAGATAGCCTATGAAGCCGGTACATTTTCTGTGGATGTACTTCCTGTAGATCCGGCACAACCGCATGCCTACGGCGAGGGTAACTTCTTGCTGCTCTGGAAGAAAAATGCAGCTGGCAGCTGGAGGCTCAGCTACGCCCAGTTGGAAGACTTGCCAGTGCAGCTACGTAACTAGCGCACCCACCCAGTAAGGCCAGTCGGCAAATAGCAGCGTGGTGTGTACTGCGGTGGTGTTTGCCGACTGGCTTTGTCGTTCGCGAGAACTACTGTTCCGGTACTGAACTGGCGGTTGGAAGCAAACGAGGCGTTGGGGTATCGTTGGGTAGTAGCTCGGCCCCACTGCCGGCATCGGGTACCAAGCGTTTCCAGGTAGCTTGCTTCAGCTCTTCCAGGCGGGTAAGGGTATCTTGGACGGTGGTATTGGCTTTTATTTTATCAAAAAAGCCGGTTTTATGGCCAGCCCGTACCAGTTGCTCCAACACCAGAGGCAGCACCCAGCCCACTACATTGGAGGCTAATGCGCCGCGTAGGCCCAGGCGCACCAGCACCCGCGCGGCCATGCGCTCTAGTAGCAGCGCCCGTGCGGTGGGTAGGGCCTTATTGGTCAGAAAGTCGCTGACTACTTGTGCATTGCCTTTCTGAATTTCTGCTCGTAGTACATCGTGTACCGCAGTAAGTGCTGCGGCTACGGCCCGCCGAAAAAGCTGCCCGGTTTGCCAGGCTGCCAAGCCGGTAGCTTTGACTGCCCGCAGTAGGTGGGGGAGTAGGGGTAGGCTGGGCATACAAAGGATAAATGATAAAATGAAAGAAGCGGTTAGTGTACGTAGTAAAGCTGCTGATAAGATGCTAATTTTGTGGATTCTTACGTAGTGCGTTTTTCCTATATGCCCGCTTTTCTCCTGGATATTAATTTGCAGCAGCTGCCCGACGAATATCTGACCGGTGAATGGCGGGTGGCAGATCGGGTGCTGAATCGGACTGCGCCCGATAGCGCACTGGCCCAGGCAACGCGCTTTTTGCTGTCTCCGGGTACGCTGACAGTGGAAGCGCCTGAACTGGAAAAAATCGGCTCCTGGAACATCCAGCGCGATGAGTTGTTGCAGCGACCTTATCTGCAACTGATTTTACCTCAGGAAGATACCCGGGCACTAATTACGCGCATGCGCCGCTCGCCTGATGGACAAGAAAGCCGCTTGAATTTGTATTTCCTGTCGGGTATGGAGTTGCAGCTGACTCGCTCGTAACTTGTTCCACTCGGCTTCTGCCTTCTCTATGTAATTTATGGAAGATTCTGCTCACGCTGCCATTTCTCATCTATCAGATCAGGAAAATGCTCAGTTTCTTTTTCTGGCCGAAGTAATTCCGCAGTTGGTCTGGATTACCGATCCGGAAGGGTATCATGCCTATTTCAATCAGCACTGGATTGACTTTACGGGCTACGACGTAGAAGCTAGCAAGGGCACGGAGATGTGGAATAATCTGCTGCATCCCGATGACCGACAGCGCGCCCGCGACCGGTGGACTCACTCCCTGAGCACGGGCGAGTTTTACGAGATTGAATACCGGTTTTTGTCGAAACAAGGCGACTACCGCTGGTTCCTGGGGCAGGCGCTACCGCAGCGCAACGCCGACGGGACCATCGTGCGCTGGTTTGGCACCTGCACCGATATTCAGGAGCAGAAGGAGAAGGAGGAGCAGCTGCGCCAGCGCGAGCAGGAGCTGACAACGCTGGCCAATGCCATTCCGCAAATGGCCTGGATGGTGGAGCCTAGCGGCTATATTTTTTGGTATAATGAGCGGTGGTATGAGTACACGGGTACTACCTTGGAGCAGATGCAAGGCTGGGGTTGGCAGGCCGCCATGCACCCCGACTATGTAGACGGAATTACCGAGCGCCTGAACCGGGCGTTTGAGACGGAGGAGTCTTGGCAGGACATGTACCCCATTCGCAGTAAAACCGGCGACTACCGCTGGTTCTTGTCGCGGGCGGTGCCGCTGCGCGATGAGCACGGTAAGGTTCTGCGCTGGTTTGGTACTAACACCGATGTAACCGACCAGAAGCAGCTACAGGAGCAACTAGAGCGTTCCTACTCTGACCTGGAGGCCAAAATTACCTTCCGCACGCTTGAGCTGGAGCACCAGGTACAGGAGCTAAGACAGCGCCTGGGCGAAGCATAATTCCTGCGTATCAACTACTCAAAAAACGGCCCATGAAGCCGTTTTTTTGTTTTCTATCAACTTGAAGCCGCTCTCTGCTGTACAACGGATAGTGCGAAATTCCGCGCTTTTTTAATACCTATCCCATGCAAGCCATTGTGATTACCGCTGCCGGCGGTCCGGAAAAACTACAACTCCAGGAAGTACCCACGCCTACCCCCGCCGCGCACCAAGTGCTGGTGCGGGTGCAGGCCGCCGGCGTCAACCGCCCCGATGTGCTGATGCGCCAGGGCAAATACGCCGGGGTCGGCGACGTGGCTGGAATGGTGCCGGGCTTGGAAATTGCCGGCACCGTAACGCAATGCGGCGCCGACGTAACCCGCTGGCACCCCGGCGACGCGGTGTGCGCCCTGCTGCCGGCCGGAGGCTACGCCGAGTACGCCGTAGTGGATGCCGGCCACTGCCTACCTCTGCCCGCTGGCTGGAGCCTCACCGAAGCCGCTTCGCTACCCGAAACCGTGTTTACTGTGTGGCACAACGTGTTTGAGCGCGGCGCGCTGCAACCCGGCGAAACCCTGTTGGTGCACGGTGGCAGCAGCGGCATTGGCATCACGGCCGTGCAGCTGGCCCATGCATTGGGTAGCAAGGTAGCCGCCACGGCGGGCACGGCGGCCAAGTGCGATGCCGTGCGGACGCTGGGTGCCAACTGGGCCATCAACTACAAGGAAGAGGATTTCGAGCAGATACTGCACGCCGCCGGTGGGGTAGACGTGGTGCTGGACATGATTGGCGGCGACTACACGCCCAAAAACCTGCGCCTGCTTCGGTCCGATGGGCGGCTGGTGTTCATCAATGCCATGCAGGGCGCGCAGGGCGAGTTCAATGCATTGGAAGTGATGCAGCGCCGCCTGACCATTACGGGTAGCACGTTGCGGCCTCGCTCGGCTGAGTTCAAAGCTCATCTGGCCGCCGCAGTAGAGCGTCATGTGTGGCCGCTAGTAGCGTCGGGGCAGTTTCGACCGGTTATCTACCGCACCTTTGCCTTAGCCGAAGCTCAACAAGCACACGAGCTAATGGAGTCCAGCGAGCATATCGGTAAAATTGTGTTAACAGTAGATTGAGTGGTAACTTGCCGGGCTAAATCCAATAAATTTCCACATGCAACAGTTTCCTCACTCTCTGCTCCCGGCTCGTCGAGTAGGGCAAGCTATTATCTGGCTGGCGCTATTTCTGCTGGGGCCAGCTGCCTTGGCCGAAACCGTAAAATCGCCCAACGGACAGCTCACCCTTGATTTCTCCCTGCAAAACGGGGGCGTGCCTACCTACCATCTAACCTACAAAGGGCGCGATGTCATCAAAACCAGCACACTAGGGTTGGAGCTGAAAGATGCACCGTCCTTGACCGATGGCTTTGCCGTGGCGGGTACCAAGACGGCCGCCATCAACCAAAGCTGGCAGCCGGTGTGGGGCGAGGTGAAAACCATTCGCAACCACTACAACGAGCTGGCCGTGACGCTAACGCAGGCCGCTACCCAGCGCACGATACTGGTGCGTTTTCGGGTGTTCGACGATGGGCTGGGGTTCCGCTACGAGTTTCCGCGCCAGCCCAACCTGGGCTATTTCGTGGTGAAAGAGGAGCAAACGCAGTTTGCCCTGGCCGGCGACCACAAAGCCTTCTGGCTGCCCGGCGACTACGACACGCAGGAATACAGCACCGTTACCTCCAAGCTCTCGGAAGTGCGTGGGCTGATGACAGCAGCTACCACGCCCAACGCCTCTCAGACGCCGTTTTCGCCTACGGGCGTGCAAACGCCGCTCATGCTCAAGAGTCAGGATGGCCTGTACATCAACATTCACGAAGCGGCGCTGGTGGACTATTCGTGCATGTCGCTGGAGCTGGACGACAAGAACATGGTGCTGATTTCGCACCTAACGCCCGACGCGCAGGGCAACAAAGGCTACCTGCAAACGCCCTGCCTGTCGCCCTGGCGCACTGTGATTGTGAGCGACAAAGCGGCTGATATTCTGGAGTCCAAGCTGGTGCTGAACCTCAACGAGCCTACCCGGTTCAAGGACACATCCTGGATCAAGCCCACCAAGTACGTAGGCGTGTGGTGGGAGATGATTACGGGCAAGAGCACCTGGGCCTACACCAACATGGACAACATCAAGCTCGACAGCATCGACTATAGCAAGGTGAAGCCCAACGGCACCCACGCCGCCAATACGGCCCACGTGAAGGAGTACATCGACTTCGCCGCCCAACACCACCTCGACGCCGTGCTGGTAGAAGGCTGGAACACAGGCTGGGAAGACTGGTTCGGCAAGAGCAAGGATTACGTGTTCGACTTCGTGACGCCCTACCCTGACTTTGACGTGCAGGAGCTGCACCGCTACGCCAAGAGCAAGGGCATCAAGATCATCATGCACCACGAAACCAGCGGCTCGGTGCGCAACTATGAGCGCCACCTCGACTCGGCCTTTCAGTTTATGAACAAATATGGCTACGACGCGGTGAAAACGGGCTACGTAGGCGACATTCTGCCCCGTGGAGAATACCACTACGGCCAGTGGACGGTGAACCACTACAACTACGTGCTGGAAAAAGCCGCTGAGCACCACATCATGGTTAACGGGCACGAGGCCGTGCGCCCTACCGGTCTGTCGCGCACCTACCCCAACCTGATTGGCAACGAGGCTGCCCGCGGCACGGAGTACGAGGCCTTTGGCGGCAACAACGCCGACCACACCACCATTTTGCCCTTCACCCGCCTCATTGGCGGCCCGATGGACTATACGCCGGGTATCTTCCAGACGAAAATCAACGCCTATAATCCGCAGAACAACTCCTTTGTGCACAGCACCCTGGCCCGGCAACTGGCCCTGTACGTGACCATGTACAGCCCGTTGCAAATGGCCGCCGACCTACCCGAAACCTACAACAAGTTCCTCGACGCTTTCCAGTTTATTGAGGACGTGGCTGTGGATTGGGACGACACCAAGGTGCTGGAAGCCGAGCCCGGCGACTACGTAACCATCGCCCGCAAAGCCAAAGGCAAAAACAACTGGTTTGTAGGAAGTAGCTGCGACGAAAACGGCCGCACTTCCACTATCAATTTCGCGTTCCTCGACCCCGGCAAGAAGTACACCGCCACCATCTACGCCGACGCCAAGAACGCGCACTACGAGAAGAACCCGCAGGCCTACCAGATTCGCAAACTCACGGTCACCAACAAGACCAAGCTGAAGCAGTACTGCGCCCCCGGCGGCGGCTACGCCATCAGTGTGATGGCTGCGAAGTAGGCGAAAGTCTACGTATAGCAGTCAACAGAAGGCCGTAATGGAACGGCCATAAGCAGAACGTCATTTCGAGCTTGTCGAGAAATCTCGCGTGCTCCCGGTAATCTCAATCATAAGAGAATTACCGGGAGCACGCGAGATTTCTCGACAAGCTCGAAATGACGTTCTGTTTTTAATAACGTGTTTAATGTGTTGCTTTTGGGGCTATGCCTTACGCTGCTTTCCTACCCCTTACCGCATCACCAGGCACATGGGCGTGGGCACCTCCGCCGATTGCCCGGTGGGCGTGAGGCGGCCCGTAGCTTTATCAATGCGGAACGAGACGATGTTGTTGCTGCGCTGGTTGGCTACCAGCAGCATCCGGCCGTTGGGGGTGAGGGTGAAATTGCGGGGCCAGTTGCCGAGCACCGAGGTGTGCTGCACCGGCGTGAGACGGCCGCTACCCTGGTCCACGGCAAACACCACGATGCTGTTGTGTCCGCGGTTGGAGCCGTACAGAAACCGGCCGTCGGGCGAGAGGTGCACGTCGGCGCAATAGCTCTCCCCCGTAAAGTCGGCCGGCAGCGTGGATACTACCTCGATTTCCTGGAAAGTGCCTTGGGTTGCGTCGTAGGCCAGCACTGTCATCGTGGAGTTCAGCTCGCTGATGAGGTAGGCGCGGCGACCATCGGGTGTGAAAATCAGTTGGCGCGGGCCAGTACCCGGCTTGGTGCGGAAGGCCACCGTGGGCCGTAGCTGCCCCAGGCGGGCATCGGCCAGGGCGTAACCATACACGGTATCCGTGCCCAAATCAACCGAAAAGGCAAAACGGCCGGCCGGGTCGGGTAGAAAGCAGTGGGCGTGGGGCGTGGTCTGGTTGGCGTGTGGGCCCTTGCCCTCGTGCTGATCGAAGAGAGTAGCCGGCCCTATGCCACCGTTGGGCAGCACGGGTAGCGCGGCCACGTTGCCGCCCACGTAGTTGGCCACCAGCACCAGCTTTTCGGGCGTATCGAGGCTGATGTAGCAGGGCGCCCCGCCCCGCGAGGGTTGCCGGCTGAGTAGGGTCAGGTCGCCTTCGGTGGGGCGGCGGGGTAGGGCAAAGGCGCTGACGCCCCCGCTGGGCTGGCCCTCATACTCCGTGGTTTCGTTCACGGCGTAGAGGTAGCGGCGCTTTTTGTCTAGCGTGAGGTAGGTAGGGTTTGCGCCGGCCCGGTAACCGCGCACGCGTGTGAGGGAGCCGGTAGTGGCGTTGAGGCGATACAGAAAGATACTCTCGGCCTCGGCGGCGGCGTTGGTGCCCACGTACAACAACTGCTCATCGGCGTCGTCGCCACCGGGTAGGGAAGCGGCGCAGGAGAGAAGGGGTATGCCCGCCAGGCCCAGGCCGGCAGTGCGCAGAAAGTGGCGGCGCGAGGCCGAAAAGTAGGATGAGCTCATGCGGGAGAGGCGCTAAACGAAACCTCAAGGTAATAACATCGCGCTAGCTGCCGCCGTACAAGTCGAGTTTACCGGCCAGAGGTGTTTCGGGCCGTTTCATCTGCAAAGCTGATACCCATGAAAAAGTCCCTGTTTTTTACCGCTGTGTGCGCGTTGCTGTTGGGTGCCAGTGAGCTGACGCTGGCTCAAACCGCGCCTATGAAAAGCGATACCACCAAGGTGAAAATGAACCAGAAGCACGCCAAGATCAAAACCGACGACGGCAAGGCGAAAATCAACCGCAAAAAAGGCAAAGCCCGCGTGAAGGGCGATATGATGAAGACGATGCCGCAGCAAATGCGGTAGGGTAGGGCCAAGCTCATCTGTTCTTCAGGAAGCGCTTCCTACGTTGCTGGCATATTCAACTCAACTCTCTTTCTTTATGAAAAAGCTGCTGTTTGCCGCTAGTCTGTTTTCCCTGTCGCTAAGTGCCGCTGTGGCTCAAACTGCCCCCATGCAAGGCACCATGCAGGGTGATAAGGTGAAGATCAAAGAAGACAAAATGAAGGCGAAGGACAAAGACGCCGACGCCAAAGTGAAGGCCAACGACAAGAAGGCCAAGATGAAAACCGAGGATGGCAAGGTGAAAGCCAACGCCAAGAAAGGCACCATCAAAAGCAAGGGCGAAGCGGCTGGCAATATGCGCTAAGCGCATTTTTGCCAATTTGCCCAATGCAAAAGGCTTCCGCATCTGCGGAAGCCTTTTTTGTGGATGCACCCCAACGTAAGAACAGTTCTGCGGCTGCCAGCGTACGCTAAGACAACCTGTACGTTACGTAATAGCACCTTATGAAAACTGCCTTAGTAATCGGCGCTACCGGCTTGGTAGGCGACTACCTGCTGCGCCAACTGCTCTCCGACGACCAGTACGATACCATCCGCGTCTTCACGCGCCGGCCTACCGGCTACTCCAACCCGGCCAAGCTGGAAGAGCACATCGTCGATTTCGACCGGCCCGCTGAGTGGCACGATCTGCTGCGCGGCGACGTGCTGTTTTCCTCGCTGGGCACCACGCTCAAGCAGGCTGGCAGCCAGGAGGCGCAGTATAAAGTAGATTATACCTACCAATACGAAGCCGCGGCCGCCGCCGCCCGAAATGACGTGCCGGCTTACGTGCTCATTTCCTCGGCCGGCGCCGACCCCGATGCCTTCGTGTTTTATTTCCGCATGAAGGGCGAGTTGGAGCGCGACGTGGAGAAGTTGCCGTTTCAGCGCGTCCGCATCTT
>Ga0210040_10001719_pt1 | contig 32433 bp, 45 predicted proteins | sample CryGeyCG12114_NA_FD_185462 | JGI IMG/M metagenome (GOLD analysis project Ga0210040, IMG submission 185462) | Groundwater microbial communities from aquifer - Crystal Geyser CG19_WC_8/21/14_NA (SPAdes) (version 2) | ecosystem: Environmental > Aquatic > Deep subsurface > Groundwater | place: USA...
CATAGATTTTTCCATAGGAGGCAGCGTAGGAGGCAGTACCATAGATTTTTCCATATGAGGCAGCGTAGGAGGCAGTACCATAGATTTTTCCATAGGAGGCAGCGTAGGAGGCAGTACCATAGATTTTTCCATAGGAGACAGCGTAGGAGGCAGTACCATAGATTTTTTCCTAGGGGGTAGCGTAGGCGGCAGTACCATAGATTTTTCCCTAGGAGGCAGTACCATAAATTTTTCCCTAGGAGGCAGCATAGGAGACAGCATAATTCGCTACAACGACTCCCAAACTCTAACTCTAACCGATCGACCGATGTCGATACATAACACTGGTCATGATGCAACATAGATAACAAGAATATATATGCTGATAAGAATATTTTCCAAGAACTTGGCCATTTGTCATGAGATTCAACATGCATTGAGGAATACCCAAAGATTACCACCGAATACGACCTAATTTGATGCTAAAATGAACCGACTTTTCTGATCGTACTGCAGAAGCGTCAGTTGGTGGATGGCATTGTTGGCAATGGATGGAACACCCAGGATGAATGCGTTATTGGTGATAAATTGCCTAAATGCCTACTACAAGTTTACAATCTATGATTTTATGGAATTTCGGATGACACCTGAGATTTGACATTTGGTTTCTCATGCACGTAACTTTTAGCCAGTAAGCAACTTGTAAGTATCTAAATATATGAATTAAATTTATGAATAAAAAAGAATGATTTGTGAACTTACGGAGGGAATAAAGATGGGGAGGTGAGGATGAGATTCAGACGTTGAAAAACTTGAATCACTGGGTTTTTTCAACTTTTTTGGTTCAATTAAATGAGAAATATAAATGTTGTAGAAGAGATCGTTTTTGAGAGGTCCACACTTCTCGAGATGCGAGTTTGAAGTGAGAGGGAGAGAGGAACAGCTGATGCTCCCACTCATTACTCAATGACTATCTTTTTCTCTTTACTTCCTTCCTTCCTGTCCATCTCTATCAGAATCAGATAGAGATAGAGTTGTGCGTCCGTCCTGACCTATATACAGCAACTCCGGATTGTTTTCTATGCGTCGATCAGTCGATCCTATATCCGATGCTAGTTATACAAATACATGCCCCATCCGTTATCCTTTAATTTAGAATACACTGACTGCATGGACTCAATATGTCATACTCAAGGGACTCAATAAGTCAATCGTCAATCCCTATAACTACGGTTACACTCTGCGGTTCTCCTCGTGTACATTTATCGATAACACTAACACTTTAAACAGTTATTGAGGTTGAACAACAAACAACAACATGATATGCCTTGATTGCATGCATGCAACATTACCAATAAAAGAACTTGAGGTTTCAGTGTGAATTTACATACAATACAAATTGACTGAAGTGAATCATGTCACGTGTGTGTTTCATATGCGTTCGTTTGTTTTGTCCATATTATAACACTACAAAAGAAACATACATGAGATGACACAGGTTGAATGCAAAACGATTATCTTTATTTCAAATTTCAATATACGAAACTTACAACTTACATGATAACTAAAACAAATTAACTAATGGCATTCAGACATTCAGAATACGAATAATTTGTTTCCTTCTTCATATAGGACTTGAAAAAGGAGAAGTGGGGGAGAGTGAAGTTAGTAGTAACTAATTGAGATTGCGAAAGTATGCAGCAAATTGAGGGTATCTTGAATATATCTAATAACTAGGGGATTTTGGATCTAATCTGAATTTATGAGCATGCATGCTAACTAACTAACTAACTAGCTAGCTATAACTGGAATGGAGGACATTTACAAATTGGCAGCCAGCAAATTGGGGTTGGGAGTGTAGACCTGTCCATCTATTTGACAAGTGGTCGATTTTTGCGTTCCTCCTCACAAGACTGCTCTTTGTAACGCTTCACCTCGGCCATGTACTGGGACCAGGCGTCTCTTTTACCCTACAAAACGAATTCAAACCGATCATCATAAGGTTGTCTGGAAAACCTATTGCATAGTGTCCAAAGCACACGCATAACGCATAAGAACAAATCCTTTAAAATTATAACCAAACGAGGGAAAACGTGATTTCCATTCGTTGCCCTGCCAGAAACAAGCAATAGAATCTTAAGCTCTTTGAAAGTTCACAGGAGAATCAAACTTACATGTTCAGGATTTTCAGCCTTTTGCTTTTTCACAACCCCAGTAGGCAAAACGCGTCCTCCACGTCGTTTCCCAACCTGCGCTCATAATCCACATCAATAGAGTTGAAATTACAAAAAAAAAACTTGCAAAAAAACAAAAAAAGAAAAGATTTACCATGATGGGGACAGCCTTTTTAGGACTCTCTTTGGGCTTAGGAGGATTTGGCTCCTCCACAGGCTCTGGTTTACTTGTCTTGGGCAAAGGAGGAGGTGGGACCCCTATCATAATCATACTGGAGTTGCTCTGAGGATCGGGGTAAGGAGGCAATGGTGGTGGTGGCGCTCCCTGCGGAGTCCAAGTACTCTGCAAGTCGTATTGTTGCTGTTGATAACCTGGTTGGTAGGAACCACTTAAAGCGGCCCATGGGGGCGGTTGACCAGAGAACTGGTGCTGAGGAGGAGGATTCCGAAAATATGGGTGCATGTGGTGAAGAGGAACAGAAGGAGGACGACTCATCCTGGGAACAGCCATGGACCCTTTAGTTTGATCCTGGTAACTAATCTTGGAATCCCTTCGCTGGTTTTGGTTTTGGTGAGAATCATCCCCCGCCTGGGCCCGATTCGAGGATTGGAACAAGTGGAAACTTTTTTCCAATTCGGGAGTCGTCGTCGTCATGTCTCCACGCAGCTGAACAAATAAGTGGGTGAGAGTTAGGGATGGAGAGGGGCACTTGACTACTGACTGAGTGTTTCAAATTGAATGAGACCTCTCTAGTCTCTAGTAGTGAGTTTGCTATTTTAGTTAAATCTAAATGATCATTTGTTGAATTTATGGGAGGAAAATAGCCTTAGTGTTATGACTTTAAATTTAAAGACATTTCGAATAAAGAAATAAATTGCGTGATTTTTAATGCAATTTTCTGAAAAAAACTTTGTTCCTCACCAGTTTGTTTACACGGAAACCAGGAGAAAACAACCAATGCCAAATAACTTTGGACTACACATTTTCAATTTTAATTTGAAACAGACAGTAGTTTTATGTTGGTTACTTTACTGACCGGAGGTTGCGGGTGCCCATTCTGATAATTGGCCCCAGGGATGGGCACATTGTATGGGGCAGATGGAGGTGGTTCGTATATGTTTCGTCTGCTGTACTGACCATCGCTGGACCCAGGAGGATTAGAGTTTCGATAAGACATGGTTCCTGTGTCATTCAAATACATTCAAGCAGACGAACTTGGAGGCTGCACACTAAATTAGTCCACAAACGATGAATTTACCCGGACTAGGGATTTTTACCTGGTCTGATTGTGATGATTAGCGATCCAAAACAATAAAAAAAGGATAGAGCCTTCAACTATTCTTCTTAAATGGCCAGAAATGGAGTACCAACAATGATTTTGAAACGCACAAGCTTCAAAAGTTGGCAGTGAGGTTAGCATGCAGGAGAAATGAACACTTAATTTACTTTTTAATTTGGCCATGAAGCTCCCGATTTTCTGTAAACATTTTCCCTGCACAAATAAATGTTGCCGTGAGAATGAGTAACCAATAAATTTAGCCAACTATATTAACAAGGAGACTGCAATTCCATATTTATTTATTTATTAGTAATAATAATCACAATACTAATCAATTAATGTAGAAATGTAGATCGAATGGATGGTTTCTTGAGATTTGAAAGGGCGCGCCAATCCTTTTGACTATCTAATAGGCCTCCCTTCCTATCTTTTTCCTATCAGCCATATTTTTCCTCTGTCTCTCACTTTAAATAGATGACAAAATGCATGCTCCCATTGAAATACACGACACAAACAACTGAACAACGAAAACTGCATTACATTCAATTTCATATTTTATTCAGGCTAAAAATTATGACATAGATAGGTAGACTAGAAAGTGAGTAGGTTAAAAAATTCTTCCGTTTTTTCATAGCCATAATAATATATATGTTTATAATATCACATTCTGAGACTTTCGTTTAATTCAGCAGAGAGCACAAAGCTAAATAAAGCATTTGTAGCAAAGATACGTGCTCAAGTCTTAGTTTCTCTCTTAGATAAGTTAGCTAGAACACACTTTGTTTGAACACACGCTATGGCATCAATAACAATTACTAACTACCAATACAAATAAATACAGATGCAAAGAAAAGTTAAAGATGAGAATCCTAGGCCTCTATTATATAAGAAATGGTTGGTCCATATGTTCCAGAATGCCAGCATTCCTGACTAGGTGTGATGAGAGCCATTGGGAGAAGGGTAGTCCAGCATGATGGGCATGTCACTACCCTCAGACGTCACTCCCAACTCATCCTCGTCCGAAGACAAGTCGGGCAATCCTCCTCCACGGCCAGTGTCCCCGGCACCAGAAGTGGAGCCACCCCCTGTCATGTTCACACGGGCGTACTCGTCCGTGTCGATTGTCTTGCACACGTGGATTGCGTATTTGAGCTTCGACCGGAGCACGTGCTGTATGCATATAATTAGTCAGCCAACCAAAGAGAACATTTAGAGCCTGGATTGGAAAGTTACAAAGGAGCCGCCAATAGCTTTTGAATTAAAATATATAATCCTCGTACCTTAGAAGAATATCTGGGGATCTTGAGCAGAAAAAAACAAGTGTAGCTCTCGGGCAAGTAGTGATCGGCTGGAGAATGCTTGTCGATTATCTGAACACAGAAAACAAGTTTCACATTGGTCACATTGGTAAAAATTTAGACTGTAAGAACTACAAGGTTGTACCTGGAGGACGAAATCCCTTCCCCGAAAGTCAGCAATTGTCCTCGGGAGCCGTGTCCGACCCCACACAAAGCGCAGGAACAGTGATCGTTCCTCATTGCTGAACTCCTCCATGACTTGCCAGAACCACTGGATGATTGGAGCCGAGGGCTCTACGCCCTTGTACGTGGCCACAGACTTGAGCAAGGACACAGGGATCTCGGGGGAACCACACACCATCGTCTCCAGCTCACAGCCCCTAAAAACCAGTCCAATAAAACAAGCATATTTTCTGCTAAATAAGTAGGATGTTAACGTGGGAAAAGAGCATATGTACCTAAAAAGGGACAATAAGGGTACAGGGATAACTCCACTCATCCCCTTGCGAGTCTCCGCCACACAGTCTGAGAACTCGGAGAGTCGGTACTTAATGGCCAGTTTGTAGTACTCTTTCCGATTGTCCAGGGTGATTTTTTTGTGATGTGAAGACAAGGCTACTTGATGACCAGCCGCTGAGGTGGTCGTAAACGGATAATCTAGAAAATCTCCTGTCTTTTCGTTCTCTTCCAAATCTCGGACATATGTCAGCCCTACAACAAAGAAGACCAGATAAGAACCTGAGCTCAAGTTAGTTGGAAAACTAAAAAATACAAGACTCATCTGACCAGTGAGATAATCGCGATCGATCTCCGTGATGTCAGCTACAGACAGGGACATGCCAGCCAAAAGTTTCCACATGGGCTCCGCCAGATTGATACTGAGAGGACTGCCTGTCCTTATGGCGATCCCCATGAGCATGCCCAAGAAATTGAACATTTTCTTGTGCAAGTTGGACATGGGACTAGGATTGAGGAGATAGCAGTCCCGACTGGTGCCCGCTTCATCCCGTCCATTGGGTGTGGGGATGAGGATGGGCACGGAGCCACTCATCAGCTCGTCACACATCTCGGCAATGCTTTCCGAGTAGCCGCCCCCACAATCGTCCACGCTCTCCCCAACAAACTTTACTTTCCACACCCGATGTGGCAACAGAAGGGACTCTCCGGACAAGGCACTCAATTTGGTCACCATCTGAGCAAATACCGTTTTGTTCCCTTCCAAAACCCCTAGTTAGAACAGCAAAAAAATGTGCACAACGGTAACAAATTGAACCTTACTTTGAGCGAGGGAAAAAGGGGCCTTACCATAAGGACTCTTGGACCGTTTCATTTGCATTCGATTGAGTTCAATGAGTGGACCATGTTGTCGATCCCGAACCATGGTTCCATGGATCACCTTCTTGAACACCGTCTCCTTGGCTGAAGCGAGGAGCAGACCTCTCAACTTGTTCCTCTCAGAAGCGGCAGCGGAGTCGGCGGGAAGTTCATGAGCCAACTGGAACATGGACACTAAAGGGCAGAATATGTCCGAGAAGTGGTGAAGCAGAACTAGACGATTCCGAAGAACTTCCATGGGCAACTCCTTGAGTAGGTCGTACTCAATGGGTACTACTGAGGGCAGTCCTGTAGTCGTGCAAGGCTTGTTTGTACTCCAGGCCAAAGAATGTGCTGATCCGCAAGCCACTCGGTTCATCTTTTTTTTCTTGGAAATAGAAACAGAGAATTCACTCTAATTGCTCTAAGTGAACATTCATAAGTTGACCAACAAAAAGTTAGTCCTGGAAAATTCAATTTTGTACCTGGAGAGCAGCCACGACTCTTGGTTTGGGAATTGCATTAGTGGTGCCATCCCCCAGTTGGCCCTCGTCATTGTCCCCCCAAGTGTACACTTGACCATCATCTGTGCATGCCACACAATGGAGGGATCCAGTGGCCACAGAAACAACTTTCTTGCCGTGTAGAGCGGCCACTTTTTTGGGTCTTCGAACATGTTCATCCGTCCCGTGACCCAGTCGATGATAATCTCCTTTCCCCCTACAAACGGCAGTTTTCAAACGTTGAGACACTGGTCAAGTCATGTCAAAAAATGTTCACACACAGACTAGAGACATACCATGTGTAGAGAGTGCCACTACTAGTGAGAGCCACAGAGAATTGGGAGCCACATTCCACTTTGATAACTCCCAGTCCACTGAGCGAGTCGATTTTCAGCGGAATCTGAAAGCAATAAAACCCAGTATTGAATAGTAAATTATGTAGTTACTGACTTTATGCGTTCCTCAGATCTAAACTATCCAAACAACCTCAGTAAGAAGTATAAGTATTGTTCAGTGCCAATGATGCCAGTATACAGTCAAATTGGTTTTGTTGGCTATAATATTAGCTGTACTTAAATTCATTTACGGGAATTTTGAACTTGTTATCACTAAGGGTACACCCGAAGCCGTGTACTTTTGTAGATTTCTACGCGCGCACTTCTCTCAGCCAATCAAAGCAGACTACCCACCTCCATCTACTGATCTGACTGGCTGGGAGAAGTACGAGCGTAGAAATCTACGACAGTACTGTGGAAGTAGTATCCAATAGGAAATTTGAAGGTGAGCCACCTAGTGAATCAATGTACTACTTGCACATTTTTACCTTGGTAGCACAAACAGCATAGATAAGTAGGGATGCAGATTTGGCACAAAAGTTAAAAATACTACTGTTTCTGCTGTTAAATGCAAACCGAAACAGAAGTAATAGCCAAGTAATAGCTAATTCTACTCATAGGTGGCTATCTTCAGATTTCCTATTGAATACTACTCCGAGAATACACGGCTTCGGGTGTACTGTACCCCAACTGTGTTTCTTGAAAGAGCATTTATTTTTCCTTTAATTAAAGTCTTTGAGTCTTTGTCGTTAATTAAAGTCTCTTGGAGACCTTTGGTGATTTTATGGAGCTAGAATGAGCATGTCAATATGTGACCCCTGCTAAATTTTTGCGCTACTCACTTTACATCCATCAGATCCACCGCGACCCAACTTGCCATAGTCTCCATCGCCACAACTCCACACAGAGCCATCATCAGTGATGCACAGAGTTTGGGCATCGCCCGATCCACAAGCCACATCAATCACTTTGAACCCCTTGAGGACATCTACGACTTTGGGTCGCAATTGATCTTCGCCATCCCCATGTCCCAGACGACCGTAGCGACCTTTGCCCCATGTATACAGTTCCCCACGTGCTGTGATGGCTGCACTATGGGCGCCCCCACAAGCAATGTCAATCACTTCCTTGCCCCGCAGAGTTTCGATCACTTTGGGTCGATCGCAGTTGCTAAAGCGTGCAATTAACGAAAGAAATTAGATTGCTGTATAAAACAGAGCTACTACAAGGTTCCTCACATACAAGATAGTTAAACAGACAAAGACTCTAGCCACTAGCCTTAGCCATCACGGTTACCTTTTGTTGCCTAAGCCCAGTTTGCCATCATCTCCTTCCCCCCAGCAGTACACATCCCCATCAGCCGACAGCGCCAGACAATGTTTGCCCCCCGAGTTGACAGCCACTTTTTTCATGAACACATGCTGAATGGAAATGAGCAACGTGGGATTGGTGACAGACTCCACACCACCGATCCCTAATCGTCCCCCGGCCCCGTATCCACTCGCGTAGATCCTCCCCTCCGCTGTGACAGCAAAGAGGGTCTGTTCTCCGCCCACGACTTGAACTGGCCGCAACGAAGAGAGGCCGTGACAAGGAGTGGGCACTTTCACTTTGGCACCCTCCACACCGCCTAATTGGCCTCGATGATTATGTCCCCATCCATAAATGGTGCCGGTGCCACCCCAAGTCAAAGTCCAGTCTTCTTGACGTCGACACAACCAAGCGAGCAGCTGTTCATCCTCCTGTTGCCGGAACACTTTGTGGTCTTCGTGGATCCAAATAGAATCTTCAGATTTATTAAGATCCTTCTCCCCCTCACACATTTCTCCAATCTTCTTTCGAACATCTTTGCAGAATACAGAAGGAAGTCGAGTCCTCCGTAGCATGGCATTCATCACACGACTGGCTGCGCAATATTTCTTGAACCAAGTCCAACAGTAAGACTCGACAATGCTGGGATGCTGATCCAATGTCAAGTCACAGGAGAGAGCGACAATAGTCTTGAAGAAGGACGAGTAGCTGATTTGTCCGCCAGTACGGAGGATGGGTTCCTCATAGTCATATTGACGGATCAGGAGATCCGGGAGTCCTTTGAACAAGTCAATTGTGGACACCATGGTCATTGCCCGACTACTGCAACTTGGTCCACCACTCTCTTTTTCCCCACCAGAAGATTTCCATGGAGGCATCACGATGCGCAATGTTTCCAGGGTCCACATTCGCTCCGTTGGTCCCAGACATGACAGTTGGGCACACTGACCCAATGCTACAATCACGCGGGCCAGCAATGTCAATGAATGACCTGTAATCGAAAGAGAAATCGAACTTAAAACACTGCACAATGTGCACAGAAAAACACAGGGTTGAAAAAATCCGAAGGATTTGTACCAGATTTCTTTAGCAAAGTGGATAAAAGTCGGATGACAATTGACATAGAGGGGCGCGCCAAAATGACACGATCACTAAGCAGAGAATGGGCTGCCAATGTGGGTCCAGCAGGGTGGACCACAAAACGCCAGCCCCAACCATTCACAGAACTGTCACTACAGAATTTCCAAAGCAATTCATCCCCTGCAACATTGACAGGAGATTCCCATTGACTCATTTCGCGTCCACTTCGAATGTCAATAATTTTTCCTGAACCGTCCATCAGTGTTAATGTGTCGTGGGTTCTCTCTGTGGAGCATTTGGGGTCAAATTCCACTCGCAACGTCTCTGCTCCTGTAAGTTGAAAAATAACACTCTTATTTTTTCCGAAACTTTCAGGGGCCACTCGGAGAAGAATCTAAAAGATGCGGAACTTACCAAGGATTTTGACCCGACCAGTCTCGAATGTATTGTCCTTATAGTTGTGCGGACTTTGTTGAAGAATTGAAGACGGGACCGGTTTGGAGCAACTAAGCTCTGCAGCCACTTCTTCCAGTTCTGTGACACACCATTCGATGAGCACATCAGCTACATTTTTTTCAGCGTCACTCATTCCTGCAAAATATTTAAAAAAAACTCAAAAATATTTCAAAAAATTATTAAAAAGTATAAAAAGGTCGACATACTCAGAAGAATCGAAGACAAAGCGACTTGAGCTTGAGCTCCAGCCCGGTTGGCAATGCCCAGTTTCAAAAGCTGAAGTAGGGCCGGAACATGTTCCTCTTTGAAGATGGAGGACACAAATTGTAGAGATTGTTCATCGTCTTGAATTGGACTTTGACTGCCCTCTTTGGCATTACGAAATTCCTCTTGGGCTGCAATCACTTCGGGAGGAATGGCCGGGATGACACTCACATCGGACAGTCTGGAGCCTCGGGAGGACACATGAGTGGATCCAATGGTCCCTCCTGCGGAATAGGCTCCACCACTCCACTCCAGGTCGGTGTTCAGAAGTCCTTCACTCTAGAAGAATTAGGAAGTTATCTAGTCACTCACACATGCATATGGCCAGAAACCGTATCTAACTATAAGTAAGAGAGGGGCTGTAAAATATAAAGCACCAGCATGGACGATGGCATTGAAACATCAGGGAACACAGATGCAGAATCCAAAACAAGCATTTTCTCATCAACCGGTTGTTCTGGATCCTCGGGAGGTTGGTCCAAGTCCTCAGTCTGTTCATCCTCCATTTCCAACTCTTTCAACTCTTTGAGGAAGCTGTCAATTGTTCTCGTGCTGGATGGAGCATAGTCTCTGGGATCTTCCGGGAATCCTAAAGACGAAAAATAATTAAATCTTAATGAATTCCCCTTCTCGACCCAAAACGGTGTCTAGAATGTAATAACCTTGATGATCGGAAAAGATATATTTTTTATCGAGAACCAAAAACTCTTCGTTCTCATTTTCTAAGGAAAGATGGTCCAGATATTCCAATGACTGTGGGATCACTGCATTCGAACTTTTCAGAGCTGCCACGATGGCTTCTCGTGCTGTCATTATTTGTAGGGCATTTAGTATATGTGAAACGGCCATTTGTTGTTGAGTCACTGAATCCAGTGACAAAATTATTCGTGAAAGACTCGGGCGTTCTGAACTGCCCAAAGCCCCACTATCTACAGGTGAATTTTTCTTGGGGAATCTGGATTCTACTTCGGACGGTCCAAATCCCAAAGATTGAGCCCCCAAAACATCCGTTGGATTTGAAAAGGTAACAATTGATGGTCCCTGACCAATGGTGGCCTCATTTTGTGTCCACGCTATGCTGTGACTGGAACCACAGGCGACATGAGTGATATGACAGCTACTCAATCCTTTGACGAGCGTGGGTTTACGATTGACCACGGTGGTTCCATTTCCTTGTTGTCCATGATCATTATCTCCCCAAGCAAACACTTCGCCCTTCTTTGTGACAGCCAAGCAATGGAGTGCCCCCACAGCCACACTCGTGATGATTTTCCCTCGGAGAGCTTCCACCACAGTTGGTCGACGCACATGTTGGTCCACATTGTGACCCAAACGGAAGTAGTCCCCTTTACCCCACGTGAGCACTTGGCCGAATTTGGTCAACGCGAGCGAGAACTGGGCACCACATTCGATTCGCACGATCCCCATGTCATTCAGTCGCTCTATGTTTTGAGGCACCATACATCCTGAATTGATTAAAAACACAATCTCAATCGTTTGAATAGTAACATCTTTGGAGCGCTATGAGAAACTCACTTAAGAATATTGCAATCATTGAAACACGTAAAAGTTACCCACCTTCAGAGCCACCTCGTCCTAATTTGCCGAAATCACCATCACCCCAACTGTACACATGCCCTTGGTCGGTCAAAGCCAGCGTCTGGGCATCCCGACTGCCACAAGCCACTTGGACTACTCTCTTTCCTTCTAGTCCCTTGACCAATTTGGGAACCATCGTGGTCTTGTCATCCCCATGCCCCAGGCGCCCATAATCCCCCAATCCCCACGTGTAGAGCTCTCCACAGGACGTGACTGCCGCCGAATGGGAACTCCCGCAGCCAATATCTGAGATTCGTTTGGAAGCTAGGGTGGTCACCAGGGTGGGACTATGTCGACTAAGAGTGTCCCCATGTCCGAGTTTCCCATCTTCCCCTTCGCCCCAAGAGAACAGCTTGCCATCTTGGGTTATGGCCATCACATGTTTGCCACCCGAGTGGACAGCAATCTTCTTGACAACGTAGTCGCTAAGCTGATGAACCAGCATGGGTACGGACGCATTGGAGGAATTGCCCAGACCCAAACGTCCAGCGATCCCTTCCCCACAGGCGTACACTCGACCAGTGGGAGTCCACAGGAACAAGCATTTGCATCCACCTACAATGCCCACCGGTTTGAGGTCACTTAGCGTTTGGGACAAGTGAGGGATCTTGATCTTGGAGCCTTGCATGCCCCCCAACTGGCCTTTATCATTGAGACCCCAGACGAAAACACGGATGGGATGGAGCTCTTCACCTTGGACCGTCTCCTTTTCTTCGCACATGGGATGGAATGTGGGGGCCGGCTCTTCCTGTTCCAGGAATGAGAACGTAGACAGGAAGTGGTCTGCGTGTGATTGGGCTCGACCTGCAACAACAAACATTCTGAATTGAGTGAATTTTATAATTTGAAACCATCACAGCTAAATGACTAAATCATAGTCATATTCATAAAATACTATATAGAGAAAATTAAAGACATTAACTGAGAATCCAAAAGCTTTATCCCAGCTATGACAATCTTAGCGTTTAACAATGCAAAAACTAATTATGGTCCAAACGGGATGGATTTTGGTAATATAGGCGTAACATAATATGAGAGAATTTTTAAAGAGAGAATACCCTTTGCAATTTTTGACAGTTCGAACACTTTAGATTCTTAAGCACGGTATTATAAACTAAATGTTCGATGGGGAAGCATTTTAGAAGTTTGCACGAGTTGCAAGGGTTTTTGGTGTGGGGTTAATTAAAAGTGTTTCTACTTTAACCGTGTTTTGACGTTTTGCTGTGGGGTAAGGGTAGGTGAGGGGGTGTTTAATTTGTTTCTGGCCAACTTCTAGAATGCGTCCTTTGACTGATTGAAGTGATTTTGAAAGTATAGTCGTATAGGGGAAGTATGGGAGACACAAATATTTTGGACTCTAAATGGATTGGCTACTGAGGGTGTTTGGAGCTCTTTTTGAAAATAACGTGGTGGTCAAACCGTTGACAAGAATCTGATGAATTCGACAGTCGATGCCACCATTGCGACACTTTAGGATGGAGATCTCAATAAACCGGTAATGCGTCCTCATGTCTTTCAAGAGGAGTAGAGAGGTGGATGCTGTCGGCACTGTGACGGTCCCCAGTTCTCGCATGTCACTCATTGTGGTTCCTCCAAATACAGCGATTCGGGATGGCATGTAGGATCCATCTTTTGGGTCCAAAATCACTTTCAGCTGAGTTTCAAATGCAAAAAGAAATATTAGCTGTCCACAAAAACATATTATAGCTACTGGCTACGGGCAGAAAAAAAAACAGAATCTAAAAGTATGGCAGAAGAGCAAATGAGATTTACAAACCTGCTCAATGACAATATTGGGCTGCATCTCCAGGAGGATCCAGTGTTTCCCTTGGTTGCCACAAGACTGCCAAAATGTATCCGAGTTCTTGTCCAGCAGGTTGGGCACCCAACTCTGCATGGACGAGGCTTTGATGTCCTTGAGGACTTTGGAAGGCGCAAAGAGCCCATCACTGCTTCGTCTCCCTCCCGTGTTTTCTACTTTCTGTTCACTCGCAGTCGAAGGCCCGGCCACGAGCTCCATCGTCGACAGCTGACCAGCTCGGCCTGCGAATATTGAAGCACTCCCGGGCTCCGTAATCAGCAGAAATGGATGTGCGTGGCTCCTACAGTTCATGAAATACCGAAATAAGGGAAAAATTCACGTTTTATAAACACAGAGATTTTGGCATTCTGAGGACGCCAACATTGACTTACCGAATGGATTTGAAGCATTCCTGACAGTAGTCAAAGGAGTGACAGGACTTGCATTTGAAACGCGAGCCCAGGATGGGCTGTCGATTGCAGCCCGCACAAACGGTGTTTACATGGACCACAGACTGGGAGGCGGAAGGGTCGGCCACCAAAAACCGAATTGGACCACATCGTTTGCCCAGGGAGCCAAAATCCACAGTGGCGTCCAAACCATTTTCTTCGATGAATACTACTGTGCCCACACATTGGCTCGTCAAAGGCAAACCACCCCATGGCAGCTCGGATGTTCTATATATACAGACAAAAATCCCAATAACTATCAAATCAAATCATAGGGAGCAAGATTTTTTGGGAAATACGGCTTTTTCGTTGCTTTGGCCCAAAACTAGTTCCGTTATCATCAACCAATGAAGGATTGATTTCGATGCCTGAACAGCGGTTTTCACCACAGTTTTGAAAACATACCGAGAGTCTACTTTCTACACTTTAAGAATAGAATTTTGGGTCGATTTATAAAGACCTAATGGGTTCTTACACCTGAGACCCGGTTTTTCGATCTGTTTGAAATTTAATCAGTGGATATACCAGAAAACTGGGTTTTTAGTCAGTTGAGTTTCTGCGTTCAACTCACACAATTATTATGACTTACGTTGCAGAAGTGAAAGCTTCCCTATGGACCCGGACACAATCTCCAATGCCGATCCTGATGGGGGCCGATGATTCCCTTTTTACAGACTTGGCAGTCGGCCGATTAGATTTAGGCGTGGACGTAGATGGTGCACCCCATCCCCCGGGAGTAGTGCCCTCCACTCGCATCTCCCCCCAGGAGTCTTCTGCGTCGTCCGTGTCGAAACCGACGAGTTCCAGTTGAGCATACGTATGCCAGCTATAGTCCACGAAGCCGTTCTCATTCCAATCCACCTTCAATGCACAATACACAGGACAATTTTAAGTTAGCATTTCTAACTATTCTAGCTGAGGAAAACTAAAACTACCTGTATGTAATGATACGCTCTGCTAACCGATGCTAACCCATGTTTGTGTGTAACCATTAAGTTTCCCATTACTATGCAAGTGCCTTCAAAATGAGAGTGGAGAGTTTCAGTTAACATGCACTCACTCTCTCCGTCTCTATCTTTCTCTCTCTTTCTCATAGTTCACTAGTAAGCGACTAGCACCTGCATATACTAATTGTAATTTAGTTATAATTGTATCGCATGTCAGTTTTTTTATATATGGTAAATAATATGTTACCAATACACCAACTATAATCATTGGCACTTGGCATATAAATAAATGCTTTATAGCAAACACAATCATTATTACACTAACTAAGAGTAGTGTTTGTTTGTGTGTGACCTGGACGACGCCACTTTGAACAGAGACGACCCTGCCGAGCTCTTGAGAAACCATGTTGGAGGCACTTGGATGTGGATTCGGGATCTGCACTCGGCGGACCAGCATGCCAGGCACAATGTTCTCCTGGACGTACAATGAGTACGAGTAGGCCCCGTGCGCTTCGTATGGGAAATCCCTGCGCTCCTTGTACTCTTGCTGTCGTCTACAAAAAACAAAATTAGTAACCACGAGAAACTCACTCCACGTCCACATTGAAAATAGCATGTGCAAAAAAAAATGCAAATCCCATGATGAGTAAAGACGTACCGACAGTGATTGTCATTATTGGCACTGGAGGCATCGATGTCTTCAAACTCGTCCTCACTCGTGGGCGAAGGAAACATGCGGTTGTCGTCCGGACAAAACTCCTCTTGCATGATGATCCAGGTGACCAGGGTCTCCGGACTAGGTGCTTCCCCCAACATCTTGATCCCTTGTTCCAGGCTGCGGCGGGAGAAGCCCATTTCCATCAGTTGCTGCACCAGAGCCGAAGGGACGCTCTGCTCCCCATCCTCCGCTTCTTCTTCCCCTGAGATTCCTTCAGCACTCTCTTCTGGCCCTTCCTTTTGAGATTCCCGATCCAAAACTTCCAAAGAGACTTGAGGAACTTCCTCCTCGTCTTCCATTTCTGGGCTGGAAGGAGTACTAGTATTAGTGGTCTCTGTTTTCTTGGACCGAGCCGCAATGAGGAGGGAATGAGTGACTGTAAGCACCGTTTGCTCCAGCTCTTGTCTACTAAAAATCGCTTTCAGAGGAGAAGGCCGAATTGAACGTTCCAGAAGTTTTTCGCCCAATGACAGTGCCGAGGAACTAGTGGGATTTTCAGCTGTACATTCCTATAGTATAAAAAAGCATATTATAACCATTGATGATGGATTTTAAAACTGCAGTCTTACTTTTTTCAAAGTCTGCCTGAGAAGCCGACAATCCTGGAAAAGGATTCGAACAGCTCTCAGTACCAAAAAAATTATTTGCTGACGTTTCAGAAGCCCCATATCCACTTCCCCCAGATTATTTGAATCGACCAACGTGTGGTGTGCATGAATGCCATGGAACAGCAGATTGAACCAGGAGTCCGACATCTCGGGACTATGAATGGGTTCCAGAAAACACTTGTCGGCCAATTTTTCGACTCGGCTCCATTCAGTTTTGCGGGCCAGACCCAATTCATCGTGGACATACAGTTTGCCTCGACCGTTAATACGGGAAAGGACCCCTTTGTCACATTCTTCTAGATTCGCCAACGAAATGGATTTCTCCTCTGCAAAAGCAATGCAAACATTGACGGACAGCCCGTTTCCAATATGTAGCTACAGCTTACAGCTATATCACGAACGTGACTAAAATTCCAAAGGTATACGGGGGTTGATACTTACTTGACCACACAGGGAGTACAGCCACAGACGCCCCAATGTAAATCCGAGTTTCTAGTCCTCCCAACATACTCAGAGTTGCAGCCAATTCCTCGTCTGGCAGAAAATCTTTCTCTTTTTCTCCCCCACAGTCATCACTTGGCAGCTCCCCATTCTAATATTTAATAATGCTAGTTGCTTAGATATCCCATTAAAAAAACATTGACTCGATCATTATTGAGCTGAAATACCAAAAAAATGGGCAAAAATGCCAACGGAGTCAGAGTGTTTGCATCGAGCACACTTTTCCAGTCATGAAGACCATATAGAGCCCTCATAATTGAGATACAATGCTCCGCAACAGTTGTGCTATGGGTCCCACTCAGGGGCACTTGAAGCGACACGTAGTTCTCGTGATTCTTCAGAAACTCTTCATTCTCCATACTCAAGTCTGTGACACGCATGAGGGCGCGCTGACCGATGATCTTTTGTAGCCGTTGGATCAACTCCTTTTTCGTCTGATCCGGCATGTCTCTGGCACTACAAAGGATACCTTTAACTACACGAAGGATGAGCACCTGCTTCGGCAAGGGAATTCGGAAATTTTCCGCTTTTTCGATCAAATCCAAAAACATTTCAGTCCACTGGGTTCCCAGATGGGCATGATCAAAGGCCTTGGCTGCAGTCAACGCTTGGAGCAATCCAAAGTGCCCGAATTCTTCGTGCTCTTCTAACGCTAGCTCAGCCCCTGGCTTTGGTCCCAGTTGTCCACTTGTGAGTCCATCCTGCATCACAAACACAAATAAATTGTTCTTCTCCAGAGTAGTTGTTGCTCAAGAAATGTACGAACTAATGGATTGGACAAAAAGTGTAGTTACCTGAGTAACAGTCTTGAGAAAGGCAAAAAATGAAGGGAACTCATTAGCTCCCACAGTGGCCTCACAAGTGGCCACAGTGAGCAAAATGATGCGGAGCAGTTGAAAGGTGGCATGTCGAATCAACATGGTGGGATGGGCCTCGGATTGAGATTTGCCCAGGGGAAGAGTGGCCATGATGGAGTCTTCGGGCTCGACACACTCACTGGACTCACTGGGTTCAGCCAGCTTGACATCATAGCGTCCTTCCTGTCCCATTCGGTACTGGTTGGTGAACCCGTGATCCCAGAGGATGCGGATCCAGCCGTCCTCGACTTGCCCCACCACTTGGCCTTCCCCAGGGGGGTTTCCATCTTGGTTGCCCCAACGCCAGTCCTCTCCCCGGACCACTCGAGTGCCTACCTTCATGAGACGCACCATCTCGGGCCCACTGAGCACACGTTTCGCACACATCCTACAAGTTACAAACCACAGAGGTCAGTCAGAATCGCATTTTAGAACTATTACTATACTCAAATCAAATTAGACCACATAATTCACGTGAGACGTGACAGATACCACATCAACAATTGAATGCTGGTGACACAGACATGTTTTCAGTTTTTTAGCCCACAAGTAAATATGTAAATAAACATGTACGTACAGTGATCAAAATAGAAGAAACAGGTCGAATAATTACAGCAAAAATATGAATTAAAGTTGATAATAACAAACAGTGGAACATAAACAACCAATTTTATAATATATATATAGATTTTATATATATATATAGATAATATATATTATCTTCGACATTACAAGTTATTTGGAAGTTAGTTATTTATTAGTCGAAACTGCTAAGTAGCTAAGTCATCGGCACATAAAGAAAATTCTTGGAAATATGAGTGCACACATCATTGTTGCATAAAGCGAGTAGGTAGACGAGGCGTAGAACTGACCCCCACTGTATTTACTATAGAGAAACAGGGCGAGCAAGAAATTTGAAATGTTTTAATTGAGGCTGTTTTTTGTTTACAAAACTTTGAAATTCACGTCACCATGGCGATGTGAATCCAGATGAAAAATTATTAATGTTTTCCTGTTTTCAACAAAAGAAGCCGTCGTCGGCTTTTTAGACCCACCAAATACCTTACGCGGAAATACAATGAAAATGTATACTACACATGACGTGAAGTGAACAGATGCGTGATGGAAACAACAGCAAACAAAAAGATAATCGTAAGAAACAATTGGCATATATCCTACACTACTATAATAGCGATTACAGCTGAAAGCATAATTTCTGTTCACAAAAATCTAATAAAGTACGGCATAAAACCACATGCAGTTTGTTTGGTAGAAATTAAAAAGAACTAAAAGGTTTTGCAAACACTAAAGAAGATGCAAGTCAAAAAATAAACTAGACAAAGCTCCCAGAGGGTGAAAAATAAATGTTCCAGAAACAGCGGTAGGCAGTAGGCAATACATTACAGCTATGGTAAACCGATCTCGAGATCCTTAAATGATATGATTGTGCACATATGGCTCACTTTTTAGTCAACATCTCTTCAAAAAGGACATGAAGTGTGTCCTGCAGGTGTACAGCTCCGTCATTGTAGTAGCCGTGACTGGGTCCCAGTCCCGTGAGCAACGCCTTGAGCACTGAGATCAGTCCACTGGACATGAGAGAGGCCAACATGGCACCACTGCCACAGTCACTCACGATGCCCACCAGGCTGAGCAGGAATCTCGCTGACCCTAGTGTTCCCAGTCCCATTCGATCCCGATGATTCGCATTCTCCTTCCGACGGCACTGACCCGGTTGACCTAACGACACAATACCAAATGTTAATCCTCATCTGAAAATTCCACTTGAAGACAACTGACTGACCTTGGGGATTGTTTGAACTAAAATTTGGTTTGAGTAGGGGAGGAGTTGGAGACTGATTGCGCTGCCAGTCATTCACTATCGTCCGCAGATCTGAGATGGCCCAGAAAAGAAATTTCTGATGGGCAATCAGGATTTTAGCTCGATAGTACGGCTCCGTCTGCTCCACGTTTTCCAGCACATGAGTCAAGGGCTTGGCTCTCGGAAGGGAAGCATGGATGATCCCTTCGTACCCTGACAGAATCATGTACTTTGCGCTCTGGGACAAGTCTGCACCTCCCAGGAGGAGCTCCATGTGCTCCAGAGCCTCCAGTCTCCTCTTGGCTCTGCCACCCTGAAAACCAATATTTGTCATTAATAAAGTCAATTTGTGATAGAGCTCAAAAGATAGTCATGACAACAGACACCCCTACATTAGAAATACTAAATATTTTTGCCAGATCGTCTCAGAGTCTGTGTGGTAAGGGGTAAGGCTAAGGCATACCTGGACTTGGAAGGAATGACGAAGGTCCGAGATGGACAACTCGTCCTGACTGGATACAAAGAGGATGAGTTGAGAACACACGCTCCGTACGGTGTTCATATTGGGCAACTCCAATTGCAGTTTTTTCCCTTCCCCCAAACACAGGGTTAATAGGGGATCTAACTTTTCCACACTCTCTGCCACACAAAGATTTTGTATGGTAGAGTTGAGCACATCCTCTGGCCTAAATAACGCAAAAATAAACCAAGTCGACTCTCAGTCAGTTTGGGAGACTTTGAAATCAAAAAGATAGCTTCAGGCCTTCGAAATCTATGGAAAAGTATGAGGGGGACTTGAGTGTGCCAACAAACAAACCTGCAGGACAGAGGTGGAGTCTTGTCTATATGCGTGGACAAATTGACGAAGCGGACTTGGCGAATCACTTCGGAAATGGCTTGCTTCCACCGCGAAGGGGTCCTCAGAAAGTTCTCCTTCCTGAGAGCCTTCATTTCACAACTCTGGGCCGCTCGAACCTCCTGGAGGAGGAACAAACAACGTTCGCTCATGGGTCGACAAATGTCCAAATAAGAGGACTCGGGCTCTTCTTGTCTGCGTCGCACCAGACTCCATTTGGCGTGAGAGCTCTGGAGGAACACTTCAGCCAGTACTTTGGGCATCTTCACGGGCCCACGACCTTCCAGTTCTACAGCAAATACAAAAATACTTTTAGTTATAAGAATTCAAGTAAAAAAGAAGGGCTTGATGAACACAGGAGGGAAAAGGGCGTAACCATTGACCTTTGTCAATGATGGCAAACAAAGGGAGAATGAGATTCAAATGCTTGAGAAGGGTGACCAGGAGCAACTTGGATGCATAATCCACAGGATGGTTGTCCGAGAAATTCAAGGTTGACAACAAATTATTCTGCTTGCTGTGTCTTTCCAGCAGCCCAACGAATGTACGAACCGAGATCTCTCGGAAGTCACAAGCCAGGTATTGTAGAATAAATCTGTTCGCCCGTTTCTCGAATCCACTCAGATCTGTGTACTTCTGAACTCCTTTCTTGGACCCACCTTGTTCCACTCCATTCTCTCGCTCCGCATAAAAACCGGCCAAATCGAACTGGTTCACACATTTTTCACTCTATGGAACAACAAAAAACAGAGAGCATGAGCTTCAGGGGTGTACAACTAGATTTTCATTAACAGACTGTGAGCACTTACGAAAATGCCTCCTTGGAAGACGGGCATCCGCAGAAACTTTTGATGAGCCATTTCAATGGGACTAACAGGCGGGTAGTTCAGGGAACAGTTCTGTTGGAGGCCCAGGAGGAGCGCCGTGTCCCGCTCCAAGTCCTTCAGCGGAGAAGACATAGTGCTCTCATCTCGCACACTCTTTTTTCGTTTGTCATCTCCCAAGTATTTACCCACCAGAGCCTCCCCAAGTACCTCTTCCGTCAAATCCTCTAGTTTCGTCCATTTCCCTCTAGTCATAACAACAACAACAAATGAGATACTTCACTTGATCCCTACTCCCGTTTCCATTAGCTCAAGTTGAAGCTCTGCTGACTGACCATGACGCCAAGACTAAGAGCAGTGTAGTAGTAGCAAAGAACTGGGCCAGTGCACAGCTTTAAAATCTCCCCTTGACGTCTGTTTTCAATTTAAATTTAAAATATTTAGTAGCTAATTCGATTGTTAACCTGCTCAGCAATCGGAATCACCTTTAAAAAATGTATAGAATGTAACTGACAATATCACTCATATTCACGTTAACTAATAACTTATGAATGAAATGAAAACTTCTATTTTTGTTTTCAAAGCGCGACTTGAAGTCCAAAAAAATTGTCAAACGTCAAAATTAAACTTAATTTCAAAAATGAACACAAAATTTTATAAAGATGAGGCAGAAAATATTGTACAATTGAATAAAGGGGAAAGAGCTTTGGCAGTATTTCTGAAACTTGTCTAATTGTAAGACTTATGTGCCAATGGATGAGAAAATGGGTTCCCGCAGGTGAGCAATTACAAGAGCTACTTTGTCCGTAACTGTGTAATCCTCAGAAGAGTTTGGACCCGATTTGGTATGGTATGATATCATTAATTATTACGTGTTAGACTGGATCAGTAGAAATTCTCCTACCCATTGCTCTCGCCCACCCCACCCGAAGCAGGAGTGGGTAGCTACTCACCTAATGCGGGTCTTGTCATAAATTTTATCGCGGATGAGGATCCAGGAGCCTCCCTGGCGATTATGATTATCAAAATCCGCCTTCCGAACAGACAACTCCTCTTCGTCTTGCTTTTCATCCCATTTCAGGGTGGAGGAATGGGATGGCGCTGAAAAGTACACAACATCCAAATCACAGCTACTACTTCCATTTATAATATTTTACGTCCACGTGTTCTTAAAAACATTGGATTTCAAAACTTACGAACGATCCCAGGCCAGGCCAGAGCTTCATTCTCTTCCTTAGCAGCAGCTGGAGCCAGTCTGTTGAATTCGTTCAACAATTCCAAAAGATCCGTACACGTGCAAAAAAAAATTTCGGTCGGAAACAAAGCCAAGGTCAACTGTTTGGGCCGGATGGACTTTACAGGGATCTCAGGAGCACAGGATATGAAGGCGGCCACTTTGGTAGTCATGAGCACCAAAGTGTGCATGAATTCTGGCAAAATCACGCCTACAAGTACAAAATACTTGACTTAATAGCTGGCGGACGACAATGGGGACTGTGTTCGGGACACATGGACGTGAGGCACTTACCGGATACATGATTGTGAGCCAAGAGAGAGCACACGGCCTGGTAGTTTGATTGGCTCAGTTTGGCTGCAGCAAGAGCCACGGGGAACACATGTTTCACAGAAAAGCACAACCTTTTGAGGTAGTCTATAAGAAGTGGATGAGAGCCCAGACTGATCTCATCCTCCAGTTCATACTTTCCTTTTTTCGCATTCGAAGGAGGGAACATGAGACGGGTCAGCCACAGTCGCTGGAACTTGAGCACAAAGTTCATGTTGGCTTCATTAGCAGCTTTGGCTTCGAGATGGTAATTGGAATCTGCTGAGGATTCCTCCATGAGAGTGCTCAGACGGTTCAAGCAATATGCTGTGATTTGGTCTACCAGAGTTGAAATGAGTGCCAACAGTTCACAAGGGGCCCACTTCTCCTCCATGGACAACTTGTTTTTAAGGGACGCCATTTTTTTCGCCTCCAGCTCCGTCTGTGCTGCATTGCTCAACAGTTTTTGCTCTCCTGGTTCAGTCTGTATGTCATACAAATTAAGGATTTTGTAGTTTCACACTGCTCCCAAATGCTAATGCTGCATGATGGCTAGACTGTCAAATAGGCTGTAACGGATAAATGAAGGAAGGATACCTGAGACCGAAAATCCATTCTGCGCATTTTCCTATAGTGATTCATGGAGTAGAGGATCCCCAGATTCAAGTCTTCACTGGATATCAGGTTGGCTAGGATAAAAGTGCGCAGTTGGAAGATGGAGGGTGGATCTGCAGGACTTGCAGTCGTGAACAATGTGTTCGTGGCCGTGGTCCGTTGTTTGGCAGTGGTCATAATGAGGCTCCAACCCTTCTTGAGGGCCTCCTGAGCACTGGACCGGATGCTTTCTTTGTACCCCTTCTCCACAGACACATCCATGAGTTTCTCCTTTAGGCATCTTTGGAACAATAAATCTGGAAACCAAACATATAAATGCCTCATATCTTAGGAATACGGGACCAGAGAGCTAACCGGCAAGTAAAATATGCATTACTTCTAGTTTCTAGTACTATACTTACTTTTCCTAAGTAAGGTTCTTCCAGCCTTGAAATCTTTGTGGAGCATTTGACCGAACAAGATGGTCATCATATTAAAGATGGAGATAGTGAGACACTCCTTTTGGAAGGAGCAGTCATAGTTGGTCTCCCCTTCCCAAATGGAATCAAAGAGGAGCACAAGTCTTTGAAGGCAATCCAACTCTCTTGTCACCAACAAAGGTCTTCTAGGGGTACCCATAGGCACGGCCAATTCCTCCGGTTTCTTCCAGTATACTGTATATCCACCCCCACAAGCGAATTCCCTGCACATCCCTATGTGATCAATCTTGGTGGGCTCTGGGAAACTACACTTCCCAAAATACAGTTGACCCCAAGCCCAGAATTCAAAATCACTAGTCAAACAAACCACATGGGCACTCCCTACAGATAATCGAACCACCATCTTGTGGCTAATTTTCTGAACAACCTTTGGACACGCCACATTTTCTAACGTGCCATGCCCCGTCCTATAGTTGACCCCTTGACCCCAAGTGAGCACTAAACCATTTGCAGTCAATGCCACGCTGAACTCTTGACCACAATATATTTCCTGTATTAGGTGGTGTTGGTCAAAGTTATCATTCCACTTGGGTTCATCTCGATTTCGCTCGTCCCCAAGACCCAGTTTCCCATACGACCCATTTCCCCAGCAGATCAACTTGTGATCTGCAGATATGGCTAGAATGTGACCACTGGCGCATCCCAAAGCCACATCTCGGAATCCTACGCGCCCTGCAAAAATCACTCACATCAGTTACATAATTATGAACAGAAGTTAATACTACATTAATAGTGAGTTGGCTTGAGACTTGGGACTTTATTCTCATTACCAATGGAAGGGACTAGGGTTGGCACAAGCGAGGAGACGGGATAGTGTGCTGAGCTCGAGGCTTCCAAATCCCGTCGCACGGCCAATCCCCACACGTACAAGTCTCCATCTTCGGTAATGCAGGCACTTCACATACCCACAAAGTTAATTACTACTGCTGTTGTTAATATTATTATAAACCACCCAAAAGTAAGGTTAAGGTGGCAAGTTATTTTGAGACACATACCTAGCGGCCTGGCCACAAGCAATTAGGGAAACTTTCTCCCCTGAAAGGTACACGATGGGTGTGGGAATGTCCACGTGTGCACAGGAGCCTGAATGCAACAACCCTAGTTGTCCCTCAGTTCCCTTGCCCCAGGCGAAGATTTCGGAATGTGAGGAAATAGCCAAATAGTGCTCCCCTTCACAGTAGCCCGCAATGTTGACAAATACCTCGCCTCTGTCACATAAACCACTGTTCAAAACATACTCGCCGCACTGGTTCTCAAAGTATGTGTGAATTTTTCCCTCCCGGGTGAGAATTAGCAAACCCAACTTCACGGGTACTATTTTTTTCACTCCTAAGGCAGCTAACTGGCGCAATTCACTTATGTTTCTGGAATTTTCAGACGTATCAAATCCACCATCCACACGGACCGTTTCAGCGTCATTCAGTTCGATATGCTGAAAAAGACAGAGGAGAACACAAATGAACGGTGACCTTCAGAGTTCAGGAAGGTCAGACAGACAAACATGGGCGATAAATGATTCGGGCGAACTTACTCTCGAGGATGGCAGATGGAAGCTACAAATGGAGTCCAGCAGGCACATAAGGTACACAGCAGCCCTCTCCAGGTCCATCAATTCCTCCTTGTTTTCAGGAGCAATGGACTTTTGTGGCTGGTTGTACCAGATGTACCATCTCGTGGGTCCACTCTGGAGACAACAAAACTATAAATACATTGTCCGGCAAGATTTGAAGCGTAGCTGAAGAGTTGATTGAGAAAAAAGTGAACTCACAGATTTTCTTGGTGTCTCCATTGAGTTGGTCCCTAGTTGAGGTTTTGTATACTCATAGGGGTAAATACTTGCCAGTCTCGCAAAAAATAAGCCCAGTGGGGCCTCGTGTAAGTCTTCACGGGCTTCCAGCATCGTTTGAATGCAATACAATAGGTCGGCCACAGAGCCTACAAACAAGGAACCAAAGCTTATGGAACACTGACTGAGGGAGACAGAACACACGCATGACGCATGGGTCAGTCTGCCCAAGTTGAATGTTGAAGCTCACTCACCGGCCACCAAAGATATCTCTAGTATGATATTCAGGGCCAGATACCGATGGGCAGTGAGGGCACCCTGGCATCCTTTCAACAGGACAATGTTCCTACAGAAGTCCATCGACTTGGTAGTTGCTTGCACCCAAGACTCCGATTCCTCAGGGTTAAGGACGGATGTGGGCACTAGGGAGCGAAACGAGTCCAGCGCTTCTGTGAGCAACTCGCTGCACATGTCCAGGTCGGTTCCCGTGCGCCAAGAGCGCCTCAAGAACATTTGTGCAAACTTGAGCCCCGTCCTGGAGGCCACAAGGCCTAAGCCTTCTACAAAGCAGTCAGTTTGATAGTTCAACGTGACGAATAATTCCTTTTTCTTGTGAATTTTATTTGAACTTACTGATTCCAAATTGAATACTCATTTGACCAATAATAGGGGGGACAGGATCATTAGATATTAAAACCTCTTCCGCATCCTCAGATTCCGAAAACTCCCAGTCATCTTCGGAACTGGATGCTTGAGGCAAAGTTCCCACCGTTGATGATTCCAACACCAGTTTTTTCAGGGGCACTTTTAGTAGCCTCCATAATAAATGTTAAATGTGAATTTCAAAATTGCATTAGTACAATAAGTTTAACGTTCGTATTCTTACGATGAGTCGATATCTTCAGTCTTTTGTGGTTTTGACATGATCGTGGATTCATTGTGGTTTGGGAAGATTACAGAGTGAACTTGACAGTCGGCACGAGTGGCTAGGCGCAGTCTGTAGCTTACGAAAATCTTCATAATGTTGGAATTCATGAACACGGAGTTCTTGGCTTGATCAACGACCACAACCTTTTGTTCTTTGAGAATGGACTGCAAACAGTCCTTCACCTCTTCACGCCCTACATCCATCAAATTAAAGTTGACCTCTCATAATCATCATCGAGTATACTTACTTTTAGAGTTAATAGCTGTAGCTTGCAAGCTGCTACTCTACAATGTAGAGTCTACATTTGAACTTACGTGGCGGGGATCCCCAAATCCAACTCAAGTGTACTGAGCTAGAATTCGAGTCCTTGTCCATTGGTACAGGCGGCTCAGTAGGAAGATACTTTAAAATTTCTTCCTCCTCCATGTCCAGTTGACAACATGCTGAACAATTACATCCATTCTTAGGCCCGCAGATGTTGTCTCCACAACAGAGGCATTTAAGAGTTCTCTGTCCACAGTAGTAGTGGCCACTGAGCCCCTTTTTGGCCAAAACTCCATTTGCATTGAAAAGACCGTCATTAATACTCAGTGTGAGTTCCCCATCAAAAATTAGCTCATTCCAGAGGGTCTGAAGACGCACAGGATCTACGCAGTCTCGGAGATCTCTCCGTCTCCACTTGACATCGTTTTCTGGCCGTATTCTCAGGAATGGGGTTATCCTCATTTTTCTCATTACACCAAGCACTTAGTTTTAGTCAAGTCTTAAGTCTACTCATCCATTTTGTATTCCCACGCACTTTCTGAAAAGAGAAATGGACTTCAAGTAGCATACTGACTGATGAATGGAAGCCGGTGTGAGCATTTTTAGGATAGAGGAAACTTACCAGTCTGGATGGACGAGTTATCGATTTAACAAGATATATATATTCTTTGAAGCTATAATTTGTCGCACTGTAATTATGGTAAATAGTTCATACAATACACTATCCGCTTACTTATTTCCTTGACTAAGACTTTCCCTCCCGAAAATTTGGGCTTTCTGACTCACTAATCTAACTACAAATTATCTAAAAATGTTACAAATGTTTTGACAGTTCCAAGGAAAATTCAATCTGTACTTCCGTCATGCCTTTTATAGCTATTTCTTTTTGTTGTACTAGTTAGTTCAGTTGTACATTTGATTCGCAAAAGTTTTAGTTTTAAGTGAAAACGAAAAGCCCTCGAGTTTCCTCCATTCAATTCTATGGTTCCCTTATTCCCTGCCAGCTACCAGCAGGCCCAGCTGATATCCACTTCCAAATCTTCCATTTTCCATTCCATTTCTGTACCCAAGTGGCCCAAGGAATACAGCCCCACATCTATCCCTGTATACGTCGGACAGGAAACCCTATGTAGTGTATCCATGCCAGGGTGGGCAGTGGGCAGTCCGGCAGTCCCAAAATCTTCAGTTATCATGCTATCAAATTGATGAGCATCCACAAATCGCCAAATACATTATTATTGCATTATGAATAGCAAAAACTGGAATATCAAATAAAAATTAATTGGCATGTATTCGATAGATGTGGAAAGAAAAAATAATGTTCATGTCAGTGCTAATTATCGAATTGCTTCTTTGTCGTTAATATTTTTCGGTGATAAAACCTGCATCAAGTTATTGTTTCAGCGTTTCACTATGGGTTCATCTAATTTAAACTTAAAATATTTATAGTAATCTTCAAAAAAATAGTATTATTCCTTTTATGTCCTTCTAACTTGAATTTTGAAAAAATCCAATATAACAAAAGTTCATGATCGGTGGGTGTATTCAATTGTCCTTCCGCCTCAACATAGGGTTTTTCGTTTCCTAGTCAGTAGTTAGCAGCCTTCAATTCATCGTTGCTGCCAAATAAGCCGCGCATTTTCAAACTCTTTATTATCATTCTATAAGTGTATGTGCATTGTCTAGTGGTAGTGTATATGGTAGTATTAGTATATATATGTGTATTTGTATTGTTCCTATTGTTGATTATGTTACTTTTACTGTTGCCTTATAGGTTGTTTTAAAACGAAGAAATAAGTGACAACAGTGTGTTTTATCTCGAATGGTGGACATTTTGTTCAATTTGGAATGTACATGGCAATATGAGCTACTGGTAAGTCCAGTCCATCAAAGCAAAATGTTTGAAGCATGTCCAGTCACTTTCCGGACTTGCCATGTTGTTTTATTCTTCACGGTAGAACAGATTTTGCTTTGGCTCTAGTTAGCCATATAAAGCATCGAGCATTAAAAAAAACATGGGAAAATACACATGCGACATATGTGAGACTGGATTCGGGGATCAATTCAAATTCTTCGAACATCTTAAAATCCACTACGAAGGCTCACCGAAAAGTGCCCCTTCCCTTACAGACTATGAAGCGGCCAATATTCTGCTGGAAAGTTCCGTTCTCGCCCCACCGCCACCTCCTCCCGACAAGTCTCTCGACTCCTCTAGTTTATCGGGATCAAATGTTACCGTTTATTCTCATAAGGGCGGACGGATGCACAAGAAGACCAGTATCACGGTGACCAAAAAATCAAGTCAGCCTGTACAAAGTATCCTGTGTCCCATTTGCAATCGCAATTTTCGAAAGCAAAAGACTTTCGAAACTCATTATCAAAGTTGTCACAACCCACAGGTTCCCAGGGCAGTGGTGCCACCAATAACTAAGGTATGAATATAATCAATGGTCAACAATTTTCAGTTCCGTACGTCCATTTCATGTCTATATAATGAATACCTAATAGAAAAAGGGGAGAGTAAAGACCAGGCAACCTGCAACTCCGAGTGATCCCCCTGAAGTGGAGCCAGAGGCACCGGATTTCTACATGGACCCAGACATGCCTATTGACCTCTTATGTCCAGCATGCGACCTCCATGTGGAAACCCCTTCCCACTTGGAATATCATCTCAAGTGTGATCATACTGATCTCATGGGATCCACTCTCCAGGTAAATAAAATTGTCGATAGTCTCATTGGTTGCATATGTGAGTCAGCCACCCACAGCGCCACAGCCAGTAGTAAGCATCAGCTAAATCAGCTTTGACATGATCCTGATGGTCTCTTTAGGAGGGGGAGGAGAATCCCAAAAAGGAACAAGGCGGCAAATGCTCGAACCTAGCATGTGGGGAATGTGGCCGAGTGTTCAATCATAGGAACTCCCTGCTGTACCACATGCGATCCCACACGGGGGAACGACCCCATGGCTGTCCCCTGTGCGGGAAAAGTTTCTTCGCCACCTCCGCCCTCAAGGTCCACATGCGTCTTCATTCTGGGGAGAAACCCTATAAATGTGATCACTGTGACCGCCACTTTCGGCAATGGGGTGACCTCAAGTACCATCAGGTGTCCATTCACTCCCAAGTGCGTCAATTCCAGTGCGAGTTCTGTGGCAAAGACTTTGCACGCAAATATAGTCTCATTGTCCACAGGTAGACCCCAGTGGTTTCCTCCATCAATCTAATAGTCTATTGTATTTGAGCTAATGGGTATTTCGTATCCTTCTAACTTGATGAAGGCGAAAAAAATATACGCGAAATGAATTACGGCGAAAACAAACAATGGCGAAAACGAAAAACGACGAAAATGAAAAGGGCGAAAGGGAACAAGGGCGAAAATAAAAAAGGCGATAACTGTAAAACGGTGAATCACGAATGATTTGATAGTGTATCGTTTATGGTTGCTGTTAATTGCCAAACTAAAATTGAAGAATGTTTTTTAAATCAATAGATATTTAAAAAAAGTCAATCGGACTTCAAAAAAACATGATCCTCATACCTCATATCGCAGCACACATGTGACTGACTGTGAGACTTACAATGCAATTTTTTCATACAATTTTTGTACATTTGATAGGGTTTAGGGAATTGGGATTTCAGCTTATATTGTACTGATTTACTGATCGTTTTATTGGTTTTATAGGAGTAGATCAGTAGAGATTCGCATTGTCATGCATCGATATAAATATATTAGGGGTTCGAAGGTTCGAATCCCATTGATCGATGAAGAAGCTAAGAAATCTTGTTTTGCTTTCCTATTTTTTAAAGTTTATTTGCAAGGTCATCGCCCTTTTTTCCTGTCACCTATTTTTCATTGTCACCCAAATTGTTTTCGCCGTTATTTTTTTCGCCCTTGTTTTTTTCCCCGTTTTTGTCTTTTGCCATTTTATTTTTCGCCCTTTTTCATTCGCCGTAATTCACTTGGCCGAAAAGATGTGGCACGGTTTTAAATCTTTGCAGGAGGATCCACACTGGGGAACGGGACTACAAATGTGAATTTTGCGAGAAGAGTTTCCGAGCGGCAAGTTACCTGCAAAACCATCGAAGGATCCACACTGGAGAGAAACCCCACAAATGTGAGATCTGCCAGAAGCCATTCCGTGTGCGCAGTGACATGAAGCGACACTTGGGCTCTCACACTAGGGACACTCTTCCTCCCGTGGTCGTCCCAGTGGCTTCCAATCCGCTCCCCAAAGGGAACCCCAGTAATGAGGGGGGACAGGCCGCTCCCCACTCCAAATCCAGCCCTAAACAGCTAATCAAAGTGGTGAGTGTCCATCCAGTCGTGTGTTTTGTCCTTTCCAGAAAGCCCTGAGGTACTCGTGTATTTCCAATTTTACTTCGCTCCCATTTGCACAACCAGTCAAAGGCTCACCCGTAAAATCATTGAATTATAATTGAAAAATAAAAATATTTGTCCAACGTTTTTTGGCTGTGGTTAAGTTTTTGGGGTGACCGTGACCGTGACAATAAAATTCAAAAAATAATCATTTAAACAAAAAAATTAACACGGCTGTCTTGAATATGGAAAATTCTATCTGAAGGTTTTTTGGATTTTTTTTCTCAATTTGAATGTGTTTTTGAATGCACTTTCAATCTGAAATTTTTTTAGGTATTTTAAAATTTGAATGTTCTTTCAAATGCAATTTTAAACTTAAGATTTTTTGGGATTAAAAAATGCTAAATGCACTATCGAATACACTTGCGAACTTAGTTAGTTAGAATTTCTGGACTTCTCGCTAAATTCGAATGTGCTTTCAAATGTTCGAAATTTCGAATGAAAGAGAAGAACATAGTGAGTAGTAGCAGACACGCGTAAAAATCGCTCCTCATTTTTAATTGTTTATTTAAATTTAACAAGCCCAAGTGAATTGAAATTTATATCAAGTGGTAGGTAAAATCTTACTCTACCCGAAAATCATAATGGTTACTGGTGAATACAATCGAAAATGGAATTTGGACCATTTTTTCAAAAACTGATTCCTTTCTATAGTCTGTTGACTGCATTTTGTTGGAAGGAAGGAATCGGCAGAGTAATCCTGGCTATACTAAGATAAGTCATTTAAATATTATGTCTATACCTGTATATGCTGGGCGGATGAGACCTATGGCTACAATCTAACTAACTAAGGATGAATTGCAGTAGCTGTCACTACAGCATCAAACCTCGTCAACATAAGCTGTCATGCAGAGGATGCAAATCATCCTACCACAGGACCTGCCAACCCAAAATGTGCAACGCTGAATACTGGAAAGTTAAAGATGAATGGATCTGCAGTCTGTGTAGCACAAATGCTATCACTTCCAGTCTATGCAGCCAATGCAGAGAACTAGTGGACGTAAACATAATTTGCTTTACGTGCACTTTCCCACCCATCACTGTACACGAAATATGTGATCCTGAAGAACTCGATGATATACCTGATGTTAAAAATACAAAAGACCATGAATATTTTCCGGTATTTGGCAAAGGAGGGATTTTTGCACACTTAAATGTTCAAGGGATCACTGGAAAAATAGATGAGCTTAAATGTTTCTTACTTGAATCCAAAATTCATCTTTTAGCCTGCACAGAAACAATGTTGAACGATGGTGCAATAAACACAATACTTCAAATACCGGGATACCAATTTATCAGGCGGGACCGAAGATCAAGGCAAGGTGGCGGGACATGTGTCTACATAAGAGACGACATCAGAATTCTAGAAATGAAGATTGATGTCGATTTCCCGCATGAAACAGAAGTCTTATGCTTGAAACTGTTTTTGCCTCATATGAAGCCAATCATATGCAGTGTGATAT